>OGZV01003267.1_pt1 | contig 11156 bp, 10 predicted proteins | sample 1576861 | NCBI WGS metagenome assembly OGZV01 (sample SAMEA3541501, study PRJEB24748) | human gut metagenome | biome: human gut; feature: human-associated habitat; material: faeces | place: China | collected 2012
TAAAAATTAGTATGCAAGTAAAAAATCTTACAAGCGTAGAAATGCCACTACAATATATGTGTCATATAAACCACCATTATGTGGATAAAGGTGAATTCAAAGCTAATATACCAGATGAAGCTTTTAAATTGCGCGAAAGTATTCCTAGTCATATAAAACCTACAAAAGAATGGTTTGACTATACTGATGAAATAAAAAAAGCACAAGTTGAAGGGAAAACTTTGAATAAATTAGAAAATCCTGATTTATATAACACAGAAGTAGTATTTTTAGCTGATAGACTTGATAAATACACAGATGAAGCTATAGTAGAGATTAATTCTCCAGAAGGTTATGGTTTTAAAACACAATTTTCAACTAAAGATTTTAAATATGGTACACGTTGGATTATGTATACACCAGAACAGCAAGTATCTTCTTGTATCATTCCAGGAACATGTAGACCAGAAGGATTTTTAGCAGCAAAAAAAGCTGGCAGTCTACTTATGTTACAACCTGATGAAGAAAAAACATTTAGCGTAATTACTGGTTTAAAATAATAGTTTTTTTAGAGATATAAAAAATAGTTATAAAATAAAAACATTCCTTAAATTCATTAAAATTTAAGGAATGTTTTTTTATTATTTATATAAATTAGCCTTACCAATTGTATTTAAAACATTTAATTTATGATAAATAACTTTTTTAGCTTCATCAATACATTTAGGGAATAAATCGCAAGGTTCATATTGATTAGGATTTTCATTTAGAAGTTCATGACATTTTTTAAAGAAAACACTTTTTACATCACTGGAAATATTTACTTTACTAACACCTAAGCTTACAGAAGCAGTAACCTCTTCATCTGGATTGCCAGAACCACCATGTAGTACAAGAGGAATATTAACTTCTTTATTTAAAATTTTAAGTAATTCCAAATTAAGTTTAGGTGTAAAATTTTTAGGATATAATCCATGTGCAGTTCCAATAGCAACAGCTAAGCAGTCAATACCAGTGCGTTTTACAAAATCTTTAGCTTGTTCAGGATCTGTATATAAAACATTATCAACGCCTTCTGTTTCATAATTCATAGCACCTATAGTACCAATTTCAGCTTCTACTGATACATTTACTTTATGGGCTAATTCTACAACTTGTTTAGTAAGTGCTACATTTTCTTCATATGGTAAATTAGATGCATCAATCATTACAGATGTATATCCATTTTTTATAGAACGCATAACGTCATAAATGTTAGAACCATGATCCATATGAATAACAACAGGAACTTTAGATTTATGTGCATATTCTTTTACTGTTAAAACAAATGGATCAGTTAAATATTCTATTTCTAATGGATGGATTTCTAAGATTACAGGTGAATTAGTTTCTTCAGCTACTTCCATAACAGCACGGAGTATTTCTAGACTTCCTATATTAAAAGCTGGAACAGCAAATTTGTTTTCTTTAGCAATAGTTAATAATTCTTTCATGTTATAAAGCATAATATAATCTCCTTTTATTTATTGAATAATTTTAATCTTCGTAATTATTTTTACGTTTTAATAAGGCTATAGATAAACATGTAACAATAGAACCAGCAACAAGTGCTAATACATACATAGGTAAATTAGTTATAACATTAGGTATTGGTAAAATCCAAATTCCACCATGAGGGGCAAGTGATGCGCAACCAGCTCCTAAAGATATTGCGCCAGCAACAGCAGAACCTAACATTAAGGCTGGTATTACACGAATTGGGTCAGCTACAGCAAAAGGAATTGCTCCTTCTGTAATATAAGATAATCCTAAAACCCAACAAGATTTTCCAGCTTCACGTTCTTCTTTAGTGAATCTTTTCTTAAATAATACAGTAGCTAATGCTAATCCAAGAGGAGGTGTCATACCAGCAACCATACAAGCAGCGATAGGTGCATAAACTCCAGTGGACATAAGAGCAATAGAGAACGTGGAGATTGCTTTATTAATAGGACCACCCATATCAGAAGCCATCATAGCACCAATAATTAAACCAAAAATAACGCCATTAGAAGAATCCATAGAATTTAAATAATTAGTTAATCCATCTAATAAAAATTTAACTGGTTCTCCTACGATGAAAATCATAAACATACCAGTGATGAATACAGAAATAAGAGGAACTAAAATAAGACCTTTTAAGGTTTGAATTGCTTTTGGTAAGTGAATTTTTTCCATAAGAGTTTTAGTCAAATAGCCTGCAAAAATAGCACCAATAAGACCACCTAAAAAGCCAGCTCCAATACTTTTGGCAATTACACCAGCAACCATACCAGAGCACATACCCTGTTTTCCTGCAATAGAATATGCAATCCCAGCAGCTAACATAGGAACCATCATTCCAAAAGCGGCACCACCACCAATATCACTTAAAGCTTTTGCAATTACATTGAAACTAGGATCATTAGGATCACTAGCCTTAATACCAAACATAAAACTAAAGGCTATTAAAATACCACCAGAAATAACAAATGGTAACATAAAATTTACACCGGACATTAAATGTTTATAAATTCCAGTTTGTTGAGCTTTTTTCTTAGCTTTATCTTCTTTAGCTAATTCAAATATACTAATATTTTTACCATCAATAGCATCTTGAATTACTTTTTGCGGATTTTTTACAGCTCTTTCAATAGGAACTTCGGTAACACGTTTACCTTCAAATCTACTTAAATCTACAGTTTTTTGACAAGCAATAATAACAATATCAGCTGATTGTATGTCATTATCAGATAGAATATTTTCTACTTCAACACCTTGCGTTTCAATTTTAATTTCATGACCCATTTCTTGAGCGGCTTTTGTTAAAGCTTCGGCAGCCATATAAGTATGGGCTATACCAGTAGGACAAGCGGTAATACCAACTATTTTCATAAAAAACACTCCTTTTATTAAATTGTTTCCATTATTTTAAAAATGTCATTTACAGTTTTAGCAGATAAGAGATTTTCTCTGAATTTGGTATCAATAATTTTTCTAGATAATCTTTTTAAAATTTCTAAATGAAGATTATCGCTTTCTGTAGGAACTGCTAATAAAAACATAAGTTTTACAGGAGCTTCGCCATCTTCATAATTAAGACCAGGAGAAAAAGTACCAATAGCTATTGAGGCTTTATTCACAGATTTATCTTTAGCATGTGGAATAGCAATTCCAAAACCAATATTTGTACTAAATTCTTGTTCACGTTTAATGAGAGCATTAATATATTCTTTTTGATCATTTATACAGTTATTTATTAGTAATTTACTAGATAATTCTTTGAAAGCGTCTAATTTACTAGAAACTGAAAGATTCAAAAGTATGTTGTCTTTAATTAATAAATCGGAAATGTTCATTTTTATGACCTCTTTCTATAAAAATAATTGTTCTATTTCACTTATATCATCTGATTTTTTTATAGCAGATATAAGTTCTTCATTTTTTATAATTTCATATAATTTTGAGAAAAAATATTTATTAATTTGTACTTTATTAAAGTTTACAGCTAAAATAAAAATTAAATCTACACGAAATTCATCATCCCATAAAATAGGTGTTTTTAGATTTACTATGACTAAACTTGGTTTTAAAACTAAATCTTTAGAACCATGAGGAACAGCTACATATCGTCCCATAGCAGTGGATACTCTTTCTTCACGTGCTATAAGACTTTTATCATATCCTTTCATAACATAGCCATTTTCAAATAAATATTTTCCATATTTATTTAAAACACTATCTCTGTCAGGAAGATCATCATGAAAATAAAAGATTTTTCCTTGAATAGAAGGTGCATCTTCATTAAAATCTAATAAATGTTTACTTAATATCCAATTTTGGATATAATGAATTTCTTCTTTTTGTAAAAATTCATTTATTTTTAAAATTTTACTATCATTATTTTTTATTAAATGAGTAGAGTCTAAAATTAGATCAAAATTTGCTAATTTTAAGTTTGAGAATTCACTACTAGTACATTTTTCTATGATTTTTATTTCAGGTAAATATCTAGTAATAGTACTTTCTAAATAATTTGTAATAGTGATACCATTATCACAAACTAAACAAACTTTTATATATCCGCCTTTTTGACAGCGATTAATTGCTGCGACAACATGTAAGCAAATGTAACCAATTTCATTAGCATCAAGAAAAATTTTCTCAGATACTTCTAATTCTTCAATAGATGTTAAGACAGCTAAATAAATATCAGTATATTCATATCTTATTTTATTTAATAAAGGATTTTCAGCAGTTGTACCATATTTACTACGTCTAACAGCTGGAACAAGGTGAAGTATTAAATTATTTATAAAGGTTTTATCTTGTAATAAATTAATTTTTAAACAGTCAGATATACGTTTTACAAATCTATTTATTGTTAGTTCTGTTATGAATTCATCCTTAGATGAGTTTATAGTATCTTCTTTTTGTTTTCTTGCAGATAGTATATTTTGTGTTAAAGCTAATAACTCATCATTAGGAATTTTAAATTTTATAATATCTTCAATATGGTTTTTTATAATTTGAGCTGCTAAAAACTCTGGAATATTTTCGATATTATTTAATTTATAAGAAATAAACTTACCTAGACGTACACGTTTTATCAATATTAGTATTTGTACAGTTAATTTATAGAAATCATTATCTGTGAATTTATTATTTAATACTATTTCAGCTAACGAAATAATTTGAATAACTTTATCTGTTTCTTGTTTATCAAAAATAAGAATTAATTTACGATAATGTTCATCAGATAAACGATCAATAGTATTAATTTTTAAAGTTTTAATAGGATAATTGCTTTTTATAATGAAATCTTTGTAGGCAAGACGAATATTTTTTTCTTCACCTAAGATTTGGCAACCCCAGTTACTTTTTTTTGATAATTGCAAATCATAATTTTTTAACCATAAATTGATTTTGTTTAATATAGATGAAATAGCAACGGAATTACTATATAGTTTTTCTGCTAAACTTTGTATAGTTATACTAGAAGAGGTACTGAATAAAGAATGTAATATAAAAGTAGTTGAATCAAGATTTAAAATAGGTGTATATAGATTTTTTTCTTGTTCATAAATAGATAATTTCTGTTTTAATTTATTTAATGCTTGTTCATTTCCTAATATGCGAACACCTTGTTTTTGTCTTTTTTCTAAAGTACAAGGATATATATATTCTAAAAAACTATGTTTTTCTAAATAATTGTAAATAGTTTTTGTAGAAACATTAGTTTTATCAGCAATATTTGATACAGAAATATAAGTTTTATTAGATAATAATATTTTGATGATTTGAATAATCAAATCGTAAGTCATATAATCACCTCCTTAGTATTTTGTATGTGTATATTATAATAATTTATTAATTATATATACAATAAGATAAAGATAAAATAATATTCTATATATTTGATAAATACAGAACAATTTTTTAGAAATGTAGATAATGATAATTATTATTGACTAATAGGAAATAAAATGATATTATATTAACATAAAATAATAATTATTATCAATTAGAAAATATTATTTAAATGGAGGATAGTTAGATGTCATTAATTAATAAAGAAATCGTTGATTTTAAGGTTCAGGCTTTTGTTGATGGTGAGTTTCGTGAAATAACAAAGGCTGATGTTTTAGGAAAATGGTCAGTATTTTTCTTTTATCCTGCTGATTTTACTTTTGTTTGTCCGACTGAACTGGAAGATTTAGCTGATAAATATGCTGATTTTAAAAATATAGATTGTGAAATTTACAGTGTATCTTGCGACACTCATTTTGTGCATAAAGCATGGCATGATGCATCTGATACTATCAAAAAAATTAAATATCCAATGCTTGCAGATCCAACAGGATTATTAGCACGAGCTTTTGATGTGATGATTGAAGATGATGGTATTGCAGAAAGAGGTAGCTTTATCGTAAATCCAGAAGGTAAAATTGTAGCTTATGAAGTAATCATGGGAAGTGTTGGTAGAAATGCTGATGAATTGCTTCGCCGTGTAGAAGCTGCTCAATTCGTAGCTAAACATGGTGGTGAAGTTTGTCCTGCAAGATGGAAACCAGGTGCTAAAACATTAAAACCTAGTATTGAATTAGTTGGAAATATTTAATAAAAAAGACTGCTATTGGGATATATGCCCATAGCAGTCTTTTTTTAGGGGTTATTTATTCAGTGATAACTGTATGAATTAATGTTGGAGCTATAGCTGTATCTGCGATAAAGATATTGTCGTATAATTTTTGTTTTACGTCTTCAACATTTTCACGATTGCTGTAGATAGTGAGAATAGATTCGCCTTCTTCTACTTTATCGCCAACTTTTTTATGAAGTACAAGACCAACTGCTAAATCGATTACATCTTCTTTTGTAGCACGTCCTGCACCTAAAATCATGGAAGCAACACCGATTTCATCAGCCACCATTCTGGAAATATAGCCAGATTGTTTTGCTGGTAATTCAATTTTATATTTTGCCTGTGGTAATTTTGTTAAATCATCAACGATAGAAGCATCTCCACCTTGATTTGCTAAGAATTCTTTGAATTTAGCTAAAGCTTTTCCACTGTGAATTGCATCTAAAAGCATTTCTTTTGCTTCTTCGCTAGTTTTTGCTTTACCTGCAAGGATTACCATTTGGCCACCTAAAGTTAAAACAAGTTCAGTTAAATCTTTTGGACCTTTGCCTTGAAGTGTTTCGATAGCTTCTTTTACTTCTAAAGCATTACCAATAGCAAAGCCTAAAGGTTGAGACATATCAGAGATGATAGCGATTGTTTTTCTGCCTACATGATTACCGATGCGTACCATAGCGTGAGCAAGTTCTTCTGCATCTTCTTGAGTTTTCATGAAAGCACCATCGCCAGTTTTTACGTCTAAAACGATAGCGTCAGCACCAGCTGCGATTTTTTTACTCATGATAGAGCTTGCGATAAGAGGAATAGAATTTACTGTACCAGTTACATCGCGAAGTGCATATAATTTTTTATCTGCTGGAGTTAAGTTACCGCTTTGTCCAATAACTGCAACTTTATCTCTATTTACTAAATCAATGAATTGTTCACGAGTGAGTTCTACATGGAAGCCTGCGATAGATTCTAATTTATCGATTGTACCACCAGTATGACCTAAGCCACGTCCGGACATTTTAGCTACAGGAACACCAAGGGAAGCAACAAGTGGAGCTAATACAAGTGTAGTAGTATCGCCTACACCACCAGTGGAATGTTTGTCTACTTTTACGCCATCAATAGCAGAAAGGTCAATAGTATCGCCAGATTCTACCATTGCACGAGTTAAATCAGCGCGTTCACGGTCATTCATATCTTGGAAATAAATAGCCATAGCTAAAGCACTTGCTTGATAATCAGGAATTTCACCTTTTGTATATCCTTCAATGAAGAAATTAATTTCAGCAGTTGTTAATTCTTGTCCATCACGTTTTTTTTCAATAATATCTACCATACGCATAAATAAGCACCGTTCCTTTTCTCAAATTATTGTAAGTCGTTTAAAAATGATTGCCCATGTTGTGGCATTTCAATAGAGAAGTTATCCGCAATAGTAGCACCTAAGTCAGCAAATGTTTTTCTGATAGGAAGGCTACCATAATTTTTTAATTGTTTACTATAGATTAATAATGGCACATATTCGCGAGTGTGGTCAGTGCCTTTATATGTTGGGTCATTGCCATGGTCAGCAGTGATTAAGAGTAAATCTTCATCATGCATTTTTGCAAAAACTTCGTTTAATCTAGCATCAAATTCTTCAAGAGCATCACCATAACCAATAGGGTCGCGACGATGACCGAATTTAGCATCGAAATCTACAAGATTTGTGAAGCTGAGACCTGTGAAGTCTTCATCTAAAATATTTATAAATTTATCCATACCGTCCATATTGGAAACTGTGCGGATTGCTTTTGTAACACCTTCACCATCAAAGATATCACTTATTTTGCCGATAGCTATAGAAGCTAAGTTTGCTTCTTGAAGGCTATTCATTACAGTTTTGCCAAAAGGTTTTAATGCATAATCATGTCTATTAGATGTACGAGTGAAATCTTCTTTGCAAGTACCAACATAAGGTCGAGCGATAATTCTGCCTAATTGGTATTTGCCTTCGCGAGTGATATCTCTACAGAATTGACAAATGCGATAGAGTTCTTCAAGCGGTATGATTTCTTCATGAGCTGCAATTTGAAGTACAGAGTCAGCTGAAGTATAAACGATTAAATCACCAGTTTTTAATTGATGTTCTCCGTATTGTTTGATGATTTCTGTACCACTTGCAGGGCAGTTACCAACGATTTTTCTACCGGAGAATTTTTCAATTTGAGCGATTAAATCATCAGGAAAACCATCAGGGAAGACTTGGAAAGGTTTATCAATATAAAGTCCCATCATTTCCCAATGACCTGTCATTGTATCTTTACCACAAGAAGCTTCTTGCATTTTTGTATAATATCCAAGAGATGGATGAACAGTATTTACGCCTTTGAGTTTATATATATTAGAAAGACCTAATCTTTCAAGATTTGGTACGTTTAAACCATTTTTAGCTGTGGAAATATGCAAAAGTGTATTTGCACCAATATCGTCAAATTTATCAGCATCAGGAGTTTCGCCAATGCCAACGGAGTCCATAACTATAACATGAATGCGTTTAAATTTTTTAATGTTGTTCATAGTATCACCTAACCTTAAATTATTAAGCCTACAATTGTAGCATTTAAAATGCTAACTAATGTTGCACCATATAACAATCTAAGTCCGAAACAAGCTACTACATTACCTTTTTCTTCATTGAGGGCTTTAACTGCACCTGCAATAATACCAATGGAGGAGAAATTAGCAAAGGATACTAAGAAGATGGATACAATAGCTACGCTTTTTGCAGAGAGAATAACTGTACCACTGGAAAGTTGCATCATAGCTACAAATTCATTAGCAACTATTTTAGTAGCCATCAAGCTAGCAGCATCTACACATTCTGCCATTGGAATTCCCATGAAGAAGGCAAATGGTGAGAATAAATAACCTAGGATTTCTTGGAAAGAAATACCAATAATTCCTAAAAATATATTATTGATTAATGTGATAATGCCAACGAAACCGATTAGCATAGCACATACAATAACGCCGACTTTAAAACCGTCTAAGATATATTCACCGAGCATTTCAAAGAAAGATTGTCTTTTTGTTTCTGCTACTACTAGAATATCATCTTCAGGTTTAACTTCATAGGGATTTATAATGGAAGCGATTATAAATCCACCAAAGAGATTTAAAACGAGAGCTGTAACTACATATTTTGGTTCAATCATTACCATATATGCTCCAACGATGGACATAGAAACTGTGGACATTGCAGAAGCACATAAAGTATATAAACGATTAGGTGGCAAAGGTCCGAGTAATTTTTTTACGGAGATAAATACTTCTGATTGACCTAAAATAGCAGAAGCCACTGCATTATAGGATTCAAGTTTGCCCATGCCATTTACTTTGCTTAAAGCAAGACCGATATATTTGATGATAAATGGCAATATATGCCAGTGTTGTAAGATACCGATTAAAGCAGAGATAAATGTGATAGGCATTAAAACACTCATAAAGAAGATAGGATCATCAGGATTAGCCAATCTACCAAAAACGAAATTTATACCTTCTCTAGCACAATTTAAAAGTGCTGTAAATCCGTTAGCAATTGTACTGATTAAGACATTACCAGCAGATGTATTCAAAAGTAAAAATCCTAGAACGAATTGGAGAACAAGCATGGTGAGAATTGGTCTATATTTTATTTTTTTGCGGTCATTGCTGACAATAAATGCCATACCAAAAACTAAGGCAAGTCCAGCTACACCAATAATATATTGCATGATGATATCCTCCGTGTTTTTATTTTAGAAGTTTAACGCCAGCACTAGCACCGATACGAGTAGCACCAGCTTCTACCATAGCAAGAGCTTCTTCATGAGTATGAACACCACCAGAAGCTTTTACACCCATTTCAGCTCCTACTGTTTTACGCATGAGAGCAATGTCATGAACAGTTGCACCACCAGTGGAAAAACCAGTAGAAGTTTTTACAAAGTCAGCACCTGCTTTTTGGGAAAGTTCGCAAGCTTTGATTTTTTCTTCATCAGTTAATAAGCAAGTTTCGATGATTACTTTTACGATAGCTTTATCTTTAGCAGCTTCTACGATTTGATGAATTTCATTTTCTACATAATCATATTCTTTATCTTTGAGCATTGCGATATTGATTACCATATCAATTTCTTGAGCGCCTTTTTCAATAGCATCTTTAGTTTCAAAAACTTTTACTTCTGTAGTACTAGCACCAAGAGGGAAGCCGATTACAGTACATACTTTAACATCTGTATTTTTTAATTCTTGATGAGCAAGTGCAACCCAGCAAGGATTTACGCAAACGGAAGCAAAATCATAAGTTTTAGCTTCAGCGATTAATTTTAAAATGCTTTCTTTATTTGTATTAGGTTTTAAAGCTGTGTGGTCGATTAATTTATTGATGTTCATTATAAATACTCCTTTAGATGTTTATTTCATATATTTATTATTTATTTATATTAATGAAGGATAATTTTTATTTTTTTAAATCTTCTTTAGTGAAAGCACCAGGTAAGATTTCGTCCATAGTTTTTACAATATATTCTGTAGGACTTTTACCTAAGATGATTTTTATATCTTTAGTGGCAAATTCTACAATTACTTGACGGCAGATACCGCATGGATAAGTGTAATCATTTTCTACACCAACAATGGCGATAGCTTTAATTTTTTGATGACCTTCAGAAATGGCTTTGAAGATAGCTGTTCTTTCAGCACAATTAGTAGCTCCATAAGAAGCGTTTTCTATATTGCAACCAGTATAGATTGTATCGTCTTCAGTGAGTACAGCAGCGCCTACTTTAAAATTAGAATATGGAGTGTAAGCATTAGCACGGCCTTCGTAAGCTTTTTTTACTAATAAATCACAATTTATCATGATGAAATCCTCCTATTAATCTATTTAATATTAAAATTTAAAATTAAAAGAAAATTCAAGTTTCATTTCTTAAGTTCATTATAATTCATAAATGAACAAATGTAAATATCAAAATGAAAATAATTTCAAAAATATTTT
>OGZV01003270.1_pt1 | contig 11153 bp, 6 predicted proteins | sample 1576861 | NCBI WGS metagenome assembly OGZV01 (sample SAMEA3541501, study PRJEB24748) | human gut metagenome | biome: human gut; feature: human-associated habitat; material: faeces | place: China | collected 2012
CGACGGCCTGTCCACCCCCCGCGTGGAGGCGGACCGGGTGCAGTTCCTCTCCGGCGTTGTGAACGGCCGGACGACCGGCACCGCCATCGCCCTGATGATCGAGAACCAGAACACCCGCAGCGGCGACTATGCCAAGACCGCCGACCTGCTTCGCCCCGGCCATGCGGATTACACGGCCTATGCCAAATACCACGGCTTTCAGGATGCGCGGGGCGGCGGACACTTTTCCGGCCGCATCACGGCGGCGCTGGTGGCAGGCGGTGCGGTGGTACTGGGTGCCCTCGACCGGGCCGGCATCAACATCGTGACCCACATCGGGCGGTGCGCGGGCGTTGCTGACACCCCCTTTGCGCTGGATGACCCGGCGGCACTGGGGGCGCAGGCCGAAGCGCTGCTGAGCCGGGGCGATGGCTTCGCCCTGCTGAACGAGGAGGCCGAAGAGCCGATGAAAGCGGCCATCCGCGCCGCAGGCAGCGCAGGCGACAGTGTGGGCGGTACGCTGGAGACCGCCATCCTCGGCCTGCCCGCAGGCATCGGCGAACCCTATTTTGACAGCGTGGAAAGCGAGCTGGCCCACATGGCCTTCTCGGTCCCGGCCGTCAAGGGCATCGAGTTCGGCACCGGCTTCGGCTTCGCCGACCTGAAGGGCAGCGAGGCGAACGATGCCTTCCGGATGCAGGGGGGCCGCATCGTGACGGCTACCAACCACAATGCGGGCCTGAACGGCGGCATCTCCAACGGGATGCCGGTCGTCTTCCGCACCGTGGTCAAGCCCACGCCCAGCATCTACAAACCACAGGATACTGTGGATTATATTGCAAAACAGAACGCGGAACTTTCCATCCAGGGCCGTCACGACCCCTGCATCGTGCCCCGTGCGGCCATCGTGCAGACCTGCGCGGCGGCGTTGGCCGTCGGCGACCTGCTGACCGCGAAGTACGGCATGGCCTGGATGGAACAGCCCACCGCTTACCGCAAGGAGGAGCTGTAAATGGAATACGGACTCATCGGCTCCAAACTGGGGCACTCGTACTCGAAGATCATCCACGAGATGCTCTGCGGCTACCGGTACGACCTGTGCCCGCTGCCCACCGAGGAGGAGGCGCGGGCCTTCCTGACCCGGCGGGCCTTCAAGGCGATCAATGTGACCATCCCGTATAAGCGGCTGGCCATGGGATTCTGCTCCTACATCGACCCGCGCGCCAAGGCCATCGGGGCCGTGAACACGGTCGTGAACCGGAACGGCCTGCTCTACGGCTACAACACCGACTATCTCGGCTTTGCCTACCTGGCCGATGCCCACGGCGTGGAGTTCGCGGGCCGGACCGTCCTCATTCTGGGCACCGGCGGCACCCACAACACCACGAGCGCCGTGGCAAAAGATAAGGGCGCGGCCAGAGTGCTGACCGTCAGCCGGCATCCGGACCCCGAAAAAGGCGAGCTTTCCTATGCGGAAGCCGTCCACAGCGGGGCCGACATTGTCATCAACACCACCCCGGCGGGCATGTACCCGAACGTGGGGGTCTGCCATCTGGATGTGGCCGGGATGCCGGGGCTGGAAGCCGTCCTCGATGTGGTCTACAATCCGGACAAAACGGAACTGATCCTGCGTGCCGAGGAGGCGGGTGTGCCGGTGGCCGTGGGCGGCCTCGAAATGCTGGTGGCCCAGGCCGTGTATGCGGCGGAATACTTCCTGGACCGCAAGTTTGACGATGCCCCGGCCGAGATCCGCGCCATCACCGCCCAGCTCCGGAAAGAGCAGCTGAACGTGGCGCTCATCGGGATGCCCTCCTGCGGCAAAACGACCATCGGCCGCGCGCTGGCCGACCGGCTGGGCAAGCGGTTCGTGGACCTGGATGAGGAGATCGTCCGGGCCGCAGGCCGCAGCATCCCGGACCTCTTCGCCGCCGAGGGCGAGGACGGCTTCCGGACACGGGAGGCCGAGCAGACCGCCCGCTTTGCCAGAGAGGGCCGTCAGGTGCTTTCCTGCGGGGGCGGAGTCGTCAAGCGGCCCGAAAACCTGCGGGCCCTGCGGCAGAACGGCGTGGTGCTCTTCATCGACCGCCCGCTGGACGCCCTGACCGTGGGCGGCGGGCGTCCGCTCTCCACCAGCGCCGAGGCGCTGAAGACCATGGAAGCCCAGCGCCGCCCGCTCTATCTGGCCGCAGCCGATGCGGTCATCCCGAACGAAACGACCGTTGCAGACGCCGTTGCGGCGGCACTGGAGGCATTGGATGCGATTTTTGTTCATTAACGGACCAAACGTCAACATCACCCGCTTTACCGAGCCCGGTGTGGAGGGCGAAGTGGACTACAACGGCCTGCTGGATTATCTGGACGTCTGCTGCCAGCAGATGGGCATCGAGCCGGATTTCTTCCAGTCCAACCACGAGGGCGATATCATCGATGAGATCCAGTCGGCTGCAGGCCGCGCCGACGGCATCATCCTCAATCCGGGCGGCTATGCCTATTACAGCGTGGCCATTCTGGAAGCGCTGCAGCTCTGCGGTGTGCCCGCCGTGGAGGTGCTCATGAGCGAACCCAGCGGCCGGGAGCCGTTCCGGAACACGGACGTCGTCTCGTTCGGCTGTCAGGGCCGCTTTGCGGGCGAGGGCATCGGCGGCTATCTCCACGCATGCAGTTATCTGGTGCAGCTGCTCCGGCTGGACGGCGGCGCACAATCGCACATGGTGCAGTAAAGAAACCTCTCAGTCTCGCTGACGCTCGCCAGCTCCCCTGATAGGGGAGCCTCTGGCGAATCGGTGAGGACTGTGCTGAACGAGCGAAGTTTTTTGCTTCCGGAAACGGCCGGGCTCCGCTGCTGAGATTCACAGCAGCAATCCGAATGCCGCTGCCAAAGAGGACAGGGCCCGCTGCTTTGCGCCCCATCGGGCCTACGCGGACAGCAGGGCTTGCCCGGCCTGCCAAGGGCTCCCCTATTAGGGGAGCTGTCTGCGAAGCAGACTGAGAGGTTCAGACCGTGAATCTCAGCAGTGGCTGAGAGGTTGACACGTTGATAAAAGGGAAAGGAATGCAAGAAGATGATCATTTCGACGAAAAAAGGCACCCCGAAGGAAGAACTGGAAAAGATCGTGGACCGCTTTGAAAAGCAGGGCCTCGATGTCACCCTGATCACCGGCAAGGACTACAACGTCTTCGGTCTGGTGGGCGACACCACCAAGATCGACGAGCGCGATGTGCTCGCCAACCCCTGGATCGACAACGTGACCCGTGTGTCGGCCCCGTATAAGCGCGCCAACCGCCTGTTCCACCCTGCCGACTCGGTCATCGACTGCGGCGGCGTCCGGATCGGCGGCCGGGAGAAGATCGCCGTCATGGCCGGCCCGTGCAGCATCGAGAGCGAGGAACAGGCCCTGCGCATCGCCCAGAGCGTCAAGGCCGGCGGTGCTGCCCTCTTCCGCGGCGGTGCCTACAAGCCCCGCACCTCTCCCTACTCCTTCCAGGGTCTGGAGACCGAGGGCATCCTCGACATGGTCAAGGCCCGCGAAGCCACCGGCCTGCCCATCGTTTCCGAGCTGATGAGCGAAGACCGTATCCCGGAGTTTGAAGAGTATGTCGATGTCGTGCAGATCGGTGCCCGCAACATGCAGAATTTCCAGCTGCTCAAGGCCGTGGGCAAAATGCACAAGCCGGTCCTGCTCAAGCGCGGCCTGTGCAACACCATCGAGGAGTGGATCATGAGCGCCGAGCACATCATGGCCGGCGGCAACGAGCAGGTCATCCTCTGCGAGCGTGGCATCCGCACGTTTGAAAAGTATACCCGCAACACGCTGGACCTTTCCGCCGTGCCCATCATCCACGAAAAGACCCATCTGCCCGTCATCGTGGACCCCAGCCACGCCACCGGCAAGGCCAACCTCGTGGAGCCGATGATGATCGCTGCGGTGGCCGCCGGTGCCGACGGTCTGGAAGTGGAGGTCCACTACGACCCCCGCCACGCATGGAGCGACGGTGCCCAGTGCCTGACCCCGGACAGCTTTGCTCAGGCCATGGCCAAGTGCCGCCAGGTCGCATGGGCCATCGGGCGGGAGATGTGACCCTCTCAGGCCCCAGCTCCCCCGCAGGGAGAGCGTTTGGCAGAACGGGCAGAAGGAGGGCTGCAAATGCAGATCACGATCCAACCAGACAGAAACATTGACGGAGTCATTATGGCTCCGCCCAGCAAGAGCATGGCGCACCGGGCCGTGCTCTGTGCGGCGCTGGCAGAGGGCACCTCACACATCCGGAATCTGGAGTTCGGCAAGGATATCGCCGCCACCCTCGCGGCGGCGGGCCAGCTCTGCGCCCGCGTCACCACCGGCGGGAACGATGCGGTCGTGGAGGGACTGGGCCGCTTTCTGCCCGTGGAAGCCCCGGTGGACTGCTGCGAGAGCGGCAGCACCCTGCGCTTCCTCATCCCGCTGGCCAGCCTCACCGGCCAGGAAGTGACCTTTGTGGGCCGCGGGCGGCTGATGGAGCGGCCCCAGTCGGTGTATGAAGCGCTGTACCGGGAGCAGGGTCTCCGCTTTGCGCAGAGCCCTTCCGGCCTGACCGTGGAAGGGGCGCTCGCCAGCGGGGACTATACGCTGGCGGGCAATGTGTCCAGCCAGTTCATCAGCGGGCTGCTGTTCGCCCTGCCGCTGCTGGGCGGCACCAGCACCCTTCACCTGCTCCCGCCGGTGGAGAGCCGCAGCTACATCGACATGACCCGGTCCGTTCAGGCGGCGTTCGGCGTCACGAGCCGGTGGGTGGACGAAACGACGCTGGAGATCCCCGGCGGGCAGGCATACCGCCCCTGTGACTACACCGTCGAGGGCGATTACAGTCAGGCGGCCTTCCCGGCGGTGCTGGGGGCTGTCACCGGCGACGTCACGCTGACCGGCCTGGCCGAACCGACCTTGCAGGGCGACGCGGCCATTCTGGACATCCTGCGCCGGTGCGGGGCCGACTTCTCCCGCACCGAACAGGGCATCGTCTTCCGGAAAGCGCCGCTCCACGGCACGGACATCGACCTGGCCGACTGCCCCGACCTCGGCCCGGTGCTGATGGTGCTGGGCCTGTTCTGCGAGGGGCAGACGGTCATCCGGAACGCGGAACGCCTCCGCATCAAGGAGAGCGACCGCATCGAGGCCATGGAAACAGAGCTGCGCAAATGCGGCGGGGTGCTGTCCAGCGCGGGCGGCACCATCACCATCGAGGACTGTGCCGAGGCGCTCCATGCGCCGGACGGCGTCCTCTCCGGCCACAACGACCACCGGGTCGTCATGAGCCTGTCGGTGCTGGCACTGGCAGCGGGGCTGCGGCTGCCCATCGACGGCGCCGAGGCCATCACGAAGAGCTGGCCGAATTTCTTTACAGCCATCAAACCATTGGGCGCGGAGGTAGAAGATGTTGGATAAAACGAAACGTTATCTCGTGGTGGGCCTCGGCCTGCTGGGCGGCAAATATGCGCTGGAACTCTCCAAAGCCGGGTTCCATGTGGACGGCATCAACCGCAGCGAGGGCCACTTGCAGTTCGCGCTCGACCATGGCTACATCGAGCGGGGCAAAACCCACGATTTTGAAGACCTTGTCCGGGAGGCCGACCACATCATCTTCGGCCTCTACCCCACAGCCCTCATCGAGTGGTTCCGGACGTACGGCCCGCTCCTCAAGCCCGGCTGCATCTTCACGGATGTGTCCGGCGTCAAGACCGGCCTGGTGGAGCCGGTGCAGGCCCTCTGCCCGGCGGGGGTCGAGTTCATCGCCAGCCACCCGATGGCAGGCCGCGAGACCTCCAGCGTGGAACACGCCGCCGAGGTGAATTTTGCCCCGGCGAACTTCATCATCACCCCGACCGAAAAGAATACCCCGGAGGCCATCGCCTGGGTCCGAGAGCTGGCCGAGGTGCTGGGCTTCAAACACATCTGCACCCTGACCGTGCAGGAGCATGACCGGATGGTCGGCTATGTCAGCCAGCTGTGCCATGCCATCGCCGTCAGCCTGATGTGCGCCAACGACAACACCTCGCTGTGCGAGTACACGGGCGACTCCTTCCGGGATCTGACCCGCATCGCACGCATCAACGACAAAATGTGGGCAGAACTGTTCCTCTGGAACAGGGACAACCTCATCTCGGAGATCGACCAGTTCGACGCCGCGCTCGGCACACTGCGCAGCGCGCTGGCGGCGGGCGACCGCGAAAAGCTCGAAGAGATGTTCCGCCTTTCCACCCAGCGCCGTGCGGCGTTCGACAAGAAGCTCCCCGAATGAGGTGAACCTATGCCCAAGCAGGAAGGCCAGAAATCCAAGCTGTTGGCGCTTTTGCGCATCTTTGAGACACAGACCGACGAAAATCACCTGCTGAACGTGCCCCAGCTGGTGGGGCTGCTGGAACAGCAGGGCATCCTCTGCGAGCGCAAGAGCGTGTACAGCGACATCGACGCGCTGAACGCACTGGGGTACGACATCCAGCTCCGGCGGGGCCGGGGCGGCGGCTATTTTCTGGCCAGCCGCACCTTTGACCTGGCCGAGCTGAAGCTGCTGGTGGACGCCGTGCAGGCCAGCCGGGTGGTGTCCAGCGCCACGAGCCGCCGCCTGATCCGGAAGCTGGAAAAGCTCTGCTCCAATTACGAGGGCAGCCAGCTGCAGCGTCAGGTCTACGTGGACGGCCGCCCCAAGACCGACAGCAGGAGCCTGCTGTACAGCATCGACGCACTGCACGAGGCCATCAACACCGGCCGGATGGTGGAGTTCCACTACAAAAAAGTGGGCCGGCCCGAAAAGCGGGTCATCAGCCCATGGCAGATGGCGTGGGAGAACGGCTGCTATTACCTCATCGCCTATCAGGATGAAAAGGAGCCGGTGGGCATCCGCCACTACCGGGTGGACCGGATGTCCGGCGTCCGGGTGCTGGAGCTGCCCCGCCGCGGCCGGGAGCAGTTTGCTGATTTCGATTTGCCCGTCTACCTGCGCAAGCACTTCAGCATGTACGGCGGCCCAGAACGGCGCGTGACCCTGCGCTGTACGGCCGACCTCGAAAACGCCATGCGGGAGCGGTTCGGCGCTTCGCCGACCTTCCTACCGGAGGAGGACGGGCGCTTCCACTTTGATGTGCCCATCTGTGTCAGCGATCCGTTCTACGGCTGGGTGGCGGGCTTTGGCGGCAAGGTGGAAGTCCTTGCGCCCGAAGATGTCCGCACCGGGATGCGGGCGCTGGCCGAACAGCTGGCGGAAGAGCATCGCTGAACAAGAAAAAACGGACCGTTTCGGCGGTCCGTTTTTTGCGTGGTTCTGCAATTATTCGTCCAGTTCTAAATCGCTCGGCAGGAGCACATCCAGCGCGGCGGCGGGCTCGGCGACGAGGCGGCGGCTCTGGTGGAAGATGGCCTTTTCGAGGGTGTTGCGGGCCAGACGGCCGTTGCCGGCGGTGCGGGCATCGGCGGCCTGACGGCGGGCGTAGTAGTTCCGCAGCGGCTCTTCGCAGGCCTCCGAGAGGGTGTAGCCCTTGTTTTTTGCGAGGACGTGGGTGATCTGCAGCAGCTCGTCGGCGGTGTAGTCCGGGAACTCGATCTTGTTGGGGAAGCGGCTGGCAAGGCCGCTGTTGGCGGTGAGGAACACCTCCATCTCCTTGGTGTAGCCCGCAAGGATGACCACCAGCTCGTCCCGGTGATCCTCCATGCCCTTTACAAGGGTGTCGATGGCTTCCAGCCCAAAGCTGTCCTGCTGGCCGCGGTACAGGCTGTACGCCTCGTCAATGAACAAAACGCCCCCCAGTGCGCTCTCGATGACGCTGTTGGTCAGCGGGGCGGTGTGCCCGGTGTAGCGCCCCACAAGGTCGGCGCGGGTCACCTCCACCAGCTGCCCGCCCCCCAGCGCACCGATGGCCTTGAGGTACTTTGCCACCAGCCGGGCAATGGTGGTCTTGCCGGTGCCCGGGTTGCCGGTGAAGATCATGTGCATGGAAAGGCTGGCAGTCTTGAAGCCTGCCGCCGCGCGGCGCTGCTGCACCTGCAGGTTATCCGCCAGACCGAACACATACTCCTTGACCGCCCCAAGGCCCACAAGACCGTCAAGCTCTGCGCGGACCGCTTCTGCGGCCCCCGTGTACTCGGCAGGCAGCAGGGCGGACAGGTCGGCGGGGGCGGCATCGTTCAGTGCAAACTGCACACCCTCCGGCTTTGCGGTCAGGGTGACGGTGCCGGTAAGCTTTGCATCCGTCTGCAGGCAGTATTCGCTCAGGGCACGGAAGATCTCATCACAGGCTTCCGCAAGGCCCGCTGCACCCTTTTCCTTGGTGCACCGGGCTGCAACATAGTCCCGCACATCGGCCCCGGCACAGAGGGTCAGCCCAAGGCGGGTGCTCACCTTCTGGGCCAGCGTATTCAGCTGCTGCGCCGCCAGCGCTGCAAGGTCCTCGCGGGCAAAGGCGCTGGTGGCGCACACATCGCCCACCGCCGCCACAAAGGGCGCACCGAACTTATCTGCCAGCGCGTCCCGGCCCTTGCGGGAAAAGAAGATGAAGTACTTGCCGCAGGGCGTGATACTGCTCACAGCGCCCGGTGCCAGCGCCGTGCCTGCATCCACAAGGATGCCCTCCTTGTTCACAAGATACCGGCTGGAAAGCGGTGCGCTGCCCTTCACAGCAAGGTCTGCAAGAGTCTTGAGGAAGGCCGCATGGCAGCTCTCGTAATGCTCAAAGATCACGATCTCCCCGGGGGCGTGCAGGGCCGCATACAGATCCTGCAAAAACAGCTTTTCCGCACCGGAATTGGGGTAGAGGGCAAGGTCCACCACCGCGGTTTTGTCGCTCTGCAAAAGGCCCCGCGCCGCCATGATGCGGGCGGTCTCTGCCAGCGCAAAGTGCCGCCCGGTGCCTGCACCTCCGCAGATCAGGATCACATTGCGTGCTGCCGGGCGCTCGGTGCCCAGCACAAAGGGCCGGCGCATGGCGCGCACCACGCTGTCCACAAAGGCATCCTGCCCGAGGACGGTCTTTTTCACCTCGGCGGCAAGGCCCTCAAAGCTGCCAAGGTGCTCTGCGGTCACATCGGCAGTGCCCTTGGCAAGCAGGCCGTCCGCTTCCATATCCCGCAGCATCTGGCGGCTGTCCTCCAGAGCAGACTGCACCGCAGTGTCCTGCGTTTTCAGCTGGGCGTTCTGTTTTTTGAGCAGGGCATCCAGCTGCTTCTGGTTTTCCAGCAGGGCAGCATTCAGGTCCGGCACTGCGGGCGCTTTGGCCTTTGGCGTTTTGCTTTCCGGCTGAGCGGTGCCGCCAAAGCGCGGCTTTCCCCCTGCGCCGAACACACCGTTCATAAGGTTTTCCCAATCGTCGGTATATGCCATGGTTTGCCCTCCGTTTTTGTCGTTTTCTTCCAGTATAGTGTACCCGGACAGCTTTTGCAATTCCCTCTTGCAAAAAAGACCGCCGTTGTTTACACTTATATCTGATAGGAAATCTGCAAGAAGGAATGAAGAAACTATGACCGTCAAAACGCCCGCCGAACTGAAAACGCTGTACGAGAGCATCTCCTTTGACCTTCAAACCACCTACACCGGCCCGCTGGGGCAGGAATATGCTGTTTCCGGCACCCATCTGCGCCTGTGGGCACCCACGGCGCAGAGGGTGGAGGTCAGCCTTTACCGCAAAGGCAGCGGCGGTGAGCCCATAGGCACTCTGCCGCTGGAGCGGGGGCAGCAGGGGGTGTGGAGCATCTATCTGCCCGGCGACCAGCACGGACGATACTATACCTATACGGTCACAGTGGGTGGCATTTCGCGCCAGACCGGCGACCCCTATGCCCGTGCGGCAGGTGTGAACGGCACCCGCAGCATGATCGTGGATCTTGCCCGCACCGCCCCCTCCGGGTGGGAGCGGGATGTGCGTCCGGTCATCCCGCCGGAGCAGCGCGCGGTGTGGGAGGTGAGCGTGCGCGACTTCTCGCAGGACGCTGCCAGCGGCGTGCGCCCGGCATGGCGGGGCAAGTTCATGGCCTTTACCCAGCAGGGCACCACCCTGCACGGCGACGGCATCCACCCCACCTGCCTGAACTACCTCAAGCGGCTGGGCGTGGGCTATGTGCAGCTGATGCCCATCTTCGACTTTGGCAACGTGGACGAGGCAAAGCCGCTGCTGCGGCAGTACAACTGGGGCTACGACCCCACCAACTACAATTTCCCGGAGGGCAGCTACTCCACCGACCCCGCCCGGGGCGAAGTGCGGGTGCGGGAGTGCAAAGAGATGATCGCCGCCCTGCACGCGGCAGGCATCGGCGTGATCATGGATGTGGTGTATAACCACATGTACCGCTACGAAAACGTGCTGAACAACACCGTACCGGACTACTTTTTCCGCCAGAATGAGAACGGCAGCCTGTCCAACGGCAGCGGCTGCGGCAACGAGTTTGCCAGCGAGCGCCCCATGGCCCGCAAATATATGATCGACTCGCTGCTCTACTGGGCGCAGGAGTACCACATCGACGGTTTCCGGTTCGACCTGATGGGCCTGTACGACGTGGACACCATGAACGCGGCCCGTGCCGCTTTGGATGCCCTGCCCGGCGGGCGGGATATCCTGATGTACGGCGAGCCGTGGCAGGGCGGCGGCAGCCAGCTGCACCGGTACGAGGCCAACAAGGCGAACCTGGCCATGCTGAACGAGCGCATCGGCATCTTCTGCGACGACACCCGCGACGCCATCAAGGGCGGCTGTTTCAATGCCCGGGAGCCGGGCTATGTGGAGGGCAAACCCGGCAGCTTCTGGGACATCGGCGGCGCGGTGGCCGCCTGGTGCCGCAGCGACCGTCTGCCGCCCCACGCCCCCAGCCAGATCGTAAGCTATGTGTCCGCCCACGACAACTTTACCTTGTGGGACAAACTGCTCTGCGTGCGCTACGAGCGGCCGGAGTTCACCGCATCTGACCCGGTGGCACTGGCCCAGAACCGGCTGGCCGCCGGCATCTACCTCACCAGTTTCGGCCTGCCCTTCCTGCAGGCGGGCGAAGAGTTTGCCCGCACCAAAAAGGGCGTGGGCAACAGCTACCGCTCCTCCCCCGCCCTGAACCGTCTGGACTGGGCCCGCGCCGGGCAGTACCACGCCCTGGTGGACTACTACCGGGGCCTGCTGGCCCTGCGGGCCGCCTTCCCGCGGCTGGGCACCACCGACCGCCACGCCC
>OGZV01003279.1_pt1 | contig 11140 bp, 11 predicted proteins | sample 1576861 | NCBI WGS metagenome assembly OGZV01 (sample SAMEA3541501, study PRJEB24748) | human gut metagenome | biome: human gut; feature: human-associated habitat; material: faeces | place: China | collected 2012
GCCGGGCGTGCCATGATCAGAGAAATCCTTTCTTATTATCTGTGTATTGACAAAGGTCTGGTATGCCTGCATGAATCCAGGCATGGCAAACCCTATCTTGCCTCTCCGGCAATCGGACGGAATCTTTATTTTAATATTTCTCATACCGAAGGCTACCTTGCATTTGCAATGTCAACCTCTACACCACTAGGTATTGATATTGAAAAAGTTGACAGAAATGTCAGGCTTCAATCGCTGATGGGACGTTTTTTTCACGCGGAGGAAATTAAAAAATTTCTTGATTACTCTGACGAAGAGCGTGTAAAACATTTTATCCATTATTGGACTTTGAAAGAATCCTTCGTAAAGGGACTTGGAACGGGTATGACAACTTCTTTCACTTCTTTTTATCTTACGAAGGAATCCGAACGTACATTTTACGTCACTCCGGATAAAAAAGAACTCCAGGACGAATATTCATCCTGGAGAATCACTTCCATTCTTGCTCCCAAAGGGTTTATCTGCAGTGTTGCTTACCGGCTCTCATAAAAGGCCACACCATATAGCAGGGCAACCCCCGGGACTCCTAATGTTCCGGAGGCGGCCATTGTTATTGGATTCAGCCCCACCCTTACCGGAATTTCTTTTGACACGAAGAATCCATTTATCACAAGAATCAACATCACCCCGACTGCCATACGGATCAGAAAATTTATCATAAAATTCGAACATCTCTGTGACATATCCAAGCCTCCTTCTATTTTCATATATATCCTTGTTAAGCTTACCATATGACATATTTTAAAATATCCCCGTCTGATTTTTATTCAGAAATGCTGTTTCATTTCATAGGTTTAATCTTAAAAATCAGTATTATTTATATAGCATACTATTTTTATCCCACATGTTTTTCTATTTAAAAAAGAGAATCTCCTCCCGGAAATCCTCTCATCTGCTTCTCTATTCTGCCGATTTTTTAAGAATATCTGATTTACAATTCAATCTCTATCTTGCGATTCGATCTCTTGTATTGGTGATAAGCCACTCCTGCTGCATCAAACATACGCATAGATGCCTGTACAGCTGTGCTTCCATCATATTTGTTACAGTCGTAGATAACTTCTTTGATTCCACTTTGAATGATTGCTTTTGCACACTCATTACATGGGAAAAGAGACACATAGAGCTTTGCTCCTTCCAGACTTCCTCCACGGAAATTCAGAATCGCATTCAGTTCACTGTGTACTGTATAGACATATTTTGTCTTTAATGGATCTTCTCCTTCTCTCACCCACGGGAACTCATCATCTGAACAGCCCTTCGGCAGTCCATTATATCCCATAGATAAAATCTTATTATCCTGACTGACAATACAGCACCCAACCTGAGTATTCGGGTCTTTGGATCTAAGTCCGGATAGCTTTGCTACTCCCATAAAATACTCATCCCAGTTGATATAGTCTTTACGTTTATCACTCACTGCTGCTTCCTCCTATTTCGTTCCGAAAATACGATCTCCAGCATCACCAAGTCCCGGAATAATATACTTATGCTCGTTGAGTTTTTCATCCAGAGCACCGATATAAATATCTACATCCGGATGCTCTTTCTGCATACGTTCTACGCCTTCCGGAGCTGCTATAATACACATGAAACGAATATGTTTCACACCTTTTTCCTTCAACATCTGAATTGCTGCTACGCTTGAACCTCCTGTTGCCAGCATAGGATCCACAACAAATACTTCCCTCTCATCACAGTCTGCCGGAAGCTTACAATAATATTCCACTGGTTCATACGTTTCCGGATCTCTGTAAAGACCGATATGACCTACTTTTGCAGCCGGGATCATGCTCAGCATTCCATCGACCATTCCCAGTCCTGCACGTAAGATCGGTACAACTGCCAATTTCTTCCCACTTAATTCTTTTCCAACCATCTTACAAATTGGTGTCTCGATCTCTACATCCTGTAATTTCAGATCTCTTGTTGCCTCATAACACATAAGAGCCGCAATCTCCCCAACAATCTCACGGAACTCCTTGGAACCAACTTCTTTTCTGCGGATATAATTCACTTTGTGCTGGATCAGCGGATGATCCATAACCTGTACTTTAGACATGTTTTTCTCCTCCATCTCATGACATGTTTATCAGATTTTTTAATATCCGGCACACATCTGATTTGATCTGCACCACATAAAGAGCCATCAGGCATCTATCACATGATGTCCTGCTGCCTTTAGCAATCGATTCATAATTGCACTGCCGATTCCTCCGGCTGCAAATGATTCACTATATATATACTCTACTTCAGCATCATCGAACTCGCGCAATACCGCATACAAATGATTGGCGATAGTGGCTTCGTCTGCCCTTGTTCCTATGCTTTTCACTACGTCTGCCTTGTATCGTCCTACAGTCTCTTGTGTTCCGATCACACCGACTCTATGTCCTTTAGCCATACGCTCTGCAGACATCTGGTTGATTGCATCGATCACAAGTTCCATCGGTCCCTCCACAATACTAAGATCCGCTTTCGGAGCATAATGTCGATACTTCATCCCCGGAGCTTTCGGTTTCACTTTGCTGTCCGGCGTGATCAATGTTCTGTCAATGTCTACTTCACCGATAAGTTCTGTGAGCATCTCCTTTGTAATCGCACCAGGGCGTAAAATCATAGGCGGTGTTACGGTCATATCCAGAATGGTAGATTCAACTCCGATATCTACTGCTCCTCCATCTAAAATCATCTCGATCTTACCGCTTAAATCTTCTTCTACATGCTCAGCTTTCGTCGGGCTCGGACGTCCTGAAGTATTCGCACTTGGCGCAGCAATATACCCGCCGCCCGCATCGATCAAAGCTCTTGCGATCTCATCACTTGGCATACGTACTGCAACTGTATCCAGACCTCCTGTTGTCTCATATGGCACTTCCTCTGTCTTCTGGAAAATCATTGTAAGCGGTCCCGGCCAGTAAGCATCAGCCACTTTATAAGCAACTTCCGGAATAATATCTGCAATCTTATCCAGTGCTCCCATATTCGTAATATGCACGATCAGAGGATTATCCGAAGGTCTGCCCTTTGCCGCATAAATCTTGGTTGAAGCGGTCTTATTCAAAGCATCAGCACCGAGACCATATACTGTTTCCGTTGGAAACGCTACCAGTCCACCTTCTTTTAAAAAGTCTCCGGCCTGACCAATAATCTTCTTTCCTTCCTCTGTATTAAGTTGTTCTTTTGTAATTTTTTCTACTATTGTCTTCATGTTTTTTATTATACTACACCTGTTATCACTTTCCAAATATTTTTTCGAACCAAATCACGTCTGGCTGGCTATTCATTCTATGTACCATCGGCAGCATTTCTCAGATACTCGTCAATTCCTGTTGCGATTGCCTTGGCGATTTTTTTCTGATAATCTTTTCCCGCCAGAAGCTCTGCTTCTTGTTGGTTGCTCAGGAAACCACACTCTACGATGATTGTCGGCACCTGAGTCCTCCTGAGCAGGTAATATGTATCATTGGCCTTTTCCTGCCTCGTATTCTCACTGTCCGCGCCAAGAAGCGCCTGCTGCATCAGCTTTGCCGCTGTATGCCCTTCTGCTGAATGGGAATAATAAAATACCTGTGCACCATGTATTTCCTCTTCGTGATAACTATTCTGATGAATGCTGACCGCAAGCCCCGGAGCCTTTTCATTTATCAGATCAACTCTCGCTTTCATATCCTGTATTTTGGAATTTCCGGAAGTTTCTCCTGCGAGCATTTGATCTTTTTCCCTGGTCATAACAACTTGATAACCTTTATTCTTCAGTTCTTTTTCCACTTGTTTTGAAATCTTAAGGTTGATATCTTTTTCCAGGACTTCATTGATACCAACCTTTCCCGGATCACTTCCCCCGTGACCACTATCTATAACAACAAGATCCATCTTCCGCTCTTGCTCACTTTTCACCTGATCCGATTGTACATATTTTTCCAGATTTCGGCTGACGGTATAGATTCCTGCCAGCGCCAGAAGTAATACTAACAATTCAATTTTCTTGCGCACTTCCTGAAACCTCCAAAACTTCGTATATTTTACCAAAGCACCTGTTTGTTTCAGTATATGAATTTTCCCATCTGTTCATTCAAAAAAAGAAAGACCAGAAAGTAATCTCACTCTCTGATCTTTCATCACTCTAATTTACATACTTCAAAATCAAATCCCAGATATCTGAACTTTCCTGTCCTAATGCCCATGCGGCAGTACCTGCAAGCTTATTCTCCTTCATGAGTTGAAGCTTCGGCTCAATCGAGGTTGCATCCTCCAGCCAAATTTCATATGTTACACCGTCAGCTTCCCAGGTCGCATAATTATTCCCTGTTGTTTCATCTAATGTTGTTTCTGCACCTGCCTGGCTGATCTTATCTCTGGCTGTAGACATTCCAAGTGCTTCACTTGTCACCTTCATCGGATAATCTGCTGCTTCTGTTCCTGCCTCCTGATTCAGTTCTTCCTGTGTTTTCGGCGTTTCCGACCACAGTCTTGTAAAGAACGGAATCCCATTGATCACTTTCTCTGCCGGTACTTCTTTAATCGTCTCCTCAATTCCTTCTTTTACAAATTCATAAGAAGATACTGAACCTGCTTCCAGTGAACTTCCATTATGCTCATCATATCCCATAATAATGACATAGTCTGCCATAACGCCCTGTTCTTTGCGATTGTACTGTTGATTATATCCCTTAGGAACATAATTATCCACCGAAAGTACGATACCATTTTGTCTGCATTTTACAGACAGTTCTCTGATAAATTGTATATAATGAACTCCACAATCTTTTGAAATCTTTTCAAAATCTACATTGATGCCGTCTATTCCGACCTGCATCACCGCTCCTATCAATTGATTGATAAGATTCTCTCTCCTCGAGCTATAGCTGAGTAATTGAAGTGATTCATCATTGGATCCGATTCCCCCATCGAAATCCCTGATAGCAGCCCACACTTCCAGGCCTGCCTGATGTGCATAATTTACATAATCTGTTGAAGCAATCGATTCAAGATTCCCTTCTGTATCCTTCACATGGAACCATGTCGGCACAATTGTCGTTAACCCTTTACTATCTGCAAGTCTCTGCTGCAAACCGCTATTGGCGGTACTGTTGGTTACATTATGCCATGCCATATTAATGGTATAATCTTTCTTGATACTGGTGTATTCTGGTTCCGTAAAATCGCGGGTAACATTCTTAGTTTTTTCATTCTTCAATGCATTTTTCTTCACATATCCGATATACCCGTCTTTTGTAAGAATCTTTTTCCAGTTCTGTTCATTCTCCAGAACGATCACTTCATCTTTTTTCTTCACATCTGTCACGATTGGGCTCTTAACCCCGCCGCGATATCGAACCTGTGTATCTGACTTCACTGTTGCAACCTGTTTCTTTCCCCAGTCACAAGTAATCATCACCCGGTTCGGACTATCATATACTTCATAATCTATATTCGTATATTGCTGAATAAAATCTAATGCGACATAAGTTATGTTTCCTTCTGTCTTCAGGATAACATAATCTTCACTTTTCTTTTCTTTGGAAACACTGTAATCTTTGCTTCCGATTTCCACAGTTACAATATCTGTCGGCAGTGTGTACAAAAGCTTGTTCTCATTGGCATCCCAGTAAAAACGGCTGTTGATATAATCTCTTACAACTTCATATTGCACATACGCTTTCCCATCCGATATCATTCCGTGAGGTTCCACAATCTGATCATCTACCGTAATAGCCATCTGACTATCGTTTTCAATTCCATAATATTTTTTTACATCCATCCGTTCCTTTGACGGACTGTACTTCTTCCACAGAAATGCTCCTGCAATTGCGGCTATCCCAAGTATGATCAATAATAGAATCATCAATCCTACACGTCTTTTTCGCTTGCGTTTTGTCTGCGCTTTTCTTGCTGCCGGCCGTGCCGCCTGCTTTTTCTGATTCTTAGAGACCTTTTCTGCCTTCTGCGGTCTCTTCTTCGGTCTCTCCTGACCATCTTCTGATATCGGACGTCTCTTCTTCGGTCTCTCCTGACCGTCTTCCGATACCGGACGTCTCTTCTTCGGTCTCTCCTGACCGTCTTCCGATACCGCCGGTCTTTTTCTCACCTTAGATTTTCCCGCTGATGATCCTGCATTTCTCGCTCTGCGGCGTTCTCTATCTTCTACGGCTGCCTTTCCTGACAAAGTTTCCGCATTCTCCCGACTTGCTTGTCCTCTCGCTCCGCCCTCAGTCTCCGTGCGGCCGGATGACTCCTGGCGTCGCTGATTCTGCAGATTGCTGGCGCTTTTTGCCCACTCCGCTTTTTTTCGCGAATCTGTGGTTCTCTTGATTTCCTTTTCGTCCATGCTGCACCTCCTACTCGCTATTATAACAAACGAGCGGACATGCGTCATCCTTTTTCGACAAATTCAAGCCTTGCTTATGAGGGTACTTACACACTTTTTTCAAGAATGCCTCATCTATCTTGTTCCTGCATCTCTACATCATCAAAACACAATTCTTTTATATCTCCATTATCATTCAACACATAATCCCGCATATAGACTGCATCCTCCCTCACAATGTGAGCCTGCACAATCTGCATGGGACTTGCCGGCACCCCGTTCATTAACATATATACTCCCTTTTTTTCATAACCTGCCAACTCTGAAAAAAGACTTTGATAATTCCTTTCTCTGGGGTCCCCCATGACTTTACCTCCTCCTCAATAATGCACTTCCCCGGTCGCATTGTCTTCGAAATCTGTATATGACAAACCAGAAGGATAAAATGCCGTGATACATTATCCCACATATCCAGACACGTCCACTTTTCTGCTAGAAAACAGCCGTGCATTACTATTCAACTATCTGTTGCTTTGTTACTTATCTGATTGATTTTTTCATGATCTGTTGTTATTTAATTGTTATTTGATTGTACTCTAATTGTTATCTGATTTTTTCTGATTGTTGTTTTTATCTGATTGTTATTACTCTTGAATCTTTGCGCGGAATTCGCGCTATTTCTCGAATTCTTATTCTGATTGGCTAGATACTGTTAAGAATTACTTTTTAAGAAATATGTTCTAAAAATATAGTTACCAGGGAAAACTATTTTCTAGTACGGTCATTATAATGGATACTCTTTTTAAAAGCAAGCACTTTTTTGATTTTATATTTATTTTATTGAACAAAAAACTTTTTCTATGCTATACTATGTGAAAGGAAGTGATAAATATGAAGATTGAAAAATTAAGTGACAATCAGATACGCTGTACATTAACACGCGCAGATCTGGCCGAACGTCAGCTCCAACTCAGCGAACTGGCTTATGGTACAGAAAAAGCGAGATCACTTTTCCACGATATGATGCAACAGGCAGCACAGGAATTTGGTTTTGAAGCAGAGAATATGCCATTGATGATCGAGGCAATCCCTTCTTCCTCAGATTCAATCGTGCTGATCATTACTAAAGTCGAGGATCCAGAGGAACTCGACACGCGTTTTTCTAAATTCGCACCTCTTCCGGGGCAGGATGGAGATTCTTCCCGTCAGGGACTCCCTGACAAACTGGAAGGTGCTGAATCTCTTCTTGATCTGCTTGGCAAAGTCAAAGAGAAGATTAATGCTGCACAAAGTTCTTCCAAACCTGAAAATCCAGTCAGCTCTTCATCAAAATCTCTAGATGATCCTGAAACTGAAGCTTTGGAGAATGAAATACCAAAAGACGCTGCACCTAAGAAACCTGCAATCCGTCTGATTTCATTTGCCTCTATGGATAATGTCCTTGCGGCCTCACGATTACTTGGAAATATGTACTTTGGTGCGAACACTTTGTATAAAGATACTGCCGAAAATATTTATATCCTTGCGATGACTCAGTCAGAACATACACGAAAGGATTTCAGTCGACTCTGTAATATGTTATCTGAATACGGTACATTAGAGAAGACCTCCGGCGCTACAATTGCTTTCCTCGGAGAGCATTGCAAAGTACTACTGGAAAATGATGCAGTACAGCAACTGGCTAATGTTTAAACAAAACTAAGAAAAATCTTTCAGGTTTATGCCTGACAATAAAAAGCGGATTCCAATTGGAGTCCGCTTTTTATTGTTCTATTTTCTGTTGTTCTGCAAATCTAATATTACTCACCAAGTTTTGCATTAATTGTTGCATTCAGTTTCTCAACAAGAAGATCTGAATCAATTCCGTGAACATATGCAGCATCTGCAAGTGATTCTCCGATAGAACTTGGGCATCCGATGCAATGCATTCCTAATCCTGTAAGAACATCTACAATTTCAGGGCACTGCTCATAATATGTCTGAAGCAGTTCTCCCATAGTCATTTCCTTTGTAACTCGTGCCATGTGTGCACCTCCTTTTCTTTTACGTTTTCTTATTATAATTGCTTTTCACCATTGTGTAAACATTTTATGACAATTTTCCATTAAAATTTGAATTTTTAAAAGTCAATACGTTTGCCGATTTTTTTCGACAAAATACTATTTTTATCATAACTCCACAAAACATTCGTTCTTTTATTTACCTTGAATTATCCCCAGTTTCCACACCTTTTTATGTGGATAATGTGGAAAACTTTTAGAAATCATGTATTTTTCCACCTTTTTTCACGTTTTTAGTGTGGAAAACTTGGATAACTCAATGTGGATAAATTTTTAACTATTTTTCAACAATCAAATTTTTTATACATTTTTGTCTATTTTGTACATCCGGCAATTTTTCACTTACTTAATCTGTTCTTTTATGCTTCTGTTCAATATGCACCAATTTAAAGTAATCTTCTTACTGTCAGGATTCCTTTATACGTGGCAGGCAATATCCCGATTCCTTTTCGGCTATTAATTGCATTTACAATTTGTCCGTCTCCCATGTAAATACCGACATGTCCATCATAGCAAATGATGTCCCCAGGAAGTGCTTCCGAATAACTGACTCCCCTGCCGGCACTTCGCATTTCTGAAGATGTTCTTGGAAGATTCACTCCAAAATGTGCGTAGACAGACTGCACAAAACCAGAGCAGTCAGCTCCATTTGTCAGGCTTGTGCCTCCCCAGACATATGGATTGCCGATAAACTGACATGCATAATCCACCACTGCCTGACCACTTCCGGCAGCCTCTCTCACAGCCTGAGCCTCTTCCTCTGCTTTCCTGGCCGCTTCTTCTGCCTCCGCAGCCAAACGTGCTTCCTCTTCTTCTCTAGATTCTGCATAAGAAAAAGCTTCTTTGGAATCTGCGCTTGAAGAAGCTTCTACGACTTCCTCTGCCTTATGCTGAGCATTTCTTCCTATTATTATATACTGCGAATACACATAACCTGTAACCGAACCAGATTCAATCTTCGTCCATTCTCCAACTGGTCCTACGATTTTTGCTGCATAACCGGGATATAATTTACCCACCCATTCGCTCTGCTTTGTCGGTTCACTTCTTATATATAAAAATGATTCAACATCTGCAAAAGCCATATCTAAATACTCGCCCTTATCTTCTGGTGCCAGATAATCCTCCACCTGAATCTCTTTCTGTGAAGAATAACAATCATTCAGCACCTGCTCAATTCCCACTCCTGGCATAGTGTGATTATCCTCGATATCAGAAGCATATGCCGTAGCTGGGAAAACTCCAATAGCTCCTGTCAAGGTAACTAGGAACAATCCTTTTCTAAGAATCGAATCCATAAACTCCCTCCTTATGTTTTCTTTTCTTATCTTTTGTAAATATTACAGAATTGTTACATATGTTACGTGTTTATTATATCACGCAACAATCCCATGTCAAGGCTATTATCCCGACTTTTTCTCATCATATTACATCCATTTCTTCACTTTTTTTACAAAATTTTACAATTAATTGTTACAAAAGTATTACATTTATAAATTAAAAGTTGACAAATAGAACATTTTCTATTATTCTAATTATAGTAACAATTATTATTATCAAGGAGGTTATCGCATGGCTACATTGAAATACAGCAGACAGCGAGCATCCATTAAAGAATATCTCGATCATACAACTGAACATCCAACTGCTGATACTGTATATCTTCATGTAAGAGAAGAATTCCCCCGTATCAGTCTTGGAACTGTTTATCGGAATCTGAATCTGCTTGCTGACATGGGCGAAGCAATTAAGATTACCACTCCTGACGGTGGGGACCGATTTGATGGCAATACTCACCCACACTATCACGTTGTATGCACTTGTTGCAACCGGGTATTTGATCTGCATATCGACGAAGCTCACATCAATACCATGAATAAACTGGCCGAGGAGCATTTTGAAGGCACGATTGATTCGCATGCAACATTATTCTATGGAACTTGTCAAGACTGTCTCACACAGAAAACATCCCGTGAGTCATAACAAACTTGTCAGTCTATTTTATCAAAAAGATAAATTTAATAAAAAATATTATTGACAATGACAAGTAATTATGTTATCTTGATATCAGTAACAATTACTAATATCGATTTAGGACTTTAAAAATAAATTCATTTACAAAAAATGCAAACGAAGCTCTGAATCATAAAACTAACTTGAACAACAAAAAATTTTAATAAAAAGAAAAGGAGATTATCATTATGAAAAAATTTGTATGTACAGTATGTGGATATGTTTACGAAGGAGAGGCTGCACCAGCTGAATGTCCAGTCTGTCACGCACCAGCTTCTAAGTTCAAAGAGCAGTCAGCCGATAGAACATGGGCTGCTGAGCATGTAGTAGGCGTTGCACAGGGCGTAAGCGAGGATATCTTAGAGGATCTTCGTGCAAACTTCGCAGGAGAGTGTTCCGAAGTAGGAATGTACCTGGCAATGGCAAGAGTTGCACACAGAGAAGGATACCCAGAGATTGGTTTATACTGGGAGAAAGCTGCTTATGAAGAAGCTGAGCACGCTGCAAAATTCGCTGAATTACTTGGTGAAGTTGTCACAGACAGCACAAAGAAAAACCTTGAGATGCGTGTAGATGCTGAGCACGGTGCAACAGAAGGTAAATTCGACCTCGCAAGAAGAGCAAAAGAAGCTAACCTTGACGCAATCCATGACACAGTACATGAGATGGCAAGAGACGAGGCAAGACACGGAAAAGCATTCGAAGGACTGCTTAAGAG
>OGZV01003296.1_pt1 | contig 11094 bp, 10 predicted proteins | sample 1576861 | NCBI WGS metagenome assembly OGZV01 (sample SAMEA3541501, study PRJEB24748) | human gut metagenome | biome: human gut; feature: human-associated habitat; material: faeces | place: China | collected 2012
TGTGTCATGAGGCGGAAAAAGAGAAACTGGTGCGCGTGATCTTCCAGAACACTACTACCATCGGCGTGCGGGAGCATGCTTGCAGCCGCTACACCCTAAAGCGCAGCTTTGAGACCGTGCAGACTCCGTACGGAGAGGTACAGAAAAAGATTTCCTCTGGTTATGGCGTGACCCGGGAGAAATATGAATACGAGGATCTGGCGCGGATCGCCAGAGTGCAGGGAATGTCCCTGGAAGAGGTGCGAAAAAGTATCTGATATAAAACGAGGCTGTGTGCGCAGCAGCACAGAAATAAAAAGTGGCAGCAATGTGGATGGGAAGCTGGTGAACAGTTAAACAGCTGAACAGAAAGAAAACTGCCGCGGGAACGGGAGAACTTGAGAGGTGCAGGAACATAATAATCAGGATACGATATTGGATGCCCTTACGTCTTACTGGACGGACCGGGCAAAGAGTTACAGTGCGCAGAACATTGCAGAGATGAATGACTGGCGCAGGGAGGCATGGAGAAAGCTGATTCTCTCCCACGCGCCTCAGAAAGAAGTGCTGCGGGTGCTGGATATTGGCGCCGGTCCGGGATTTTTTGCCATCAATCTGGCGTTGGCCGGGCATGAGGTAACTGCAGTCGATGTGACGGAAGAGATGCTGCAGTACGCGAAAAGCAATGCGGAAAGTTATGGGGCAAGGGTGGATTTTGTTCTTCACCGGGGCGAGTTTCTTCCGTTTAAAGATGGAAGCTTTGACCTGATCGTCAGCCGAAACGTCATCTGGAATCTGGAGTATCCGGAGCAGGCCCTGGAGGAATGGGAGAGAGTCCTTGCGCCGGGCGGACGCATGATATATTTTGATGCCAATTGGTATTTGTATCTTTATGATGAGGAACTTAGCGCCCGGAAGAAAGCCGCGGAGGCGGCCTTCCGCGCAAAATACCCGGTTCACAATTATGCAGGAAATATGTCAAAGGCACGGGTGCTGGAACTGGAGCAGACCGCTTATGCGCTTCCACTTTCGAAAGAAAAACGCCCCGAGTGGGATAAAAAGGTGTTAGAAAAACTAGGTATGCGGATGGTTGAGGTCATTGAGGACATTGGCCCTGGCGTGCAGGATCCGCTGGACTGGGAGCGGGACAGTCTGAATCATACCTTTATGATCTGTGCGGAAAAGCCGGTAACGGCTGATCAGGGATGAAAGAGGTAACGAAAATTGAAGAAATATATAGGAAAGCGGCTGCTGCAGCTGATTCCGGTGTTGTTTGGCATCACTTTTTTGTCCTTTGCCATGATGCGTGCGGCAGGCAGTGATGCCGTGATGGAACTCTATGGAGACAAGGGCGCGGTTGCTCAGGAAATCATCGATGCCAGAAGAGCGGAGCTGGGGCTGGACCAGTCGTTTTTCACCCAGTATCTGGCCTGGCTTCGTGGAATATTGACCGGGGATATGGGAATCAGCTATGTTTCGGGAAAAAATGTGTTTGATACCTTTGTTTCGAAACTGCCTGCAACCCTGTTGTTAACGGCGTTATCTATGGGCGCAACGGTTGTATTCTCTATTCCATTGGGGGTTCTGGCTGCGGTGCGCCATGATAAGTTTACAGATTATTTTTTGCGCTTTTTCAGCTTTGCGGGCAATTCTATGCCAAATTTTTTTGTGGCTTTGCTTTTGACGCAGTTGTTTTCTATTCACTGGAAACTGTTTCCGGTTATTTCCGGCGGAAATACCATGCAAAGCGCGCTGCTTCCAACGCTGACACTGGCCATTGCCATGTCTGCCAAATATATGAGGCAGGTGCGCGCAGCGGTTCTGGAAGAACTGAATAAGGATTATGTCATGGGAGCCAGCGCAAGGGGCATCCGGCCTGGCGTGATTCTCTGGAAGAGTGTATTGAAATCTTCGATGCTGACGATTATTACTCTGATGGCTCTGTCCATTGGCAGTCTGTTGGGAGGAACCGCGATCATTGAAAGTATTTTTATGTGGGACGGTGTAGGGAAACTGGCAGTCGATTCGATTACCATGAGGGATTATCCGATGATCCAGGCCTATGTTGTCTGGATGGCGGTGATTTATGTATTGGTAAATCTGATCAGTGACCTTCTTTATCATGCACTGGATCCCAGAATTCGTCTGGGGGTAAGGGAAGAATGAACAATGTGACCGTTCGAATTCAGAAAAAATACCGTGACAGCGTACGGATGCGCCTGTTTGTGTTCGGAACCCTGGCAGGGCTTCTGGTGATTGCTTCCGCTTTTTCCCGGTATCTTACCCCATATGATCCCTATTTACAGGATTTAAGCAATGTTAAGGCGGCACCCAGTGCGCTTCATCTTTTGGGCACAGACCGTTATGGGAGAGACATGCTTTCCAGGGTGATAGCCGGAAGCAGAGCCAGTGTGTTTTCCACGCTGCTGCTGGTGTCGGTGATTACCGTTGTGGGCACAGCCGTGGGCATTCTCTGTGGCTGGCGCGGCGATTTCACGGACACTTTTTTCATGAGGATCTCAGATGTTTTTCTTGCCTTTCCTGGCCTGGTGTTCGCGCTGGCGGTGGCAGGCAGCTTTGGCGGCGGACTGCATAACGCGATCATTGCTCTGGCAGCCATTTCCTGGCCTAAGTATGCGCGGATTGCCCGCAGCCAGACCCTTGCCCGGAAAGAAACGACATGGATGCGGGCGGTAAAGCTTTCCGGCAGCGGAACGTTCAAGATTATTCTGAAACATCTTCTGCCGAATATCATGGGGCCGGTACTGGTGACTTCCATGCTGGACATCGGAACCATGATGATGGAACTGGCGGCGCTGAGTTTTCTGGGACTGGGGGCCAAACCTCCGGTTCCGGAATGGGGCAGCATGATGAGTGACACGCGAAGCCTTATGACCATATCTCCCTGGATTACTTTTTCACCGGGAATCGCGATTTTTCTTTCTGTTATGATTTTTAATCTTCTGGGTGATACGATCCGGGACTACGCGGATCCAAAGAGCCGGGGAGGAAACTAATGGTGGAACATTTATTAAGATACGATCAGGTGGATATATCCTACCGGGGAGAGCTGGCGGTAAAGCAGGTAAGCTTTGCGGTAGATCCGGGAGAAATACTTGGAATTGTAGGAGAAAGTGGCAGCGGAAAATCTACACTGATTAAGGCCGCCATGGGACTGTTGAGTCAGGAGGGGCTGGTCACCCGGGGCGATATCTGGTATCAGGGAAAAAATATCACAGATTTACCAGGGAGAGACCGCCGGAGACTGAATGGGCCGGAGCTTGGCTATATTTTTCAAAACGCGGGCAGCTCCTTTTCACCGATTCGCACGGTGGGAGTCCAGTTATACGAAACGATGAAGGAACACAGCCGGATCTCGAAGAAAGAATTTCAGGACAGGGCACTGGAACTGCTGGCAAAGCTTGGTTTTTCGGATGGCATGAGAATCTTAAAAAGCTATCCTTTCGAGCTTTCCGGCGGTATGCAGCAAAGGGTCGGAATTGCCGCGGCGATGCTTTTAAATCCGCGGCTCCTTTTGGCGGATGAACCAACCTCGGCGCTGGATGTTTCGGTGCAGAAACAGGTGGTAGAGGAGATACTGATGGTGCGGAAAAGTTTTGGCACAGCTATTGTGATGGTGTCCCATAATTTGGGGGTCATTGAAGCCATGGCAGACAGGGTTCTGGTGATGAGAAATGGAGAAATGCTAGAATATGGAGAAACCAGGAAGATTCTGACGGATCCGCAGACAGCATACACAAAGGAATTGCTTGCAGCTGTTCCGCGCTTAAGGAGGAAGTAAGATGGGGCCAATTCTGAAGGTGGACAATCTGTCAAAAGTTTTCTTGCGGGGCGGACAGCAGCCGGTTACAGCGGTAAAAAATGTCAGTTTTGAGCTGATGCCAGGAGAATGTCTTGGCGTGCTGGGAGAGAGCGGCAGCGGAAAAACGACTATGGTAAGTATGATTACCCGATTACTGGATGTTACAGTGGGGCAGATTATTCTGGATGGTCAGAATATCACAAACCTGCGGGGAAAGGAACTTCGCAGTGTTTATAGAAAGATGCAGATGGTTTTTCAGACTCCGGCAGATTCCTTTGATCCGAGAAAGACACTGGGGGATGGAATCGGGGAAAGCCTGAGAAATGCCGGAATGTCCAGGCGGGAGACCCGGGCAGAAGTGGAACGGCTATTAGAGCAGTGCGAACTGTCAAAGAAATTCGCCGACCGTTATCCGCACCAGGTCAGCGGTGGGCAGTGTCAGAGGGCGGCCATTGCCCGGGCGCTGGCTATTCAGCCAAAACTTCTGATTTGTGATGAGGCGACCTCAGCTTTGGATGTGACAGTTCAGAAGGAAATCATCGATCTTCTGAATCAGCTGCGCCTCGCGCAGGGAAAACATCTGTCCATTCTGTTTATCTGTCATGATCTGTCACTGGTGCAGCAGTTCTGTGACCGTGTGCTGGTCATGTATCAGGGAGAAATTGTGGAACAGGGGAAGCCGGACGATGTGATTCAGAAACCAGAACATGCGTATACCAGGAGACTGATTGACAGTGTTCTGGAGTTTGAATAATCCAGAGTCAGGAATGATACAGATAAAAATTATATGAAGGAGAAAAAGATCTATGAGAAAGACAATCGCTGTATTCTTGTGTTTGGGGGTTACAATAGGGATACTGGCCGGATGCGGCAGCAGGGCCGGGAGCACAGAGAGTATAGAGCATGCAGCAGATACAGGTCAGGCAGCAGCCGGTACGAACACGGAACCGGCCGGCAGTTCGGATTCACGAAAGACCATGGTGATCGGAGATACGACATTCAACTCAGAAAACTGGGAAGAGACTGTGAATCCACATGAAACCTACAATGGCTGGGCCTGCATCCGCTATGGCGTGGGCGAGACGCTGGTTCATTACAGTGATACAATGGAGCTGGAGCCGTGGCTGGCAAAATCCTGGGAGAATGATGGAGACTGTACCTGGACCGTTATCCTGCAGGACGGGGTTACCTTTTCAAGTGGACGGAAGATGGACGGCGAGGCGGTGAAGCAGTGTCTGGATCATCTGCTGGAGGTGCATGACAGAGCTCCGCTTGATACGAAAATCGTGGATATTCAGGCAGACGGGCAGGTGTTGACGATTACAACCAGTGAGCCGAATCCGGCCCTAATGAACTATCTGGGAGATCCTTATGGCTGTATTATCGACGTGGATGCCAGTGATTTTGAGAGAGGAATTGTAGCCGGAACCGGTCCGTATGTAGTGAAAGAGCTGGTTACGGATGACCACCTGACTCTGACAAAAAATGAAAATTACTGGAATGGAGCGCCAAAGATTGATGAACTGACGATCAGGACCATGTCTAATGGCGATACCTTATCAGCCGCGCTGCAGTCCGGTGATATTGACGCAGCCTACGGCATGGCGTATGAGGCTTATCCAAACTTTGAAAATGATAACTATCAGTTTTCATCCGTCCAGACTTCTCGTGCGTTTTTTTGCAGCATGAATATGACAAGTCCTGTGATCCAGGATGATGCCGTGAGGAAAGCCATTGCCATGAGCATTGATAAAGAAGGGTTCGTCACTGCTCTGCTGGATGGTCATGGGGTGGCAGCAAACGGAGCGTTTCCAGATGGCTTTGCCGGTTTTGGCGGTGAACATGTGAAGACAGAAAGCTATAATCCGGAAGGAGCCAAAGTCGTTCTGGAAGAGGCTGGCTGGGTGGACACCGATGGTGACGGTATCCGGGAGAAAGACGGCGTGAAGCTGGTAATCCGCTGGCTGACTTATCCAAGCCGTCAGGAACTGCCGCTGCTGGCGGAGGCTGTTCAGGCCAGTTTGAAAGAGGTTGGAATGGATGTGGATATCAACTGCACCGCAAATCGCCGGGAATTTCTGGCGGATATGTCCAGCTTTGATATTTATGCGTCGGCTCTGGTGACGGCACCGTCCGGAGATCCTCAGTATTTCTTTACTACGAGCTGTCAGCCGGGAATGAACTATAACTTTGGTGCTTACGATAATTCAGAGGTTACAGCGCTGATTGAGCAGCTTTCGATGGAATTTGACACGGAAAAACGCGCAGAACTGGCAATTGAACTTCAGCAGAAGATTCTGGATGATCACGCGTACATTTTCTGCTCATTTCTTCAGATGAATATGATCTCAAGATCCAATGTGAAGAATTATACGGCCCATGCCTGTGATTATTACCAGGTTACGGCGGATCTGGATATCAATTAGTTTTATGAGAGGTATTTTGTAATGTTAACACAGGAACAGATCAACGAAGACTGGACAGTCCGGTCTGACAATTACAACAATTATGTAGAAGAGGAGTTTGCGACGAACCGACCGGAAAAGTGGCTGGGGCTGATCGAGTCCCAGGCACCGGCAGAGCGCCCTTTACGGATTCTGGATGCCGGATGTGGACCAGGTTTTTTCTCTGTGCTGCTGTCAAAAGCCGGTCATCACGTGACTGGCATTGACGGTTCGGAGGGGATGCTTGCGTATGCCAGAAAAAACGTGGCTCATTATGGCGTTTCACCGGAACTTCTGCAGGGGGATTTTGGCGCGCTGCCATTTCCGGATGGAACTTTTGACCTGGTGGTCAGCCGGAATGTGACTCACATCATCCGGGAACATCTGAAGGTATACGGGGAGTGGCTGCGGGTTTTGAAACCGGGCGGCGTGCTGTTGATCTTTGATGCCAACTGGCATCTTCCTTATCAGCCGGGGCCGGTGCGGGAGGAGGCTATCCGCCGGGAGCGCGAAGGCCTGAAAAAATATGGCCGCGGATACACCCACGATGGCTCCTATGAGTACATTGATAGCGAACTGGAACCGGAAAATTATAGAGTATTCGGAAAAGCCCAGCGTCCGGATTTTGACATGGGCGTATTAAAACAGCTTCCCTGTACGAACGTATCCTTTGAGCGTGACGTGACAAAGGAGCTTTGGAGTGAGAGGGAAAAATTCTTTTATGCTGCCACGCCGCTGTATATGCTGCGGGCGGAAAAAGTATAAACGGGAGAAGGAAGAGCAAGCTGTAATAATCTGAGAGACAGTCAAGAAAGCGTGAAACTCTTTGTGAAAACAGAGGTTTCACGCTTTCTTGTGTTTTTGTCTAATATCAAATGTGCAAGATCAGTGCGCATAACTTCGTAATTTTGCTAAAACGTGCAATGTTATCTTGCACAAAACGAAGTTCACAAAAAGTTCACAGAAAATTAGCACTCACCTATTGACAGTGCTAATAATGCGTGCTATATTACATGTAGAACAAAGGAAGGGGATACAGAGGGAGCAAAGAAAGAGGTTCCCGGAAGTTCCTGAAAGATCCTGGTTCCAAAGAAACAAGGTTAAGCATAGATAGAAAAGGAGAGATGACTTATGTTAATGCCGAGTATTTTTGGTGAGGATATGTTTGATGACTTTATGAGAGATTTTCCATTCTTCGATGAGAATGCAGGTAATAAAATAGAGAAGAAACTTTACGGACGTCATGCTAAGAACATGATGAAGACCGATATCAAGGAACTGGAAGGCGGCTACGAGCTGGAGATGGATCTTCCGGGATTCACGAAAGATGAGATTACCGCAGAGCTGAAGGATGGTTACTTAACCGTCAGTGCGACCAAGGGACTTGATAAGGATGAGCAGGAGAAGGAAACCGGCAAGTACATCCGCCGCGAGCGTTATGCCGGAGCGTGCCAGCGTTCCTTCTATGTAGGTGAAGATATCACCGAGCAGGACATCAAGGCAGAATTCAAGCATGGTATGCTGAAGCTGTTTGTTCCGAAGAAGGAAGCAAAACCGGCGGTAGAAACCAAGAAATATGTTACCATTGAAGGCTGATGCGTAAGCAGGATGAGATGGCAGCAGAACCGCATGAGAGAAAGTGAATAAAAAGTCCACGGGCCAGTAAATGTGCTGGTCCGTGGACTTTTTGCGTGCTTGTAAAAGCCAGCGTCCGGTTGCTGTCCCATATCTGCATTTGAAATCTTAAGAAAAAAGTTTCCTTTCTTCATAAAACGATGACAATTTGGACACAATTTTATTGTTCAATAGGAGTGGCTGTAGAGATAGATACAGTTACAGATCGCATATGCATCAGCAGCCGGAAATGTTTTCAGATCGAGGAAAACAAATTCCGGCTGCTGAAAAAAGAAAGGTTGGTTAAAATGAAAAAAAGAGCATTGATTATGATGAGCACCGCAATGGTCATGGTATTTGCAGCAGCTTGTTCTTCAAAAAACACCCCATCTGCTACAGCAAGCGAGACAACGGCTGCAGTGGCAGAGACAACACAGCAGGAGACCACAAAGGCAGAAAGCACAACCTCTGCTGAGAGTCTGAACACAGATGAAGCAAAGGATTCAGAGGAATCTAAGGCAGATTCTGCCGCAGATCAGGAAGAAGCAAGCATGACAGGCACGATCAGCGACATCAAGGATTTCATGTTTACCATCACATTTGATGGTCAGGATTACGGCTTCAGCTTTGATCAGAATGAGAAGCCACAGGGGTTAGACAGTGTGAAGGATGGTGATACCGTGATGGTAACCTATACCGGTACGGTAAATACCGTGGATGCCTTCACCGGAAAAATCCTTTCTGTTGAAAAAGTAGACTAAGAGGAAAACGTTTGGCAGATCTGTACAGTGAATGTTCAGATCTGCCAAATAACATTATATGCTTCAGGAAGCACTGTAGGAATCTACCGTAATGGTATAGCAGTTGCTTCCTTTTTTTATTACCGTTCCGTCCCTCTTTTTGATGGTGGCGTTTGCGCTGCCTTCACCGCCGTTGTCATCCGGTCCGCCCTTGCCGTCCGGCGCTTCTTTGCCATCTGGCGCGCCATTTCCGTTATTGTTTTCATTCTGTCCGTCCTGATCTTTGTTTGATGTGCCCAGTATAAAGAACAAAGCGTTAAATTCACAAAATGTTCATAAAAACAATAAAATTCTGATAAAATGAGAAAAAAAGAAATATTTTGCAACAAATCAACTGTACGAGTGCGGAAAAAAATGGTATGATGCAAGAAAGAAAACAAACTGGGAAACAGCTTTATCGTTGAGTTTTAAGGATAATAGAGTAATGATCAGACAAAATCTTATATAAAGGGGGAACCAATCATGGCAGATTATATTATGGCACTGGACGCGGGGACAACCAGCAACCGCTGTATTCTTTTCAATAAAAAAGGCGAGATCTGCAGCATGGCGCAGCGGGAATTTCACCAGTATTTTCCACAACCTGGCTGGGTGGAGCATGACGCAGATGAGATCTGGGCCAGCATGTTGGGAGTGGCCGTGGAGGCTATGAGCCGCATTGGCGCAGAAGCAGCAGACATTGCGGCAATCGGTATCACCAATCAGAGAGAAACCACCATTGTATGGGATAAGGAGACCGGTGAACCCATTGCCCACGCCATTGTCTGGCAGTGCCGCCGTACCGCAGCCTACTGCGATTCCCTGAAGGAACAGGGCTATATGGACAGCTTCCGGAAGAAAACGGGACTTGTCATTGACGCGTATTTTTCCGCGACCAAGATCAAATGGCTGTTAGACCATGTGCCGGGAGCAAGGGAGCGGGCGGAGAAGGGCGAGCTTTTGTTTGGCACTGTGGAAACCTGGCTGATCTGGAAGCTGACCAAGGGCGCGGTGCACGTAACCGATTACTCCAATGCTTCCCGCACGATGCTGTTCAATATCAATACTCTGCAGTGGGATGATGAAATCTTAAAGATCCTGGATATTCCGAAATGCATGCTGCCGGAGCCGAAGCCGTCAAGCTGCGTATACGGGGAGACAGATCCTTCTTATCTGGGCGGAGCCATTCCTATTGCTGGGGCAGCAGGTGACCAGCAGTCAGCATTGTTCGGCCAGTGCTGTTTTGATGCCGGAGAAGTGAAGAATACATATGGAACCGGCTGTTTCCTGCTTATGAATACAGGAGAAAAGGCTGTGACTTCAGAAAATGGACTGCTTACGACTATTGCAGCCAGCGCAGACGGAACCGTCCAGTATGCATTAGAAGGAAGTATTTTTGTGGCAGGAGCGGCGATCCAGTGGCTGCGTGATGAGATGCGTATGATCCGCAAAGCAGCAGATACGGAGCGTTATGCAACTGCGGTCGAAGATACTGCAGGCGTTTACCTTGTTCCGGCATTTACCGGAATCGGAGCGCCGTACTGGGATCCATATGCAAGAGGTACGGTCGTGGGCATCACAAGAGGCTGCAAAAAAGAACATTTTATCCGGGCGGCACTGGAATCTATGGCGTACCAGACCAATGACATTTTGAAAGTGATGGAAGAAGAATCTGGTGTACAGATCCGGACGCTCAAAGTAGATGGTGGTGCATCAAATAATAATTTTCTGATGCAGTTCCAGTCCGACATTCTTGGTGTTGATGTGCTCAGACCACAGTGTGTGGAGACAACAGCTCTCGGAGCGGCATATCTTGCAGGAATTGCAGTGGGTTACTGGGAAGATATAGAGGACGTGCGCGCAAACTGGGCACTGTCCCGAACATTCCATGCAGACATGACAGATGAAAAGAGACAACATTTGTTAAAAGGCTGGAAGAAAGCAGTCGGTCGTGCATTCGAGTGGGTGGAGGACTAGATTATGAAGCGGGAATTTCAATATCCGTCGCGGGACGGAGTGACACAGATTCATGCAATCGAATGGGAGCCGGAGGGGGAGATCCATGCGGTTATGCAGTTATGTCATGGTATGGTCGAATTTATCGACAGATATGATGCATTTGCAAAATATCTGAACGAACATGGAATTTACGTGGTCGGACATGACCATCTGGGACATGGAAAATCTGTGCAAAATGAAGAATATTATGGATATTTTCATAAAACGAATGGAAATGAATATGTAATCGGTGACATTCACAAACTTCGGGAAATAACGCAGAAAAAATATCCGGATAAGCCGTATTTTATGCTTGGGCATAGTATGGGGTCTTTCTTGATCCGTCAGTATATGGAAATGTACGGACCTGGGCTTTCCGGAGTCATAGTCATGGGAACCGGATGTGCCCGGCGGCTGGGCTACAAGAGCGCGAACAGCTTTGCGTCTGCCGTCAGCC
>OGZV01003302.1_pt1 | contig 11088 bp, 10 predicted proteins | sample 1576861 | NCBI WGS metagenome assembly OGZV01 (sample SAMEA3541501, study PRJEB24748) | human gut metagenome | biome: human gut; feature: human-associated habitat; material: faeces | place: China | collected 2012
AGAAAGACCCTTATAGGGTCAGAGCAAACCACCCGTTCTACGGGTGGTTATGATTGTATTATCTAGTTTTCAATCAATTATAAGATGCTTTTACCCATAGGGAATATAGTTTTGCCAAATACCTTGTTTACAAGTACGGCACCAGAACCGTAGAAGCCCAAGAGGGAGATGAATAATTCGGACCATGCTGCAAGGGCGAAGAAGCCTGTTTTGCCACCTAAGAATAGGTCTGTTGCAAGACCGAAAAATAGGAAGCAGATTAATAGCATAATAGCGAATACAACCTTGTTGGTTTTCAAAGATGCGATGGTGCCAAAGATAGAGAAGATTAAGAAGCCCACAAAGGCGAATGCTAATTGTGTTACATCGAAACCTTTTTGGATTTCAGGACCGAAGGAGCCCATTTGGATTAACCAAACGCCAGCCATGGCGGACCAGAATAAACCGTAAGCACCGAATACAACGGATCCGAAAGGATTATTTTTCTTGAAATCAAAATAACTAGCTATTAATTGTGCTAAAGAGCCTAATAAAACAGCCCAAGGGACAATAACAGATGTTGTTCCTCATTTCTCAATCAACTAACTACAACTATAGGTGCTCTGAAAGCACTGCCTCATAAATGTAACATATATCACACTTTTGAATCAATACTATAAGTAATAGCAATAATGCTTAAAATGCATAATTGAAAAAGTGAGTATTTACAAGGATAGTTACAAGTAGTAGCCGATTGTATCGATTTAATTACTATGAAAATTGGGCATTGCATATGAATTTAACATAATTCTTGACCATTGGAGAAATGTATGCGCACAGTAGATTTTGGTTCAGTTACGAAACTCGGTGGTCTTCTTTTATGATATACTACATATAAAGTATGTAGGAGGTTATATGGTTTTTCTTACTTCATTACAAAGCATCATGCCTATCGTTTTGCTCATATCGCTTGGATATTTCTTAAAAGGGCGGGGCATGTTTAATGATACATTTAGCTCGAACCTATCGAGGCTCATCATGTCCGTCATTTTGCCGGTCGGCGTATTTATGTCCGTGCTTCACAATGTGCAAACATCGGATTTGTGGGACTTGCGGTATGGATTACTTGTTGTGATGATGACCTATGTGGTGTCGTACATCATAGCGTTTATTATGATGAAAATTGTACATGTCCCACGGGGACGCCGCGGTATTTTTATCAATATGGTAGTTAACGATAATTGTTTATTTATTGGACTACCTGTACAGATTGCATTGTTTGGGCCTGATGCATTACCGTTTTTCTTGCTGTATTATATTGGTAATACCATATCTGTATGGATGTTTGGCGTATTCCTCATTGAGGCTGATCCGTTGCCTACGAATGGTGCTAGCCATGGTGAAAGCTTCCGCACCTTGGTACGCAAGTTTTCTTGGAAAAAATTATTGCCACCGCCATTATTGGGCTTTTTCTTGGCGTTAATATTCTTATATGCTGAGATTCCATTGCCAACGGTATTACATAATACGTTGAACTATATAGGGAATATGGTAACACCATTATCCTTGCTATATATTGGTATCGTATTACATGATGCGGGCCTTAAAAGCATGCGTTTAAATAAGGATTCCATCGGTGGTATCATTGGCCGTTTTGCCGTAGCACCATTTATTATGTTCTGCGTTATCTATGCTACAAAATACCTCATGGGCATTACATTGGATCCCGTTGCGGTCGTTACATTCATCGTTCAATCTGCAGGACCGGTAATCGCCGTATTGCCAATCGTAGCGAATGAAGCAGGTTCTGATTTGCCATTTGCAACGGGACTCGTAACCATTAGCTCCGTATTATTCGTATTCGTTATACCAGTTATTATGGAAATATTAACGATATTTGGAATAGGAATGTAAATCTATACAATATAAAACGACTAGCATTATATACATACGTATATGGTGCTAGTCGTTTTTTACGCATTAAACTATTCGATCATTATTATGATATCTTATGCATTAAGCGCTTCGATAATCGTTACGATATCTTCTGCCTTTCGAGCAATGTGTTTGACGCCTAAATCTTTATGTAATTGTTCGTCTCTAAATCCCCACGTAACGCCGATGCATAGTAGGCCTGAGTTATTTGCAGTAGCTACATCGACTTCAGAATCACCGATGTAGATAGATTCACTTTGTGTGGAATCTAATTCTTTTAATGCTTGTAATACCATGTCTGGTGCTGGTTTACGTTGTAATCCAGGGCGTTCGCCAATAGCTACTGGTAAACGATCACCAAAGTATTCCTTATTTAATGGAGTAATACCTTCTTGGATTTTATTAGAAACAATGGCGAGTTTATATCCTTTAGCACGTAATGTGTCTAATACATCAAGCATGCCAGGATATGGGGCTGTGTAATCCTGTAAATGTTCGCCGTAGTATGCTTTAAATTCGTCGAGATAGGTGTTGAATTCAGCCTCCGAAATGGAATCTGGTAGCGATTGACGCATCAAATGAGCTACGCCATTGCCAAGGGCTGCTTTCACCTCAGGAACCGACCGTTCTGGCAAATCATGAGCGCGCAATACATAATTCACCGCATTGCGTAAATCTGTTAACGTATCTAGCAATGTGCCGTCACAATCGAATACGATAGTTGTATATTTCATGGGGACCTCCAAAATCTATATAATCTTATTCCATTATATGACATGAACCGAGAATTTTAAATTAGTCTATGATACAATTAGTATACTAGTTAAAAATATTTGGAGGATTAGTATGACTGAAATACAATCTTTATTATTGATGAAAGCCACGTTAGAATCCGCAAATCTTCATGGTGTTGAAGCCATGCTCGACGATGATTGTGAATATGTTTCTACAGGTCGTGGTATCATTGCTCGTAATAAACGTGAAAGCTTAGAATTTTTAACGGCCATGGTTGATTCCATCCAATCTGACCATGTACCTGTTATCTGTCGTGTTATACATATTACAGAGGTATACGAAGAAGGCGCTTTATTTCATGAGGGCCGTCACGGTTTGACCGTTGCCTATGAAGAGGGCGACCAATACGCGTATATATTGTTTGTTGATATCAATGAGGATGGCCGTATTGATCGCATCGTTTCTAGCCAAGAAAATTATGAGTTTGAATACGATGATCTTCGTTTATCCTTAGATGAAACACCATATCGTTTCCCAATTGTGCCGCACACTGTGAAAGATTGGATTGCGGCCCTCAGTATATGGCTTGAAACTGATAATTTTGATATCGACGATTTCTACCAATTCATTGATGAAGATACCAAGGTAGTATTCCAAAAAGGTGATGCAGAATCTATTACACTAGAAAATGGCCTCGATGTAGAGGACTACTTTGATCAACTTATGAATCAACACTTTGCTGCCGTACCACATATCATTCGTGATGAAGACGATAATCTTATTTTGGTCTATGGCCCTATGAGCCTTATCGTGAGCCTTAACGAACAAGGTGGTTTGGCCGTAATCAGTATATACATTGATACGCGCGACGAAGAAGAATCCATTGATGAATACGGTTATATCGAAGAAGATTTGACCGAATCTGTAGAAGAAGAACCTTTTACGGATTATTGATCGGTACATCATACATGTCCATAAAAATTAGAACAGGCCTGTACTAATTTTTTGGTGACCTTATATAGGTGTATTCAGAAATAGAACAGGCCTGTACTAATTTTTCGGGGATCTTATATAGGTATGTTCAGAAATAGAACAGGCCTGTTCTATTTTTAAAGAGGCAGGAGCGAGCTCCTGCCTATTTTGTATACAAAAATGTAATTAGATATCTTCTTTTTCTTTGATTATACCAGCTTTTTTCTTGCGCCAGTACCAAATGTAGAGTGGAAGAATGACGATACAGCCACCTAGGCCCCAAAGTAATTGGTTTGTTTGGGCTTGGCCAAGCATCCAAAGGGATGTAGCAATGGCGATAACTGGAACGGTGTAACCACCTGGAATTGTGTATGACCGTTCTTTATCAGCCCATTTACGACGGAATATGATGACTGCTAAACATGTTGGTAGGTATTGTGTAAAACGGGATACCGCACTAATAGCAGCAAGGGTTGTAAACGAACCAGACCATGCAAGTAGTACGCTGGCAATGGCAGTAACAATCGCTGCTACATATGGTGCATTGTAGCGATTGCGTTTAGCTAAGGCACTTGGTAACATACCGTCTTCGGCCATAGATGTAGCAATACGCGGTGCGTAATAGGCTTCGGCAAAGTTAATACCGCCCATGGAAATTAATGTGCCTGCCAATACAATGTACATACCAATTGGGCCTACAATTACATTGAAAGCATCTTGTACTGGTGCTTTTGTATTAGCAAGGTCTGAACCTAAAACACCGATGGATACAGCAAGTATGGCCATATATAGGACTGATACGAGTAGCATACACATGATAATGGCACGAGGTAAATTCTTTTTAGGATTCTTCATATCTTCTGCGGCAATAGCTATAACCTCAAACCCTGTATAAGCAAAGAAGAGAAGAACGGCTGCTTGCGCAAAGGATCCATCTACATAGGTATCTTGTGGGAATACAGGTGTAAAGTTAGCGCCATTAATAAAGAATATACCGATAGCGATAAATAGGGCGAGAGGTACTAATTTAGAGATTGTAATCAAGTTATTAACAAACTTAGACACGTTAACACCGAATATGTTTACGATTGTTAAGCCTACGATTAATATAAAGGAAATGACATCCTTTGCAAAATCGCCACTTAAGGCTGGCACTGCTGCACCTAATGCTGTGGCAAAGCCAACGGCCATGGCGGCCCAAGCAATAACGGTTACAATCCATTTAAGGACGCCTACCTCAAATCCCCAAAAGTCACCTAATGCATGTTTGGCATATAGATAGGGACCACCATTACGTGTAAATAGGCTGGCCGCTTCGGCAAAGCATAAGGCAATACATCCTGCAATGACTGCATCAAATAAAAGGACCCCTAAACTGGCTGACCCAATGATGGCATAGGCCTTATTCGGTAATAGGAAAATCCCTGTGCCAACGATACCGTTGATACCGAGGAGTACGATACTCCAAAATCCAAATTTACTTTTCTTATCCATTAGTTGACCTCCTTAGTCGCATCTACGAAGGCTTTAAATAATGTTTTTGCATGTACATCTTTCACATGCATCATTTCTGGATGGAATTGAGTTGCTACGAACCATGGACGACTCGTATCTTCTAATGCCTCGACTGTACCGTCCTTGGCACGGCCTGTAACAACTAGGCTTTCACCAATATTCCGGCACGTTTGATGATGATGAGAATTTGTAATCCATGTGGTTGTGCCGATGATTATCGCTAATTTAGAATCAGGTTCAATTTCCACCGTATGCGTAGGTAATGCAGGCGTTTGATTTTGGCTGTGCTTAATCGTGCAATTTTCATCATATGGCAAATCTTGGTACAAGGAACCACCACGATAAACATTTACGATTTGGCAACCGCGGCAGATGGCGAATACAGGAATATTTCGCGCCTCTGCTGCAGCTAGTAAGGCAAAATCGAATTGATCGCGCTCAGGGAACACATCACCAATGCCTCGCAATGGCTCTTCGCCATAATTGAGCGGATACACATCATGACCACCTGTAAGGAGTAGACCATCAATGATATCGATGGTTTCCTTTGCTTGCTCTAAATTTTCTGTAAAAGGAATAATAATAGGGATGCCGCCCGCTTCCTCGATGGAACGGACGTAATCTTGATTGACATACGAACGGATTAAATCGACATATGCACCGCTATTATCGCGTAGCGTATTGCCGGAGATTCCGATTAATGGTTTTTTCATACTATCACCTCAATGTGTAAAATACTGTACATCAAGTACAGTATAATTATAATTCATTTTCCTATAATATACTATAACATATTATGCAAGTAGGAATTGCGTTTGTGTAAATATAGCTAAGACTGGATGATTCTAAAATAAATTTATAGAAAATTGATAAAAAATTAATAATTAGGTATAATGAGTCTTAGAATGTAGAGTATAAATTGAGGAGAGACTGTATGAACTGGAAACGTGTAATAGCATTAGGTTTACTTGGATTAACATTTGGCATGGGGCAGTCCTATGCGATAGATGTAAATATTCCTGGCGCTGATGCATCCATACCTGCTGATGAATATCAGAATTATCGAAAAAATACCTCACAATCTAGACAAATGGATCAAAGAATTGTAGAGAAAGTTACAAGAGATAATACATCGATTCCTAATTATGATATGTCGAAAACACCAATGGATATATATCATACAAGAGAATTAAATCATGGTGTTAGATACTCTAGTACTGTGTTTATCTTAAAAGAAAACGGAGCGAATATAAAATTTACTATACCTCAACCAAGCATTGTAGCTCAGGCTAAGGGAAGTATGGGTAAGCATAAAGAATTAATCAGTGCAGGTGGAGTGATGACCTATAATGGGGAGTGGTATTACGAGTTAAGGCCACAGCCTAAGGGTGATAACTGGGAAGATACGAATATACCATATAGTAAGTTAAATTCTGATGCTATGAAAGAAGTATTTTATAAAAGATATAATCCCATAGCAGGTAATAAAAAAATTAGTGAAAAGGTGTTAGGTGCTAATACTTTTACATATCCAACCGTTGAAAAGGCTACATGGGATTCAATCGTATATAAGAATGATTTGGTAGAAGGAACAATCAATTTTACTATGCCAAAACAGCCGACGGTTTCTTATCATATTGGATATATGCTTCCAAAAGGAGTCGTTAAAAAGATAAGTTCTAAAGGTGATGATGCACTAGTTAAAGCCACTATGAATGGTTTGGCGAATATTGTATTGCCATCGGTAAAACCTGCTAGTGATATATTAGAATATACCTCTGAAGTACATAGAGGACCTTTTACGTTCAGAATTTTAAAAAATAGTAAATCTTTAGGTACAAAAGTCACTAAAAATGGTAGCCAAGTTGAATATTTTAAGTCTGGTAAAATTAAAGAGTCTATTTCCGTAAGACCTCTTTTTAAACGAGACGATCCAAAGAAACAGAATATCATGTATCATTCTCTAATTGGATTTGTTGGTGCAGATCAATTAAATGAAGGTAAGCCTATTCAATTTGCTACTGTATGGAATGATGCTTTACCAGGTGCTTATTATGAAGTTAAGGGTGATAAGGATACTTTGTTTGTGATGACTGTATTTGATGATACACATCTTTATACTCACTATATGGTCAAACCTCATGATGTGCATGTAAGTAATTTTAAATTACGTGATATCGTTCAATATGTAGATTACAAGCATAATAAAGAAGATTATGGTAGATTTAAATTGGGTTTAGGCATGCCAAAGTTTTTAATTGAACGAAATATATCGGAACAATTGAACAAGAAAAAATAAATTATTATGTATTGTGATTCTATATGATTGATTATATTAAGCAATATATTGCTCAGCTAAAAGAGGACCGGCTCAAACGAGTCGGTCCTCTTGCTATTCGTATATGTAATTATCTAAAGAATCTACCAATAAGTGGCATGCTAGCACCATCATTTTTATTAAGTCCTTTTAAGAGAACCATGATGATAACGTAGAGCAATAAGCCTTCGATACCTGTGAGTATGAAGTTAACCCACATTGGTAAGATATCTGTTAGGTAGTGGTAACTCATAAAGATGAGTATACCCATGACACCGGCACTGACCACGTTTTTCCATAGAAGGGAAATATCGAGGAAGTAGCCTGTGTATTTTTTGATGTAAATCAAATTGAGTAAGGCTGCAAAGCCGATGTCGGCTACGGTTGCCCAAGCGGCACCGCCGATGCCAAGCCAAGGAATAGCTGTCAATGTCCAGTTAAGGATGACTTTAATGACTAATGAAATCCCCATATTAATAACCGGAATACGTGGCTTATTAAGGCCTTGTAAAATCCCTGTTGTAACTTGGTGTACACCGAGGAAGAAGATAGAGAACGCTGTGATTTGTGTTGCCAGTTCTGCTTTAGGTGCATTGTAAATCAACGTAACAGTTGGGGCAGCGAGTACATATAATAGTACCGTAAATGGTACGGTTGCCATAAATGTTAAGCGCATAGAACCAGCAGTGCGTTCGTAAATACCTTCATGATCTCGCTTAGCAAAAGCATGAGAGATGGCTGGTACGATGCTTGTAGCAAGGGCCGCTGTAATAATGGTAGCCAAGTTGATGAGCGGCACTGCCATACCTGTAAGATAACCGAACAGTTCTGTTACTTCATTCATCGGGAAATTAGCGTCTAATAGGCGACGTGGTACGATGAGCAAATCAAGATTGGCCGTTAATGGTAACATGATGCTGGCTAAGGAAATCGGAATGGACAACGATAACAGTCGCGATAAAATTTCCTTGGCCGATTCGCGTGGACCATCGTAGCTTTCACCAGTGCTACTAGCTTTAGGCAATTTGTAGTAATAGTATAACAGTACAAGGAAGGCCCCAAAGGCACCGACACCAGCGCCTAAGCGAGCCCCGCCTGCTGCAGCTGGCAAGCCATATGGCAATAAAATAGCAGCTGCACCAAGCATGACGATAACGCGCAATAGTTGTTCTACGATTTGACTGACCGCCGTTGGGGTCATCATTTCATAACCTTGGATATAGCCACGGAAACAGGATATCCAAGTGACAAAAAATACTGCCGGAGCAAGTGCGATGATTGAGTAGTAGGCACGGCTTTCAGCAATGAGACCGCTAGAGATAAGCCAATCTGCGCCAAAGTACATGGCCAAGCTGGCGATAAAGCCCGTAATGGTCAGCATTGTGAAAGAAATATTAAATACTCGTTTAGCACCACCAAAGTCGTGTAATGCTAATCGTTCTGCCGTCAAAATAGAGATGGCAATCGGCACACCTGCGCTCGAAATTTGTAATAGTAACAAATAGATAGGAAAGGCCATCTGGTAGATGCCGATGCCTTCACCACCCAAGATGCGGGATAGAAGAATCCAGTTGATACTACCGATGGCTTTCACTACGAAACCGGCAATGGTTAAGATTAAGGTTCCTTTTACAAATCCACTAGCCATAGATTATAGTTTGTGAGAAGAACCTAATACATCTTTAATTTTGTGAGCTACCATGCCTTTAATAGCGTCACGAGCAGGTCCTAAATATTTACGAGGGTCAAATTCGGATGGATTTTGTACCAAGTATTCGCGTACAGATGCAGTCATAGCAAGGCGAAGGTCTGTATCGATGTTGATTTTGCAAACCGCCATTTGCGCTGCTTTGCGAAGCATTTCTTCAGGTACGCCTTGTGCGCCAGGGATATTGCCACCAAATTCGTTACATTTTGCTACGAATTCAGGCAATACGGAGGAAGCACCATGCAATACGATAGGGAAGTTAGGCAATAATTTACCAACCTTTTCCAAACGTTCAAAGTCGAGGTATGGTGTGCCTTTGAATTTGTAAGCACCGTGGCTTGTACCGATAGCGATAGCCAAGGAATCAACGCCTGTTAATGCTACGAATTCAGCAGCTTGTTCTGGGTCTGTGAAGCGAGCATCTGCATCGGATACGTTAACGTCATCTTCGACGCCAGCTAAACGACCAAGTTCTGCTTCTACTACAACACCGTGCGCATGAGCGTATTCAACAACTTGTTTTGTAATTTTTACGTTTTCGTCGAAATCGTGGTGAGATGCGTCAATCATAACAGATGTAAAACCGCCGTCTACGCAGTCTTTACAGATTTCAAAGGAATCACCGTGGTCAAGGTGAAGAGCGATTGGTAAATTGCTATCTTCCAATGCTGCTTCCACTAGTTTTACAAGATAAATATGTTTAGCATATTTGCGAGCACCTGCAGATACTTGCAAAATAAGAGGGGATTGTTCCTCTTTTGCTGCATCGACGATACCTTGTACGATTTCCATATTGTTAACGTTAAAAGCACCTACTGCGTAGCCGCCTTCATAAGCTTTTTTGAACATTTCCGTAGTCGTTACTAATGGCATGTTGTCCTCCTTGGCTTTATAGCCGATTGTATGTATTTTGAAAGTATTGTCATCAACTTATGATGATACATATCTATTCATTGTTAGTATATCAAGAAACGATATAAAGCACCACAATTTTATAAGGTTTTCTAGATGAATCTGTTAGAGATATAGTAAATCTTTCATATCCGTTGGCAGAGGTGCTCGTAGTTCTACGTATTCTTGTGTCATAGGATGGGTAAAAGCTAGGTACCCAGCGTGTAATGCTTGCCGACGGATATGATCTAAATGACCGCCATATAAATCATCACCAGCTAAAGGAAAACCTAAATGGGATAGGTGAACGCGAATTTGATGGGTCCGGCCCGTATGCAATACACATTGCACATGAGTCAGAACCTGTTGCGTGCTCAAATTTTTATCCATTTGTACAGGATGGGAAACAATGTGGCGTGCCAATACCGTCACATCAGTACGAGCCGGTTTGCCAATTGATGTGCAACACCGTTCGATGATGCTACCCGGTTTACGTCCGATGGGATAATTAATGGTTAGCGATTGACTTGGCATAGTACCTTCAACGATGGCGTCGTAGACCTTTTGAAATTTTGTGCGTTGCTTATCAAAGGCGTGTTGTACTACCGATGTTTTAGCGATGATGACGATGCCCGATGTGTCCTTATCGAGGCGATGGACGGGGTGAAAGTCATAAGCCTGCTCAGTTTCGTCATAATAATAGAGCACGCCATTTGCCAATGTTCCATCGCGTACCGTCGAGGTAGGGTGCATAAGAACACCGGAGGCTTTATTTACAGCGAGGATGTGTTCGTCTTCGTATACGATTTCCAGATTCATTGGAGTGCGTGAAAATTCTTGTTCAGGTGCTAATTTCATAAGTAGATGATCACCGCCATGAACAAGGGTATCCCATGTAGCCGGTTGTCCGTTAATGGTAATGATACCATCATTTTTTAGACGCCGGCGCATGCGCTGTGAAATATGCTGTTGTTTTATAATATGATTTATAGATTGTGTGTGTACACCAGAATCTACAATTAAGTCGATTATTGTT
>OGZV01003306.1_pt1 | contig 11076 bp, 7 predicted proteins | sample 1576861 | NCBI WGS metagenome assembly OGZV01 (sample SAMEA3541501, study PRJEB24748) | human gut metagenome | biome: human gut; feature: human-associated habitat; material: faeces | place: China | collected 2012
TGTCTTCCAGAGAATTTCCGGCAGCTGCACGCGCACCAAAAAGATAGGCATACATTGTTTCTGACTTTTTACAGAACCATCTTCATGATAAATATCTGTCCGATCAAGTATCTGATAACGTCCTTTGGCCCACTGACGCTTTACCTGAGGAACAACATCTTTTGTTATCCATATAGCAGTATCCCCTTGTACCATATAAGGGTAGTTATCTCCGGTTTTTCCTCCATTAGCCTTCCATAACGAACGGAAAGTCACTTCAAAACGTTGGTCTATATTCTCGTCATAACAATCCAGCAAATAACGCGTCGGCATATAGTGATTAAAAGGACGACCATATTCTATGCTTCTAACCATACCGGGCTGGTCATCATATTTCATACAGAAAATCAAATGAGTATGGTTACCGCCTGAACGAATTATATCATTATCCATCTCCTGATTATACAACTGATTGGTAGAAGAATAATCAATATACCAAATCACTTCTTTATTGCCATTTCCATCAGAATTTTCCATATCAAATACTGAGGCAAAATCCTTTGATAACTCGAAAGGACCATTATCAATCACTTCTTTTGCCAAAGTATAGGCTTGTTCATACAATGCTTTATCATTCAATTCACTTGCTCTAGTCAATAGCAAACGAGCCTTCAAGGCTTTGGCAGCCCACATGGTAACACGCCCTCCATCAGCTTGCGCAACAGATAACCGGCTATCCATACAGAAATCCAAATCTTCAAAAATATGAGTATAAATCTCTGCCACCGAGGTTTTCCTAGGTGCCATAACAATAGACTCCGATGGCTGATCCGTATAATAAGTATCCCCAAATGTTTCCACCAGAATCCAATAATAATACGCCCGTAGGAAACGCACCTCTGCTTCTCGTTTGCTGGTAAGTGTCTTATCACTGAACGGAACATTCTTTACATGATAGATGGCTGTATTACAAAAGTTGATCGCTTTGTAAAAACGGTCATAATACTCTTTACTGATAGGATTGGTCCCATCAAAATCATTCTGATAAGAAACAATGGCGGGATAATCACAACCACCGCCCGGAGCCAATATATCCGTTCCCGTTTCACTGAATGCCATAGCAGCAGACTTTCCACCCCAAAAACGCAAGGGAGTATAACAAGAGTTAATCAAAGACTCAAAACCTTTCTCAGTATCATAATAACCACCTTCGGTAGTAACCGCACTACGATTGTGTTCTTCCAAAAAATCAGAGCAGCCCGAGCAAACCATAAGAGTAGCTGCCAATGCATATAATAATGTAATTCGTTTCATAATTTTCATTCTTTACCAGTTAAAATTCTACATTCAGACCAAATACAAGTTGTTTTGTCATAGGAAAAGAAATACTTCCTCCCTGTTCGGGATCATAATTATCAATCTTGCTGAAAGTAAAGAAATTCTTTGCTGTAGCATATACACGGAGTTTGGATAGATTGAGATGTTTCAAAAGTTCCGGTTTGAAAGTATATCCCAACGTAATATCGCGTATTTTAAAGAAAGAACCATCTTCATACTTCAACGTTGAATAGTAAGTAACCTGTGTATAACTCTTACTTTTATTAGGACGCGGAAAAGCATTGGTAGGGTTCTCGGGAGTCCAGTAATCTACATTTCCACCATTTTCCAACGCATTGATACGATACGTAGTATTATAATCATACGCAATCCACTGACCCAAACGAGCATACAAGAATACAGACAAATCAAACCCCTTATAATTAAAAGTATTATTGAAACCAAAAGTTACATCTGGACGCTGACTGTAAATGATACGATCATCTGTCGTTATGACACCATTACCATCCACATCCTGTACCTTTATATCACCCGGTTCCTGTCCATTGGCAGCAGCGGCAGCCTCTTCACCCAATTGCCAGATGCCTTCTTTCTTATAATCATAAAACACTTTGAAAGGTTCTCCTACAAACCAAGCATTCGCCTCATCCTTTAATTGTCCCGAAGCAAGTTCTTTTATTTTTTCCCTATTGTGTGACAATGAGAAATCTGAGAACCAGGAGAAGTTCTTGTTTTGAATATTAACCGTACTCAGTGTCAAATCAACACCAGTACTTTCAGTCTTACCGATATTTTCCATAACCGAAGCATAACCGTTAATAGATGGAATTACACGATTCATTAAAATATCCCGGGTTTCTGCCTTGTAAATATCAATACTACCTGAAATACGATTATTAAAAAATCCGAAATCCAGACCAAGGTTATACTGCGTGGTAGTTTCCCAAGTCAGTTCCTTGTTTGACATCGTTTTAGGATAGAATCCATAAGCTCCCTCATTATTGAACGAATAAGTGGAGTTACCCAGCAAACCAACGGTTTGATAAGGATCAATAGCACATTGGCCAGATTGTCCCCAACTCAATCGGAGTTTTAAATTTGAAATAGCATCCACATTTTTCAGGAAATTCTCTTCATTGATACGCCAGGCCAGTGCTACAGACGGAAAGTATCCCCATTTCTTACCTAGTGCAAAAACAGAAGAACCATCGGCACGCAAAGAAGCAGTCAGCATATAGCGATCCATCAATTTATAATTAACACGCCCAAAGAAGGAAGCCAGATTTTGATCGACCAGTGAACTCTTTATAGTGATTTCTTTTTCATTGGAATACAAATTATGGAACCAGTTATCAGCATATACTTGTCCCTTTCCACCTGCATAGGTATATTCTTTAGAGTTGAGAATCGTACAGGTTCCAACCATTGCCTGCAAATTATGGATATCAGAGAAGTCCTTTGAATAAGTCAGCACATTCTCCCATGTCAGATTACGTGTCATGGTGTGCTCCTTATAGGATTGTGAATCCTTGCCACTTCCCTGCAACGAGTTCTTATCACAGAAAAAGCCTCTACGCACATTCACTGAGTTCAATCCCAGCGTCGTACGGAATAAAATATCCTTGGTGATATTCCAGTTCAGGTACAAGCTGCCGAAGAAACGCTCCTGAATGGTATTATCCACACGCATACCCTCCTGATCGTCAATCAACGGATTCATCTGAGTATTATAACCGGGAGACGGATACATCACTAAATTCCCCTCCTCATCATAAGGTTTCGAGATAGGAACAATTTTATTAGCCATATTCAGCGGACTATAACGATTATTCTTATCTACATAGGCATAGATAATGTTTGTCCCTACCTGCACATTGTCAAACAATTGATGGTCCAGTGCTACACGGGCATTATACCGTTTATAATTATCATCCTTAAAGAGTCCCTCTTCGCTTCTGTAACCCAAAGATATATTATGTTTGGTTTTCGTATTGCCCCCAGATACAGACACCTCATAATTTTGGTTAAATCCGTTGTGCATCAACATGTCACGATAGTTCGTATCATATCCTTTTTCCAGATAAGTCAGTTCTTCAGGAGCAAATACAGCAGCATCCTCTGCGTATTTTCCTGTTGTTCTGTCCCGATAGGCCTCTCTTTTGTATTGGGCATATTCTTCAGCATCCATGATATCAGGATAATCAGTTATCATGGTAGAAGAAACAAAAGCATTAAAGGATACTTTTGACTTTCCTTCTTTTCCCTTTTTAGTCGTAATCATAATAATACCATTCGCACCCCGTGTTCCATAAATAGCTGTAGAAGAGGCATCTTTTAACACTTCAATAGATTCTATATCAGTGGGATTTATATCTAGCGAGGTACCATAATCAATACCATCCACAAGAATCAACGGAGCATTACTAGCCGTCAATGAACGCTCTCCACGGATCGTAAAATTAGGTGTGCTTCCTGCTTGCCCCGAAGAGTTTGTAAGATCAAGTCCGGCTACTTTTCCTTGTAATGACTCCAAGGCATTGGTAGTAGGAATAGCTGTGATATCCTTACTTTTAATAGAAGCAATAGAACCGGTCATATCCCTTTTCTTTTGCACACCATAACCTATTACTACGACTTCTTCCAAAGTCTGGTTGTCTTCTTTCATTTGTACATTCAATGTCTGCTGATTTCCGACAACTATTTTCTGTGAAACATAACCGATATAAGAGAAGACCAAAGTGGCATCGGCATCCACTTCTTCCAACGTATAACGTCCGTCAATATCCGTTATAGTTCCTCCGCTATTTCCTTGAATAACTATACTTACCCCAATCAGCGGTTCATTATTAGCATCGGTTACCCTACCGGTGACTCTATGCCTGGAAGCCTGTACTTTACCGGAAGATGCCAGTACTTGTCTGGCAAGACTCACCACAATGGTGTTATTCACCTTGCTCAATTGCAGACTAGTTTGTTTCCTGATTTGCTCTAAAGCCTGATCGAAACTTACATTGTCCAAATCAATATCGATCGTATTATACTTTTGGACAACACTCTCATCATAGAAAAACTCATAACCGGAAAGGTTACTCAGTTTCTTGAACACATCAGCCAATTTCACTTTACGCATCTGCAATGTAACTATCTGATTCAATTCAACTTGTGCTGCATGCACGGGGAAAGCAGCCATGGATGCCGAACCTAGCAATAAGGTCGGTACAAGCAATACTCGGGCCCACGAAGCCCTCTTCGCATGTTGTTTCATAGATCTTGATTATTTAATTATTAAGGTATTATTTATATAGAATATACGAATTGTTTGCTTTCCTGTATTTAATGCCCGTAGCCAAGCGAATGGACTCCAAAACCGCCTCCAAACTCCTATTATCATGCGTACCCGAAAGGAAATTGTTAAAGACAAAACTTGAGTCTAATCGTATAGTACAATTATACACCCGTTCCAACCTCCTCGTCACTTCTTGTATCGGAGTACGGTTAAAGTATAACTTGTTCTGCATCCACAACATATAATTTTGAGTATTCACATGCTCACGCTCCAGATGCATATTGGTTTTATCCAATACCAATTGCTCGCCGGGGGTCAGTTTCAATTGTTCTTCGCCGAAATTCATCAGCACCTTTCCTGTGCATAGAGTCAGTTGCAGTTCCTCACTATCTTCATAATTATTCAGATTAAAAGTAGTACCCAAAACACGTATTTTATAATCCTGACTTTGAATAATGAAAGGACAGTCTTTATTTTTAGCTACATCAAAATAAGCCTCTCCCTTGAAATGAACGTAACGGCCTTCTTTTCCAAACTGCCTCGGATATTTCATATAAGAGCCTGCATTCAAGATCACTTTTGTCCCGTCAGGGAGCACCACTTTTTGTCTTTTACCATAAGGTACGTGTATTTCATATTGAGCAACCTTCATGCCTGCCGGATTAGCAAAATAAACTACGCTCAAAACGATGCAAAGCAATATAGCCGCAGCAATGCTCCCCCATTTTTTTACTAAATAGATAGAGTGATTCCGACGCCTATCCTCGTAATTGCTGATAATTTGAAGTGCCTGACGCTCATTGGAAATCCATTCCTCCCATGAGGATGAAGACTCTTCTTCACCAGTTTTCCATAAACAAGCAGAAGCTTCATCAAAGTCTTTTGACCGGTCTGTCTTTGTGTCTGCCAACAGTTCCTCAATATCCTTACAGGTATAAATACCGTCAACAAATCTTTTCCAAACCGAATAATGTATCTTTTGTTTTTCTTTCATTATGCATTTCTTTCGTTTCTTTATAAAGGATACGAATCAAAAGCAAAAGGTGGGGATAGGAATCTTATGGTTTAACGTATTTTAATATGATTAGGCTTACAAGTATTGGACAGGCACTAATGAAAGGGATCAGATAAGCACGAATTTTCTCTAATGCATTTTTTATATGATCTTGCACAGTATAAACAGACAAACCAAGTTGTTCAGCTATTTCTTTATGAGACAGTCCTCTATTCCGGCTCAATTCGAAAATCTCCCGTTGGCGCGGACTCAACTGTTCCAAAGCCTGTGCAATCAATTCCTTAATATTCTTTTCTTCCAGACTCTTCTCTACATCATCTACATAATCAATGGCCTGTTCCATCAGTTTTTCGTATAGCACAGATCGGGCAGACAGAGAACGAAATATATCGTAAATACGATTTCTTGCTATAGTATAAAGAAAAGCGGAAAAAGACTGCTCAATCCGAATATCTTCCTTCTTTTCCCAAACGGTCAAAAAAATATCTTGTGTTATATCCTCAGCTATCTCTTTATCCTTGACAAAATGGACACAATAATAAAGGACCTGGGACTTATAAAAAGAGAAAAGATGGCTGAAAGCAATCTTGTCTCCATTTATAAGTTTCCGAATTAATTCCCGCTCTATGTCAAAAGGCAGCTTCATACCTAGAATTCAGTAACGAATGGTTTCCCATCCAACCATGCAGCCATATTCAACACCAGTAAATTCCAGTTCTGAAAACCTTTATTCAATACCGGCTCACCATTATCAGGCAGATAATATTCATGTAATGCCCCGAAACGTTCATAGTCACGTCCAAAAAGCAAAATGGTCTTTTCCGCCAATTCCCGGGCCTCTTCCGTAAATCCATATTTCACCAATCCACGAAAGACCAGATAATTCACATTAATCCAAACCGGACCTTGCCAGGAAGACGGATTCCCACTGGCACGTACATTATACATTTTTTCCAAAGGAGACAAAGTACGGATTCCCGCCGGAGCGTTAAAGGAGCAAGTATCATGAAAATGAATCCGCACTATTTCCTTTGCTTGCTCCGGAGTGGCAATTTCAGCCCACATCGCCATAAATCCGCTCCACACACTAAGACGCTGAATCAAACAATCATAATCACGCGGCTGCCCTACGTGCAGAAACAATTGTCCCGGGTACAGCCCCTTTATATCCGGTTTCTCCACCGGAAGCAGATTCAAATCCACACTATAATAAAAACGGTCACGCGGGTCCCAACAATGTTCTTGTACCTTTCCTTTCAATACTGCCGCTTCTTTCTCAAAGGAAACTGCTATATCATCCAAATTCAGACAGCCGGCCAAGTATGCCATAGCCTGTAATTCGCGATACATCAACGCGTTCAAGAAGATGGATCCCGAACTGCCCTGAGGACGATAAAAAGTACTGGGATCATTATCAACTCCGATAGCCTCATCAGTTTCCCAATAGAATAACCCAGTCGCCTTGTGACGATGAAAATTCAAATATTTACAGACAAATGCCTGCAACGTATAAAAATCATCGCGCAACCACTCCGCATCCCCGTTCATATTGCGGACAATAAAGGCGGCATGTTGTGCCAATGTAGGTTTGTGCATATTGCTTTTCCAAGGATTCCGTGTTTTCAACATCTCTTCGCGGCTAGGGGCATTCCGTTCTATCCAGATAGGAATCCAACCGTCCATACCTCCATAGTGCAAGGAATTGAGGATGCATCCCTGTTCATACTTCAGGGCCTCCTGCTTATCCTTTTCCGTGCCGTTCTCTAATAAGATTTGGCGCAGAGCGATGTTGCTCAACCAAGAATCCCAATCCCATAGCATATCTAAGTATTGATTACTTCCCGGAGCAAGGAACGGAAAGACTAAAGCTCCTCCGGCTTCACGATACATGCCTTTCATATCTTTATAAATATGGGCACGGCACAATTCTTTGTATTTTGCAATATTCTCGGGAGTACGTTCCGGCATTTGTGCATTTAGCATAAACGGGAAACAACAAATTGTTAAAAAGACCAGTAATTGTTTTTTCATAGGTATTATCTCATTTTGCTGACAGGGCAAAAATACAAATTAAAACGAAAAGAAAAAGAGATTAAAACAAAAATTATTTCGAAACTAATCAAAATATAACTAGAAAAGGCTGCCCCGTAGGCAGCCTTCTATAATAAAAATATATTTCCCTTATAAGGTCTTAGTCACGACGTCCCATATAAATCATTATATAGTAAATCAGTGTAGCCAACGAACTAAGTGCCGCAACCACATACGTATAAGCAGCCGAACGCAACGCATCCTCTGCCGCATGATGGTTATATGAATTTGTAATTCCGGCCTTGCTCAACCATACCAACGCACGCTGGCTGGCATTGATCTCAACAGGCAACGTAATAAAGCTGAAAAGAGTGGTCATGGCAAAAAGACAAATTCCTGCCAACAATAACTGCGGGAAAGTATTCACCATCAAAATACCTGCCAGTAACACCCAAGTCATAATAGAAGATGAGAACTGCACCACAGGCACCAAAGCCGAGCGCATCTTTAGCGGAGCGTATGCACGCGCATGTTGCACGGCGTGTCCGCATTCATGGGCGGCAACTGCCGCAGCAGCCACACTGTTGCTTCCATATACCCCTTCACTAAGGTTCACCGTTTTGTTTGCCGGATTATAATGATCGGTCAGCATACCCGGAGTGCTGGTTACACGCACGTCATAGATACCGTTATCATGCAACATTTTTTCAGCCACATCCTTTCCTGTCATACCGCTGGCCAAAGGCATCTTCGAGTATTTCTTAAACTTGCTTTGCAGACTATTCTGTACAATATAGCTGATTACCGCGATTCCAATAAATAAGATCCAATACATTGACATAGTTTTGTTCTTTATAATTCTGTTGTTAAATATACACGTTATTATGTACAAATAGTTTGCCAGCATCCCCCTTTTAAATAGAATTAAGAATTCCTGCCATCACACGCCTCCGAATTCACATCCGTCAATTTCAATTAAAAAATGATATTATGAGAAAAAAAGAGTGGATTATTGACTTTTGATTTATACATTTGAGGCAAAATTAAGAAATATGGAACATGAAATAGGAAATATATCCATAGCCCGTATCCGACAGATGAATCCCAGTCTAAAAGGGATTAACAATGATTTCGTAATGGATAGAAGCGAACATTACATCCCCGAGAATATGAACCCCATCTTTAAATACCCATTACGGCTGGATGGAATCATTATCTCTATCCGTGAAAAAGGCTCTGCCAAAGTCAATATCAATTTACGGGAATACGACATTGAGCAAAACGATCTGATTATTTGCGCTCCCGGCGATATTCTACAGTCCATGTTATCACCGGGCATTCATTTGTCACAAATGTTTTTAATATCATCTGATTTCTTAAAAGAGATGTATATCAACCTGAACAGTTTCATGCCATTTTTCATCTCATTGAAAGAGAATCCCAAATTTCATTTGATGGAAGAAGAGGTACAGGAACTGAAATCATTCTATGAACTGATAGAAGAAACCGTAAGCCGGAACGATAACTTCAGGACAGAAATCGTACGCAGACTAATGGGGGCCTATTTATATAAGATAGGTTCCATCCTTCATAGAAAACAACCGGAATTCCTTTCCGAGAATCCGAAATCACTGAAAAGGGAAGAGGTATTGTTCAACCAGTTCATCAACTTGCTGACCGAACATCACCGTAAAGAAAGACGCGTAGATTTTTATGCGGAGCAATTATTCCTGAGTCCCAAACATTTCTCCACCGTAGTAAAGAAAGTGAGCGGAAAAACTGCCGGAGAGTGGATTGACGAATATGTGATACTGGAAGCCAAAGCGCTGTTGAAATACTCCGTCATGTCTATTCAGGAAGTAGCTTATTTTATGAACTTCCCGAACCCTTCCTTTTTTGGCAAATACTTCAAGCACCATACCGGGTTATCTCCCAGCGAATACAAGATGCAATAATGAAAACAGAAGATAAAAAATAGTAATCCAACGGGGGCTGTCCGAAAAAAAACGGACAGCCCCCGAAAGTAAATTATATAAGTGTGACTACACTACCTCTCATCTTAAAATAATTTTGCAGGATATTCACCGGCATCCACCAATGCCTGTATCTTGTCAACCACACTCTGACGGTCTTCAGGATAAGTTACTCCAAACCATTTGCTGGTAGTATCCAATACCTCAACGGTAGCAGTACCGTCATTAATCAGCTTGTCCACCATCAGCGGAATAAAGAATTCGCTCTTCAAGTTTTCCATATTTTTAGGATCGCTCAAGAATGCTTTAAAGAATTCCTTGCTGTAAGCAAAGTAATCAGGAGTAAAGCCCCAGAAGTTCATGCTCACCGGAGTTGTGTCAGGGGTAGCTGTCCATTCGCCATTGTCGTCAATATACTTCACTTCTCCGTCTATGCGCTGAATTTTGGTACGTTCTACCACGGAAGTCAACAAATGATCCGCATTGGTTCCACAGATGCCGCGGGATACCGTTCCACTCTCGCTCAATGTATTTCCTACACGGAAGCCCACCATAGCATACGTGTTTTTAGCACCTTCGGGCAGTGCAGAAAGGAACTTGCCCATTACCTGGAACGAGTCACGGCCATAGAAGTCATCGCAATTGATCACCGCAAACGGTTCCTGTATCACATCAGCTCCCATCATGACAGCATGGTTAGTTCCCCAAGGTTTTGTACGCTCCGCAGGACAAGTAAAACCCTCCGGCAGATTGTCTAAAGCCTGGAATACCAGTTCGCAAGGAATATGACCTTCATATTTAGAAATAATCTTTTCACGAAAATCTTGTTCAAAATCTTTACGGATAACAAAGACCAGTTTTCCAAAGCCGGCGTTGATAGCGTCATAAATAGAATAATCCATAATAGTTTCGCCGTTAGGACCCAGACCATCCAATTGCTTCAATCCTCCGTAACGGCTGCCCATACCAGCCGCCAATAAAAATAAAGTTGGTTTCATAGTTTATTTATTTAAAATTGAATATTTGATGGTACAAAGCTACAAAATAATACGGAGGAAAAAAGCTACATTCCATTCAAATTCGAGCATAAATCAATCATTTCCCTCCTTTTGACACAAATCAAGCCCTATTTCTAGAAAGGATAGCCGATGGCAAAGTGCAATCCCAGTCCATCCTTAAACTTAGGAATATTATAATATCCTTTCTTGCCGGTATCATACGGATCATGAAGAGCAATACCCAGATCCAGGCGGATCACCAGGAAAGTAAGGTCATAACGCAATCCCACCCCAGTACCCAAAGCTATACTTTTAGCAAAATTACGAAGAGTAAGCAAACCGCCGGGACGTATATTCTCACCTTCCTCATTCTTTTGTTCACGCAGCAGCCACACATTTCCCGCGTCCAGAAAAGCTGCCCCGTACAAATCACCCAGGATAGGGAAACGGTATTCC
>OGZV01003308.1_pt1 | contig 11071 bp, 10 predicted proteins | sample 1576861 | NCBI WGS metagenome assembly OGZV01 (sample SAMEA3541501, study PRJEB24748) | human gut metagenome | biome: human gut; feature: human-associated habitat; material: faeces | place: China | collected 2012
CACGCCGGTCTCCTGCAGCCCTGTCACCGCGCTGGAAACCATCTGTGCCGCTACACCTGCATCCGATGAAAAGGCACGGTTTCCGATCACCGTATTGTCTACATTCGTCAACACATCTGCAACCGGTGCAAAATCCACATTAAAACCATAAGAAGAAAGATAATTACCGATATTCTGATATGCATCGTATGCCGCCTGCGTATCTCCTGCCGCACCGATTTCCCCCATCGGTACGGTCTTATCCAGCTTTAAAGTGTCCGCAACGCGCGCAACCTTTCCGCCCTCTTCATCTACGCCGAAAAACAGCGGAAACAGGCTGTAGGATGCTGTATTGGAAAGCATTTCTTTTAACTGGTCTTCCGACTGGATATTCTTCGCAAAATAAATCAGGCCGCCTACCGAATATTTTTCCAGGCTTTCTCTGGTCGCATCGCCCGCTGCCACAACCTGTGAAACTCCCGTCAGCTGCTCCGGCGTCACAAAGAAAAGTCCCGCTACCTTCTGCTCCAGCGTCATCCCTGCGAGTGTATCCTCTACCATATCGTTTAAAGCGTCCTCTTTTGTGTAAGTGCTCTCCGTTTCTTCCGTAGATTCCGTCTCAAACAGGGCCGCGACTGCCGCCTGCGCCTGCGCGGATTCTTCTACCCGGGACGCTTCCAAAAGCTCCTGTCTGGATTCCTCCCGCGCTGCCTGATGCTGTTTTACCGCACTGCCAGCTGCGTGAATACCAAAAAAGCAGCCCATCCCAACTGCAATCAAAACCACCGCCATGACACAATAAGAAATCAGCTGATTTCTGCGTCTGCGCCTTCTTCTGTTTTCTCTGTTCATCTTTTTTTCTGACATCTCTGATACTGTTCCTTCCAAGCTCGTTTGTCTGCAGGATTCCCTTTTAGACTAACACAAACGGAAGCGGGTATCAATCATCTTTTTGATCAATACCCGCTTCTAAAATTCGCTATCCAATGGTCTAAACCTCCGTTTCTCTGTATCGTTCCAACTCTTCGGATTTTGTACCTGCGTACAGCTTCTTCTGTTGACATTCCTCAACGACTTTTCCGTTCCATCGTGTTTCCCTGTCGTCAAACAACATCTTTTCCGCATTCAAAATCGGATTGTGTACTTGATGCAAACCATTTGCTTCGCGTTTCTTTAAAGTAATGGAATCTATGATTCCCTTTAAAGATTCCTTATGCAGTTTTTCCTGTGCTCTTTCATCCATTCTGATGTTTTCGATATCCGATCCGACAGGCTTTCTATTTCCGAATTAGAATGGAAAGCATTTGACTACTGAAAAGCTTCTGCCAGTTTCTTACATCTTCTGTCTGAAAAGAGTGAATGTTATACGGTTTCCGGTGGATTGTCCTCCTTTCTTTTTATTTTTGTTCTTTGTTTTCCTTGTTTGTAACTTCATTATATCCATCGAAAACCGTTCTGTCAATTATTTATCTGACGTTTTTTTAATTTTGTTAATTTTTTCTTTTTATTCTAATTCGAATTCTATTTTGTCTGTCTTTTTAAGCCATTTTATCAGAATTGTCTGATTATTCGTTTCGAATTGCAGCCAGCGGGCTCAGCTTCATCGCTCGCTTTGACGGAAAATATCCTGCCGCCATGCCGATTACTACCGCAAAGATCACGGACGCCCCGGCAAGCCAAAGCGGAATATAGGACAGGCTCGACATATTTCCACTCGCCGCCACGACCTTGTTGATGATCATGGAAATCAGATAGCTGATCCCCAGGCCGACGATGCCACCCACCAGACCGATATCTGCAGCCTCCATCAGAAACATTGCCTGAATATTTCGCATATCGCAGCCCAGCACCTTCATCACACCAATTTCCTTTGTCCGTTCATAGATGGACATCATCATCGTATTGGTAATGCCGATCGCTGCAACCAGAAGAGAAATCGCACCGATTCCACCCAGCATTGCCTGAATATTGGCATACTGCTTCTGTGTGGATTCAATCCATTCAATATTACTGCTCGCTTCATAGCCAAGCGCCTGAATCTGCTCCTGCACAGCGATCATATTGTCGATATCGTCCACATTGACCTTTAATACAGAGTAAAATAGATCCTTATACGGTTTTCCGTTGGACGTCGTGGGCTGTCCCGGAATCGCCTTGTTCCGAAAAGCCCGTTTCAGTGTCGCCTTGAGCGCATCCAGATTACAATAAACATTGTAGCCGTTTGCACTGTATCTGCCGTCTTCGCTTTGCTTTTCCACCCCCGCCGTCGGAATCAGGTATTTCTTAGGTGGAACCGTCGTCGAATCTCCGTTCCTGCCTGAGCTTCCGCTATTCTGGCTCCCATAATAGGCATTCTGATCAAAGATGAAAAAGACGCTGTCTTTCATAAAATCCACCGCAAATACTCCCTTATCATAATAGGGATATTCATAGGTTCTCGGATTATAAAACTCTGCAGCAACCCGATTTCCGTAAAAAAACTGCAGTTCCTTGTCATCCAACGGCAGCTTACCGTCTCCGATTTCTATATTTAACGCCTGCAGGCCTTCCGGCGTCATTCCCTGAATGTTCATATAGTCATTCACATACTGCCCATACTTTGCCACAATATTAAGCTGCAGCACCGGGTATACATTTTCGACATGGTCCAGACTTTCAAGCAGACTTACCGCTGCATCGTCCAGACGCATCACCTTATCCTTTGAGGACGAACTTCCGGAATCCGAAGAAAATGTCACAGACCCGCCTCCGCCGATGGAGTACGTGGTATAGGAGCTGCTATCTCCCCTGCCCTCCCGCACTTCGATCGTCGTAAGACCGCCGTACTGTTCAATATCTTCCATTGTCGCCTTGTTTAAGCCAAGTCCCAGCGAAACCATGACGACAATAGACGCCGTACCGATCACAACGCCAAGAATTGTCAGAAGCGTCCTCACTTTTCTTTTCCACAGATTTGCAGAGCTCATCCGCAGCAAATCAAGTATTCTCATATTCGTCTCCGTTTTGACAGCTAAGAAAACGCGAGCCAAACGTTTCGTCTGGCTCTTTGTTTTTCTTTATTCATGACAATAGAATGCTCGCAGAGCGTGCATTCTATTGTTGATCATCCTTCTGATTTAAGTCGAGCAAGTCCTCCTGCAGAAGCTTTGCCGCCTTTTTCTTTTTTCGAAGCTTCACGACAACGACTACAACAACAATTCCTGCAGCAACTGCTGCGATAATCCCGATAATCATGCCGATGTTTGAGGTCTTCTGCGGCTCTTCCTCCGGAATCATCATATCGGAGCCGTCATCAACCATCGGTTCCGAAACATACAGCTGCATATCAATCTCCTGACGTGTCTGGTTGCCCGCATCGTCTTCATAGGTCAGCACCGCTTTTACCGTTCCGTCGTCTGTCGTCGCAGCAATGCCGTTTACCATCGCATCGACATTTCCGGTGGCACCGGGCGCCAGGTTTCCGATAAACGTATCGCCGCCCTCAACGCTGTCCGCCTCAAACTTTACCTGAACGTTATACAGCGTCGTCTTACCGGTATTATAAATCTGGAACATGACATTGGACTGTTCCCCAACCATAATCGAGGCCGGATTGATTTCGGGAGTGCTCGTGTCGTACTTTGCTTCCTGCTTGACCGGTACGGAAACCTTCGCTTCGTCCGTCAGATCCGCCTTTAAATCCGTATCATATTTCATCTTGACCGTTACAACATAAGGCTTCTGGGAAAGATCCGCCTTCGCCTGCATCTCAATTTTCAGATCCTGACTGCTGCCCGCCGGCATCCGATCCACATAGATCGAGCTGGATCCGGACGTCGGAAGGAACGACGCGTAGCTGTTTGTCACCTGTCCGCTGCTCGTTTCAGTTCCACCCTCCACGGCTTCCAGATCGAACAGCACGTTGCTGACTGCAGTATCCTGGGAAGTATTTTTGACATGAATCGTCAGGGTAAAAACGCTGCCCGCATACACTTCCGCCGGATCAGTTTCAAAGCCCGTCACAATAATTCTGGGCTGGGAAATCGTCGCAAGATCAGAAGATCCGATCCGTCCGCTGCCGGGTTTGCCCTGGCAGTATACATATACCGTAATCTCTGCCGGTTTCTCGCAGCGGATTTTGTTTTTGCTGTACCAGACCTTAAAGGTCAGCGGATAATAACCGGTCAGGACGTCCTCTCTGGCGGTAAACGTCCAGGTCAGCTCTCTTCTGTTGAACACCGCTTCGTCATACAGCTTTGTGGCACAGCCCGGAATCTCGTTAAAGTTCTTCGTATATCCTGTGCTGTCTGGCTTAAATGGCCATTTCTGGATGTCGTTGGAAACCTCCGGCTCTACCAGAAGGTCTGTCAGCCATTCTTCACCGAGGTTGATGAGCGGCAGCACGATTTCCACACTCTGTCCATAGGAAACGCTCGGCGTCGTCCAGTTGTCCGCAACCGTCAGAAATTCCGTCGTCGTTGTCACACTTCCGCTTTTACCGATCGCTGTGTCCATCTCCGCTTTCACTTTTCCCACATAGCTCCACATCGCATCAGGCGTCATGTATTCCGAATTTGCGATGTAATATTGCCCACTGTACATGATATCGTCCAGATCATCGATGATGTACTGCTCCGGATTTTCCCGTTTAATCAGACTTTCCTTGTAGTTTTTCAACTCCACGGACGCTCTCCATCTATCATCATCCGTGATGTACTGTACCGAGTTTCCGCTTACCTCATCCGCATAAACCGGCATCGGAGTTTTGACAGCTGCTACCGCCGTCATGAAAATCAGTCCTGCTGTCAGTAATTTTTTGCACCAGCTTTTCATATGCTCGCCTCTTCCTCCCGTTTCTTTTCTTCCTTTTCCCGTTCTTCTTTGCTCTTTCCTGTCATATCGTCAATCCGGACAATTTTGCCGTCAATAATATGGAAAATACGGTCTGCAAAACTCGCCAGATGGTTGTCATGCGTAACCATCACGAGCGTCTGCTGTTTTTCGTGTACCACCTGCTGCATCAGCTCCATCACTTCTCTGGACGTATTGGAGTCAAGGTTTCCGGTCGGTTCGTCCGCAAAAATGATCTCCGGATCAACCACGAGTGCCCTCGCCACGCCGACTCTCTGCTGTTGTCCGCCGGACATCTGAGTCGGCCGGTGATTTTTGTATTTGCCGAGCTTTACCAGATCCAGAAGCGCCGACGCTTTTTTTAACCGCTTTGCCTTATCCACACCCTGAAATGTCAATGGCAGCGCCACGTTTTCCAGCGCTGTCATCGTCGAAAGCAGGTTAAAAGACTGAAAAATAAACCCGATATGCTCCCGTCTGAAACGAACCAGCTGGTTTTCTGTCTTGTTCTCGATATGTTCCCCCGCGATGACAATTTCGCCTTTTGTCGGCTTCTCCAACCCGGCGAGCATATTTAACAGCGTCGATTTGCCCGATCCGGACGTCCCGACGATGGCGCAGAATTCTCCTTTATAAATCGTGAAATCCACGCCGTTTAGGGCGCGCACTTTCGATTCGCCCACGCGGTAGATTTTATACAGATCCTTGACACAAATGACCGGTATTTTGTTATCTGCCATTTTCTGATTCCTTTCGTTTCCGCTGCTATCCGCAGTACCACCTCGTAAACGCTTCGCGTTTCCTCGCTGCAGGGCACTCGCCCTGTCGGAAAAAAGAGAAGAGGCAACTCGTCTGCAAGCAGCCGGTTGCCTCTTCTCTTTTTTCCGGTACTGCTCATTGGTAATAGCATATCATATTTTATGTCGGAAATCTTTAAGATTATTTTAAGCTTTTTTCATAACCGGAACGAAGGTAAGATGTTTGTCCATCCAGTCACCCATGATGCCCATGGTCTTGCCCTAAAAAAAAGAATCCGGCGAAGCAGGATTCTCCGCCTGCGGCAGGACATTCTTCCATTCCGCCGCAGTGCGATCCGCGCGGAGCATTTTTATCGTATGGAAACGAAGTTTCCTATACGATAAAAATGCCCTGTGCCGGAAGCGCCCCAAAGCACAGGACCTCGTATTCCTATTTTATTGGCAAGCCTTACAGCTGCACCAGCACGAACATATTGTAGATCGCGCGAATGGCGTTTTCGAAATCCCCGTCGCTCACGCCGATGATGATGTTTAACTCGCTGGAGCCCTGGTCGATCATCTTAACGTTGATATTAGCGTGCGCAAGTGCGGAGAAGATACGTCCCGCAGTGCCTCTGGTCGATCTCATGCCACGGCCTACGACTGCGATCAGCGCAAGGTCGCCCTCGATGTCAATCATATCAGGCTTTGCAAGGCGATGGATCGCTGCGACTACGTTCTGTTCCTTATCCATAAATTCATCCTGATGTACAAATACGGTCATCGTATCGATGCCTGACGGTACATGCTCAAACGAAATTCCATTATCTTCAAAAGCCTGTAAAATTCTTCTGCCGAACCCAATTTCGGAATTCATCATATCTTTTTCGATATTAACTGAGCAAAAGCCTCTCTTTCCGGCAATACCTGTAATGACAAATTTCGACTTCTGACAGGTGCTCTCCACAATCCAGGTACCACTGTTGTCCGGTTCGTTGGTGTTGCGGATATTGATCGGGATACCTTCGCTTCTGACCGGGAAAATTGCCTCTTCATGCAGCACGGACGCGCCCATATAGGAAAGCTCGCGCAGTTCTCTGTAAGTGATCGTCTCGATCTTTTCCGGGTTCGGGATGATATTCGGGTCTGCAATCAAAAAGCCGGATACGTCCGTCCAGTTTTCGTAAACATCCGCATGAACCGCCTTTGCAACGATCGAACCGGTGATATCGGAGCCGCCTCTGGAGAACGTGCGAATGCTTCCGTCCGGATTTGCGCCATAAAAGCCCGGCACAACCGCGTTTTCCATGTTCTGAAGGCGTTCGCCAAGTACCTCGTTGGTCTTTACTGCATCGAATTCGCCATTTTCCTTAAAAAATACGACCTGTGCCGCATCGACAAATTCATATCCCAAATAAGCCGCCATTACGATACCGTTTAAATACTCTCCGCGGGATGCCGCATAATCCTTTCCGGCATGAGCGCGGAAGTTTTTTTCGATAACAGCAAACTCGTCTGCCAGAGACAACGTCAGGGACAGACCGTCAATGATCTCCTGATAGCGTTCCTCGATCTGGTGCAGGTTTTCAGAAAAATCTTCGTCCTGCTCCGCCAGCGCGTAACAGCCATACAGCATATCCGTTACCTTTGTGTCCTTACGGAACCGTTTGCCCGGTGCGCTCGGTACAACGTATCTTCTGGATGCTTCTGTATGGACGATTTCCGCGACCTTTTTAAACTGCTGTGCGCTCGCAAGGGAACTGCCCCCGAATTTTACTACTTTTCTCATGGTCTCTGTATTCTCCTGTCTTTTTTCAGTCCTTGATTCTGATCTTTTTCACAAATCCGAAGATCTGCTCCCGGCATTTCTCAAACTCTGCTTCCTGCATGGATTCTGTCACAAAAGCGAATTCCTCCAAAGCGCTGTCCAAAACGACCGGCACTACGGCTCCGAATACCTTTTCGACATCCGCCCGGGCTTTCTTTAACACCCGGACAAAGAAGCGTCCCTCCTGACTGTCAAAGTCGGCGACTTTTGCCTCGCCCTCTTCCCACAGGCATCCGACTGTTTTCTGTAGATGTCTCGCGCATTCCACCACATCGGCGACTACCGCACTCGCAGTCGGCAGCTTTCCGGCGCCGCGTCCGTAAAACATCGTATCGCCCAGCGTATTGCCGCATACCGCCACGGCGTTGAACACATCGTTGACACCGGCAAGGGCATTTTCTTTTTTCAGAAGGTACGGCGCAACGGATATCTGATAGCCATCCTCCGTCTCCCGGCTGACCGCCAGAAGCTTGATTGTCGCATCCAGCTTCTTTGCATAGGCAAAATCTGTCGGATCGATTCCGCTGATGCCCTCCGTATGGATTTTGTGGAAATCAACGGTCTTTCCCGCTACGAGGGAGGTCAGAATCGCAATTTTGCGGCACGCATCGTAGCCTTCCACGTCTGCTTCCGGATTGCGCTCCGCATAGCCCAGTGCCTGCGCCTGACCAAGGGCTTCTTCAAACAACATGCCCTCCTGTTCCATCTTTGTTAAAATATAATTCGTCGTTCCATTTAAAATACCGGAAACTTCCACAATCCGCTCCGCCGTCAGGCAGTCGTTAATTGGACGAATGATCGGAATACCGCCGCCTACGCTCGCCTCAAAAAAGTAATTGCAGCGATTCTCCCGCGCCAGCCGAAGAAGCTCTGCGCCGTGATTTGCAACCAGCTCCTTATTCGAAGTGCATACGCTCTTTCCGGCTTCCAATGCACGCTTGGAAAACGTGTATGCCGGTTCGTTTCCGCCCATCGTCTCGCAGACAATCGAAATCTCCGGGTCCTGTAAAATAACTTCTATATCATGTACGACTTTTGTCTCATTCGGATCTCCGGGAAAATTCCTCAGATCCAGAATATATTTCACTTCAATCGGATTACCGGCACGCTTTGCAATCAGCTCCTGATTGCAGGAAAGCACTTCAGCCACGCCGCTTCCCACTGTACCATATCCTAATATCGCTGCTTTTACCATGCTTTGCTGTTCTCCGTTTTCTATTCTTTCGCCAGAATCTTTACGCTGTGCACGCCTGTCCGCTTCTCCATCGCATCCAGCATTTCCGAAATGTCCTTTGTCGTCTGAAGAACCTGTACGCTGATACTCAGCGTCGCAACGCCATTGATCGGAATACTCTGATGAATCGTCAGAATATTTGCACCAAATTGTGCAATGACCTGAAGCACATCCGACAGAAGTCCCGGTTCGTCCTCGATCTGCATCGAAAGCGTTACAGTTTTTCCCTGGGTACTGTCGTGGAACGGAAAAATATCATCCTTATATTTGTAAAAAGAGCTTCTGCTGATACCAACCGCATCTACTGCATCCTGAATGGTGGGCAGCTTTCCTGACTCCAACAGCCGTTTCGCTTCCACAACCTTCAATAATACCTCCGGTACCGCTTTTTTTGTCACCACAAAATATTTGGTAGGCTCTGTCATAATATCGCTCCCTTTATGTTCTTATGTCGCACACACTTGTGCGCCGCCGAGGGATATTCTAACATAGCCTACCAAATTACGCAAGAACTATTTTTATCCGATTCTCGCCCGTTTGCGCTGTCGCTTGCCTGTCTGGAAACGATATGCGCCTACGACGTCGTAATAATAAACCGCCGCATACATCACAGCGCCCATAATAAATGCCATCAAAACGTCGAACATCGAATGCTGTTTGATAAACATCGTGGATAAAATGATCGAAACACAGAGAATCATGGAGCCTCTGCGCACCCACTTTTTGCCGGAGAGCGTTTCATTGTTCATCACCGCGAAATGCGCTCCGAGGGAATTATATACATGAATACTTGGGAACAGGTTGGTCGGCGTATCCGTCTGCCAAAGCTGACTCACCAGAACCGTAAATACATTGTGGCGCGGCATGGTGTGAAGCCGCAGATGCTGAATATTCGGAATAAACGTCGAAATCACCAGAAAAATCAGCATTCCCGTGCACAGAAACACTGCACATCTGTCATAGTTGCGCCGATCCTTGAAAAAAAGATACCCGAGCACAGCTGGTACATAAGCAAACCAGAGCAGGTACGGCACGACAAAATATTCACAGAACGGTATATAATCGTCAATGTTCATATGCACTACCATATACTGCACATTGGTGCGGTGCTCCAGCAAATAAAACCACAGAACGTAGATCACACCGAAGATTGCCAACGGTATGATATGCTTATACTTCTCATAATAGCGTTTCATTGCTCTCCTCTTTCGCTGCCGGGCAGCGATTCCATCCTCACGAAAAACAGCGTTTCTTCTATTTTTATACGTTCTATACAATCGTTATACGATAAACCGAATCTTCTGTTTTTCTACTGTCAGTTCAATTCTGTCGAGCTTTCCCGGGATCTCTCCGTCTGTCTGCACCCAGCAGGGCGTCGACGTACGAATTTCAATCCGGGAGGCACGATACTGATCCACGCCTTTAAATCCTCCGTGCTTTCCCTTCAATGCAAAAGGGATAATGATCGGGAATTTCCATCTCGGCACGTTATTGACCACGCACAGGTCGAGCAGCCCGTCCTGATCATCTGCCTTCGGACAAAAGCAAAAGCCGCCGCCCTCGTAGCGGTGAATCATTCCCGCCGCAAATAAAAGCTTTCCTGCTTTGATGATCTCCCGGCCGTCCAGGCGAATCGATGCCCTGCAATACTGCAGCGTCAGCATCTGCTTCAAGCCGATCCCAAGATACGTCAGCTTGCCGAGCCCGAGTTTGTTTAACGCGTCCTTCATCGGGGAATCGAGTGCCTCCTGACAGACCGCTGCATCATATCCTATGCCGCAGCTGACCAGAAAATACCTTTTTTGCGCTTTTCCATCCGCATTCCATGTGACGCATCCGAGATCCATCCGATGCTCTGTGCCGCCCTCCAGCAGCTTTTCCATCAGAGGCCTGATGTCGTGCCCAATCTTAAGATCCCGCGCCAGATCGTTACTCGAACCGGTCGGGATATAGCCGAGCCGGACCTGTTCGAAATGCTGCATCCCCTGTATGGCTTCATTGAGCGTTCCGTCTCCGCCGAGCACAATTAAAAACCGTTCCGCTCCTTCGGAAACATTCGTCAGCCGTTTTGCCAGCTGCCTGACATCGCCGCGCTTTTCCGAAAAATAAACCTCATAAGGAATACTGCGCTCCTGCAAAACTGCTTCCGCCTGTTTCCAGAGCCCATAGCCCTCTCCTGAGTGGGCTGCAGGATTTACAATAAACAATAATGGAAGCCTGCCGTCCCCATATTCACATTCACAGTACATTTAGAACCCTTATCCTTTGTTTTTCCTAACCTTATCTTTACTAAGTCTGTATTTTATCCACAAATATTTCCAAAGTCAATACAGGGCAAAAAGAATTCGCAAAAAATTAAGGAAAAGATAAAAAAGAATCCTGCGAAGCAGGATTCTCCGCCTGCGGCGGGTCGCGCAAGCGACATTCTTCCATTCCGCTGCAGTGCGATCCGCGCGGAGCGTT
>OGZV01003312.1_pt1 | contig 11064 bp, 10 predicted proteins | sample 1576861 | NCBI WGS metagenome assembly OGZV01 (sample SAMEA3541501, study PRJEB24748) | human gut metagenome | biome: human gut; feature: human-associated habitat; material: faeces | place: China | collected 2012
TTTCATCGGTCTCAGCACGCCGTCACGCGTCAGCCGGATGGCTTCACTGCATTGAATCTGCTTCAAAATATCTGCCATACTTCTATCTCCTCCTTCATCCGGATCAGGAAACTGATATTTTTCAATATAGACATTCTTCTTCACCAATTCATCTTCCAACAGTCCATATAAACATTGAAGAGCCTCCATTGCCAGACAATCTGCGGCATAACTGTCAAGAATCTGTCCCTTGTCAGACCATTTTTCCAAAAGCTGATCAATGCCTTCTCCAAGCGTCGCTGCCGCAAGAACTTCCTTTCCATGTACCTCATACCAAATCTCCGGTTCCAGTGCTCGCTGCATTCTGTACCAGACCATCTGTACATGAACCGATGACATCACAGTCTGCAGTTTGTACTTCTTCAATAGTTCTGTCCAGTCCTCACTATTCAGTTCAACCACCGGTTTTAGATTCTGTACCATTTATTGTCACTCATTTCATACAAGTATAGTAGAGTTATTATAGCAGAATCCAATATTTTTCGCAACAAAATAAGCCGCCTGCTGCCCTGGTGATGACATATTCTATATCTAAACAGAATTTTCATCATTGGCAGTAAACGGCTTATTCTTAATTTCTTTTATCTTTTTATCAATCTACATCCATTTAAAGCGCATCTATTTGCTCTCAAGAATCTTCTCAACACTGACAAGCTTGACACAAAGTGCAAAAAGCTTGGCCGCAACAGCCAGTTCTTCAACTGTCGGATAAGATGGTGCAATACGGATATTGCTGTCCTTAGGATCCTTTCCGTATGGGAATGTTGCTCCGGCACCTGTCATGATCAGACCAGCTTCTTTTGCTTTTGCCACAATTGCCTTTGCGCAGCCATCCATTGAATCGAAAGAAATAAAATATCCGCCGAGTGGCTTTGTCCATGTTCCGATTCCAAGTCCGCCAATTTCTTTCTCCAGAACATCTTCAACCTTTTCGAATTTCGGGCGAAGGATAGCAGCATGTTTTCTCATATGCTCATACATTCCCGGCATATCTTTAAAGAATCTTACATGACGGAGCTGGTTGAGCTTGTCATGTCCGATTGTCTGGAACTTCATAAAGCTCTTCGCATCTTCGATATTCGCTCTGGATGCAGCAAGTGCTGCAATTCCGGATCCAGGGAAAGAAACCTTGGATGTGGAAATAAATTTGAATACCATATCCGGATTGCCTGCTTTGATACATTCATTTAACAGTTCAAGGATAACGTCTCTCTTGTCATCATAAAGATGATGGATTGAATATGCATTATCCCAGAAGATACGGAAGTCTTTTGCTGCCGGTTTCAAGTGTGCAAATCTTCTGACTGTTTCGTCAGAGTAAGATACTCCTGTTGGGTTAGAATACTTCGGCACACACCAGATTCCTTTGATTGCAGGATCTTCTGCCACCAATTTCTCTACCATATCCATATCCGGACCTGTCGGAAGAAGCGGTACATTGATCATTTCAATTCCAAAATACTCTGTAATCGCAAAATGTCTGTCATATCCCGGAACCGGACATAAGAATTTTACTTTATCTAATTTGCACCATGGTGTGCTTCCCATGATACCATGAGTCATAGCTCTTGATACTGTATCGAACATTACATTCAGGCTGGAGTTTCCGTAGATCAGAATATTTCTCTCTGGTACTTCTGACATATCTGCCAGTAATTTTCTTGCCTCTGTAATTCCATCCAGAACACCGTAGTTACGGCAGTCTACTCCATCAGAGCTTACCAGGTCACTGTCCCCATTCAACACGTCCATCAGACCATTACTCAGATCCAACTGTGCTTTTGACGGTTTACCACGGGACATATCCAAATGTATTCCTTTTGCTTTCACTTCTTCGAATTGTTTCTCTAACTGGCCTTTTAACTTTTTCAGCTCTTCTTTCGTCAACTTGCTATACGGTTTCATACGGCATTCCTCCTGCTTTTTATGTTATCTTTTTCGCTATATGCTATTTTACCAAAATTTGAAGAAATTACAACATAAACTTGCATTTTCTACTAATTTTATAAAGAAAATGCTTATTTTTTCGTCTCTATATGCATTTCGCCGATATCATTCCGTCATTTACTGCATTCTCGAACTGAGCGTGGCCGCTTACGGGATAATTCTTATTCGCGCGAGTGCGCATCCTGCTGGAGTTTTTTGTATAATAGGAAATGTAAGTTCCTATTGTATAATAAGAAGACAGCCATCCTGCACTTCCGCGCAAAACGACTGTCTTCTTAATTTATATCCATTCTTATTATAGGCGTACTCTCAAATCCTCATCTTTAAAACAGACACATTTGCAATATTTTACTCTGCTGCCTCTTCTCCGGCATAAGCTGCAAATACAGACTCGATACTGCTTTCGCAGGATTTCTGATTAGCCTCTTTACCAATGTAGAATCTTGTCTCTGGATCCTGCGTATATGTCAGCTCAGCCCATGCTTTGATCGGTGCTGTAAATCCGTCAGCGTCCTTAGCATCTTTATTGAATGCGAACAGGAATGGCTCCTGGATCAGTGCTGTACCGTCAGACATAGAATGTGCAACTTCAAGGTTTGTAAGTGCACCCTTTACAAGGTCTGTGTACATCAGGTTCACGATTGCATTTTCATCAAGAATATTCATAGACTGCTTGTATCCCCAACGTCCTGTTGTCACATCTCCGTCCACCTGCGGATCATAAAGATATACGCGGACGTTATTCTTTACTGCATAGTCATTCACTCTTGAGATAACGGCACGTGTTTTCTCATCTCCGGCGCCACCGATCATAACCATTGCATTTCCGTCTTCATTCAGAAGCCATTTCAGCTGTCTGTATGTTACCGGATATACATTGATCTGCTGGTCTGCTGAGAAGATTTCGCTTCCATAGCTGTTAAATACATCGCGCAAGTGATCTGTTTTTGAATATGTAGAAAGTTCAATATTGTTATTTTTGATAAAATCGAACATCTCTTTTACACTTGCATCATACTCATCCGTAATATAATCACGGATCTGGTTACCATTCTCATCAAGAACCGGATTTCCGTCATCATCGAATCTCTTTGTGTAGATTCCCTTTGAATCACGCTCAACCATTTTCTCAAATGCATACATGATTGGGCAGGAAGTGCTTCCGTTTCCGGAGTTGCTGTAATCTACTTTGTTGTCTTTGTTGTATACAAATACGATCGGCTGCTGAAGTCTTCCAACCGTAACCTCTTTGCCATCTGCATTTGTATAAGAAAGTGCTGTTGCATGTGTAGATGGATACTCTACCCAGTCATCTAAGTTTGTCAGATATCTGGAAACCATCTCACCATACATATAGTTCAGCTTTGTTCCAGGTGTTGTCTTCTCATTAGACATACGAACGAATAAAGATCCGTCATCACCATTGTTGATGTTAAAGTCATAAGAGTATACTGTATCAATACCGTACTCTTTTGCATATTTGTTGATAAACGGGCTCATTGCACGGCTGTTGTGGCACCATGATCCGCTAAGCTGAATCATGTAGTTTCCTTCACTGCCAAGAATGTCAATAAGTTGATCGTACGTAATATCCTGGAATACGATATCTTTGTCTTCAAATGTATCGATTCCGTCCTGACGATCTTCGTCAGCTCTTGAATGTGCATTAAAATCTCCATATGCATATTCTTTTTCAAAATCATAATCTGTAGAAGAAAGGTCTGTCTGGCTCTCAAGCTTATCAGCCTTGTCAGCTTTGTTTTCTGTTGTTGTCTGGCTGCTTCCACATCCTGTTATCATTCCGACTGTCATTACCGCAGCAAGAACAGCCGAGATCATTTTTCTTTTCATCATTAAATCTCCTCTCTGTCTTCCTAGCACATCGGAACTGATACTTCTTCATCAGATCCGCCTGATCCGCCTGTTGAAGTATATTCTTTTTCCAGTTCTGTGAGGTCTGCGTAGTTTGGTACCATACTTGTCTGGTCAGCACTCAGATAGCTGTCTACGACTTCGCGTGCCTCTGTTACAAATTTCTTAATATCATCAGAAGTATATCCTTCCGGTACTTTTCTTGCATCTGCAACACTGGCAGCTTTGATTGCCAGACGTGCATACTCAATTTTAGCAGCATCGAAATTTTTCATATCTTCTTTATTCACTTTTTCCTGCAGGTCCAGGTTTTTGTCGAGTGCATTGTAGTACTCCACTGCACGGTCGATCTTTGCCTTGCAATCTTCGGAGTAAGTAACCTCTCCAATTTCTTCAATAGCTTCGTTCATTCTTGTAACAGAAGCTTTTGCTGAGAATGCTGAGAGGCCAAGACATACAACTGCAGCTACGATTAATGCGATGGTTGATTTTTTCATGATTTACGCCTCTCCTTTCTCTAATTTCTCGTCCTCTTTTGCAAATACTTCGTCATTCAGAAGTCCGTTCTGACGAGCTACAACTGCTGCACACACGCTGGCATCTGTAACATTTGTAAGAGTACGTACCATGTCTGTAATGTTGTTGATCGGAATCAAAAGTACAACTGCTGCGATCGGCAGATTCACTGCGCTGAACAGAGATACTGCTGTGATAACTCCAACTCCCGGCATTCCGGCGCTTCCAAGGGAAAGTACCAGACACATAAAGCACATAACAAGGTACTGGCTTACTCCCCAGCTCTGTCCTGTTGCGTTAAGGTAGAACATTGCAAGAAGAATCGGCCATCCACATGTACATCCTGCCATACCGATTGTTGTTCCAAGAGGCGCTGTAAAGTTTGCGACCTCCTCATCAACACCAACTTTACGGATCAGTCTGTCGATTGTGATCGGCATTGTTCCAACACTACTTGTTGTTGTAAATGCTGTTGCCTGTGCGTCAAATGTTTTCTTAAAGAACTTCAGTGGATTAACCTTGGCAAATGATTTCAAGATTACCGCATTGACAACATATGACTGGATAAGACATGCAACAAACACCATCACAACAAGAAGTACGAGCTGTACCAGCGCCTCTTTGTCGCTTAAGAGCTGACTTGCAGAACATGCTGTCAGGCAAAGCACTGCGTATGGTGTAAGATCAATTACATATGCAAGAATGTTGAAAATGACCTTCTTAACTGCCTCGATCAATTTCTTGATCACAAGGACTTTATCTTCTCCCTCTTCTGAAGAAATGCTTACATAAGCAACTGCAACCGCAACCGCAATAATAATGATTGCTACGATATTATCTGCTGCAAGATCTGCTGCGATATTGCTTGGAACCAGATTCAGAAGAATGGTATCAAAAGATGTTTCCATCTCCTGATAAGCGCTCAGTGTAGCGTCTGTGACACTGGAAATGTCTGCAAACACTGCTCCTGCTCCTTTACCAATATTAGTCACTGCCCCAACAACAAGTGTGACAACAATGGCTGTTACAGATGTTATAAGAAGCCAGAATACTGATTTCGTTCCGATTTTTTTCATCTTCTCTTTATCGTTCAGAGAAATCAGTCCTGAAATAACCGATACTAAAATTACCGGTGCTACCAAAGCTTTGATCAGTTTTACATAAGCCTGTCCAATTAAATTCAGCCACACAAGGTATGTGTTCCCCTCTGAAGCAAATACTACCCCAATGACAGCACCAATGACCATACTGATCAGAATTACAACTGTCCAGTTCACTCTGTACGCCATCCAGTTCAGTGCTTTAAAAGAAAGCAGAGCTATCATAAGTACAAGAAGAGCTATCCAGTTTACACTTAAAAGTGCATCCATTTTGAAAAACCTCCTTTTTCTTCTCCTTTAGATTAGAAATACTTATAGTTACTGATAAGGAATTCTATTTCCTCATAAAAATATATGTACCCGCCTTTCATCTGTCATATTGTTTCAGGCAGTCACATACAAATCCCAAATAATCATACATCTGATGTTCTTCATTTGTCCAATAAAGATTTTTGATAAAAGCGTCTCTATATATTCTTTTTTTCAATAAAGCTTTCCCTTTGTATGTCTTGTATATTTCGGTGAAAATGTTGTATACTTCATTTGTACGAAACTACAATATATTTTCAGCAAAATCACAGGAGGCAGACACGAAACATGTTTAAATTTTTCAAAAAAATTTATAAACCACTGTTCTGTTTTTGTCTGTGTTTTTTCTCTGTCTTTGTCCTGATTGGCTGCTTAGGCGGTCAGACCAATGATACATCTTCCGGAAAGAAAAGCGGGAAACGAAGTTCTGCTCTTCACCAAGAGATGGCAATCGGAAGTGAAGCACCGGATTTTACCGCCAAGTTGAATAACGGCGAAGCTTTTACCCTCTCCGATAAGAAAGGACAAGTCATTCTTTTGAACTTCTGGGCAACCTGGTGCAGCAACTGCGTCAAGGAAATGCCCGCCATCGAGAAGCTTTATGAAGAGTATGGTGACCAGATTGTAATTGTCGGAGTAAATGTAGGCGAAGATGAAGATACTATTGATACATTTATCGAGGCAAAGAATTATTCATTTCCGGTTGCCTGCGACGCCGAAAGCAATATCAGTAATCTTTATCCGAGTGCCGGTATCCCTTATACAGTTATAGTAGGAAAAGACGGACTTGTTACCGAGACATTTCTCGGAGCAAAAGATGCAGATAGCCAGTACATGAAGCTGCGCCGTGCTTTACAGGAAGCTTACGAAGCAAACTAATTCACGACAGACTCCAGATTCACAAGCAATTTAGATAGTCTGGCTCAAGTCCGATGAATCTAAAGCCGGTTTAAACACACATGAATTCAGACCGCACAAAGCAAGCAGTACACTTAGCACTTTATTATTTTGCAAACACGTATAACAGACAGGAAAAATTTTTTAAAAAGAAAGGAGTTACACATGAAAGTTGTAATGTATGGAACAAAAGCATGCCCAGACTGCGTCGAGGCAGAAGAAATTTTAAAAGAGAAAGGAATCCAGTATCTGTATATGGAATTTTCCGACAATATCGGATATCTGAAACGTTTCCTCACACTCCGCGACACAAACCCGATCTTTGATGAAGTAAAGGAAAACCACTGGGTCGGCGTTCCTTGCTTCCAGTTCCAGGACGGAAGCCTGTCACTGGACATCGACGAAGTCGTAAAACGGGCAGAGGAAGAAGCTTAAATCAAGTCGAACTGCTGATTACTTCGTTCTCTGCACTGATATCATTAATTTTAGATACGAAAAAAGCGTGCCTGGCGACAGCACGCTTTTACAAAATGTATCAATGTCAATATCGATGTGAGGTCGATAGTAACACCTGTATTTATCCAGGAGAATTCTCCTGTTCTCAAAATAGTGGCAATATGATACTGCCTGTGTGGCCACTATTAAGCCTACCTCTGATAAGGTTTTAACATGCTTTTGTTCCTCTCATTCTCCCAGCAAAATTTGTGTATTTGAGTCTGTACACTCAAAACATTTTTAACTCCGGGAATAGTGTAACGTGCAGTCTTCCATTTGTCCAATTGATTATTTAAATAGTAATCTCTTTATATATTTTTATTGTCAATAAATCCACATTTTTCCCTTAATAGCAAACGCTGCCAAACAAAAAAAAGAACGAAAAGCATGCTTATTCTAATACTTTTCGTTCTTTTTTCTCTATCACTATTCAAAAAATCTATCATGACTTAGCGAACGCAGTTGCCGTCACGGATATAAGAATCAGTATACAGCCTGCCATCGACGAAAGACTTGCACTCTCATGCAGGACTAAAATCCCCACGATCATACTGGTCACCGGTTCAAATGTACTTAAAATTGCCGCATCCTGGGCTCCCACATACTGTACGCCATACTGAAAAAATCCCACTCCAATAAATGCTGCGCCAAGGGACAGAACAAATGCCGCAATCCATGCGTTTACATTCATATGAAGCACAAAACTTCCCGATACTTTTCCAATCAAAAATACCATAATGGAGCCAACAATATTCATATAAAATATCATCTTCATAGCAGGGATATCCTGCAGCCCGCCCACTTCCAGATATAATATGTAAAATGCATACGTCATTCCGGATATAAGCGCAAAAACAAATCCCATCGGCTTTGCCTCACCGCCGCTTCCTGCATAGGACAGGAAAATACCGATCATGCACAGACCAACACACACAATTTTCAGCTTAGGCACACGTCTTCGTAGGAATATCAGACTGCCAAGCAACACAAAAACCGGATATCCAAAATGGATGACCGTCGCCATACCTGACGGCATATAATCGTACGCACTATACAAAAGAAGCGCTGTGATGCCATAGCCAAACACCGTCACACACAAAATCTTTTTTCCTTCCTCCACAGATAGCTCCATCGGAACTTTCCGCACTTTCAGGTAAATGTACAGCGGAATGATTGCCAGGGCAAACCTTAAAAATAATGCTCCCACTATCGTACTTCCATCCGCGCAGATCACTTTCACAAGCAATGGCATAAAACCAAAGTAGACTGCGGACAGCAATAAATATATGAATCCTTTTACTCTTGTATTCATCAGCTCAGTTTCTTTTCCTTTTCATTATACTGTGCCAGCTTACTGTCATCCATCTCCCACAGCCAACGCCCACCGTCACACATAGACAGATCCGGACAGTCACCTCTTACATAGGCATAAATCGGCGGCTCGTCTTTATATTTTTCAATTGCCTCTGTCAGCTTCTCGATCATACGTGGTGCATCTTTCGGAACTTTCCCTTTCACACGAAGTTCCAGGAAGTCATTAAATCCATCATAAAGCATTTGATGTCCGTCCGGTCCTTCTTTCAGAAGCTCAATCAATGTACGCTCTTCTTCCATATTTTCCACTTCATCTGCCGGAATAAATGCTCCGGATTTGATATCTTCATAAAGTGCAACCTGATTATGAAGAAATAAAGAGAAGTTAACAATACGATCCGGCTGCGTCTTGTTCAGGAACTCTGCCAGAGCGATTGCATTTTCCTGCCCTCTGCCTTTACCGGCAACACCAGACATAACATGTGCATCAAAAATCAATCCGACTCTTTGGATTCTTGCGATTTCTTTATACGCCTGATCCTGGGTATGCTCTTTTCTCATAAACTTCAACACATCATCCAGACCACTTTCAATCCCCAGATATAAATGTCTCACCTTGCGGTCATATAATTCTTGAAGTTCCTCATCACTTTTCAGCCGGATACTTGTTACAGTCGCATCCATGTTGATCATCTGACAATCCGGAAAATATTTATCGATCAAATCAAGTATCGCACGCAGACGTTCCATTTTCAATCCAAATGCATTACCATCTCCAAGAAATATCTTTCTTGGATTTCCTCCCAGATTTTTCACTCTTTGCAGTTCCTCTTCGACCTGCTCAAGCGGCAGCTCACGATATTTTAAATCTCTGAACAGATTACAGAATTTACATTTATTATAAGAGCAGCCGACCATGACCGGCAGCATGTAAGATGCACGTTCCATTGGCGCACGACAAATTCTACCTTCATATTCCATACCATTACCTCCAATTCAACCTACTACTTTTAAATCTGTAAGATTCCACCTTCTTAAGTGCATACATATTGCACTTATCCACAGGTATTCATATTATAACACAATTTTTCCAAAATCAATGCCCTGTCCTCACTCATTTTCCACATTTCTGAAGATTTTCTTACGGTTTCGTGAAGATTGTGTGACATCTCTTGAGTCCTTTTTGCATTCATTATAAAATATGAATTGCTCACAGGGAGGTATAAGTGATTATGGGAAACAAAAAGAAACAGACAAATGAATTTGACAATTACTTCGATGATGATTTCGAAGTTGTATATGAAGATCTGGAGGATCTTGGGAGCTATTTGAGTGAAAATAGTTCTGATAATAACGATGATTACGACGATTATGACGGTTATGATGGCGACACCAACTATTATGATGATTATGATGATGATGACGATTATAATGATTATGATGATGACGACGATGATTATGATGACGATGATTATGACTATAACAGCAACGGCAGAGATTCAAAAAAGAAAAAGCGCAATGACAAACAGGATCCGGATTCCAAAAAATCCAAGAAGAAAAAGCGTCGCGGACTGCCCAATGTAGGAAAACCGGTTGCAAATATTGCTAAGACCGGCATTAACGCGACTAAAAAATTAGTCGGAACCATTCTCCGGGCAGCCACACTGATTTTAATCGCTCTCATCATTCTGACATTGTTGAAAGCATTTTTAAGTAACGCCGGTTCTTATGGAAAAATCCTGTTACTCGGACAGACGAAAGATACCACACTAATCGCATACCTGGCTGTCGGAGCTGTGCTGGTCGGTTATGAACTGCTCAACTTCTTCTGGGCTGCCAGCCGTACACGCGCCAGAAGCAGACACAACAACCGCCTGGATACCGGACGCGGGCTTTTGTCCTTTGTTATCATTTACGCCGGTTCCTATCTGGCCGCCATGTTCAGTCACCTGATTCCAAGTTCTCCAAGCTGGCTTACCGGTGTACAAGGAGGACTGTCTATTTACGGTGGTCTGAAAGCCACACTACTGCCGCTGTGCATTGCAGGAGTAGTAAGCTGTGTGGTCAGGAAAATTATAGTAAGATAAGATTCAAAACTGTATCTTTTATAAACTTCGTTAGTTAAGTAATTATAGAAAAACCACCCAACTCATCAAAAGTTTAGAGGGTGGTTTTCTTAGTTTAGTCTATCATTTAAATCTATTTCATTTAATTATTTTTTATCTTCCGCACAATTCTTCTAGCCAGCAATATGAGCAAAATAATCAGCACAATTACAAGTACAAAAATGCCCGCTATGATAGCCGAAAATTTATTCGGGTGTTTTACAAGATCAATAATATTCCAACTGTCTTCTACAACCTTTCGGTCATGCTTTTCATTATAATATTCAGACACATTTGCAATACCATCACCATCTGTATCATCAAAGGACTCCATATATCTTGCAATGGCAGCCCATGCTTTCAGTTCCTGATTGCCTTCCATAATTGCCTGATCTTCCAGGTTTTCGATTGGATTCCCATCTTTGTCCTTCGGCGTAATAGACAGCAGTCCATAAGATGTGTCCATGACA
>OGZV01003314.1_pt1 | contig 11059 bp, 11 predicted proteins | sample 1576861 | NCBI WGS metagenome assembly OGZV01 (sample SAMEA3541501, study PRJEB24748) | human gut metagenome | biome: human gut; feature: human-associated habitat; material: faeces | place: China | collected 2012
TTCGGCCATTGGTTCGGTATAGGCACGCCTGCCTCTGTTCGCTGTCTCAGCAGCCATGCTGCCGAAAAGCGACATCTGCGCCGGAGCTTCGCCACCTATGAAAAGCCCTTTGCGGAAATAGCGGTCGAAATCATGCTTGAGCAGTGCCGAAAGATATTGAGACATGGCATTTTCATCGCCGAGCCACTGGTATTTGCGTACATACTTGCCGTACTGGTTCATCACAATGCGGCTTCCTGTCGCCAATGCGGTTTTGGGCATGGTGAAAATCCGGTTGGTGTTCTCTGTCATTGTTCCTGCGGCCTCGACCTTTTCCTTATAAGTCTGCAAAAATGACCGCTCACGGAGCGACAATGACGCTTTGTGTGTATGCTTTTGGAATACAAGCAAGTCACTGCCTACCTCGATACCGCCTGTCTGCATGAAAAGCGTGTCCGGCAGACGGATTGCACTAATCAGGTCGGCATTGTTTACGAGGTACTCGCGCACGAACTTGTTGCCTGTCGTGTCCGCTATACCCCTTGATGTGATAAAAGCCAGCAGGCCGCCCTCATTCAACAGCTCCATAGCCTTGACAAAGAAATAATTGTGTATCGTCTTGGTTGCCTGTTCATGTGCGCTGCCTTTCTTCCACAACTCCGCATCGAACACACGGAAATTCCCGAACGGGATGTTAGACGCTATGACATCGAATTTCGTATGCTCGAAATCCATTTCGCCAATTGTCTCAAATCCCCCTGTGCTTGTTATCGTATCGTCATGCAACAACGAGAGTATCAGCCCAGAAAGATGGTCTTTCTCAATGGCGTAATCATACGTATCTGACATTGCCACAGGCAGGAAACCGCCAATCCCTGCGGACGGTTCGAGGAATGAGTGCATTCGTAGATTGTTTTGCTTGAACGTAGTGTGTATCTGCCTTGCTACCGCATCGACAATGAATTTCGGTGTGTAAAACGCTGTCAGGACGGATGCCTTGATGCTCTCTGTGACAGCTTGGCGCATCGGTTCGGTGAAATAAGGATATGCACCGATAAGCTCCTGCAACCTGCGGACTGGTTCATCCATGTTGCCGCCAATAGGTCGGTCTGTGCCGATGTTCAACACTTCCTTGATGCCTCCGAAACCCGAATACCGGGATAGTACGGCTTTTTCCTCTTGGGTGGCCTTTCTGCCCTGCATCTTGATTTTCATTGCAGTTTCTATGGCTTCCACATTTGCCACCAGTGATTTCAACTTGTCGTAACTCATATTTAACCTTGTTTTGTTTGTTTCCCTTTGTTCGGCCTGTTCGACCGCCGGGATGATTTTTTCTGCATTCTAAGGTGGCAGGAGCAATCGGACAATGCTGAAGCGGAAAAATACGCTCGACAACGGAGAGGAAGATTTTTACGCCTCACTCGCGGCAGAATGCCGGCATTGGCAAGATTGTGACAGCCGGTTACCTTTGCGGAAAAATTCAATCCACGACAGGTTGCATGGCAGCGGAAGAGCGGTAAATGGAAAAGGATAGAAGAGAGATTGGGAATCCCGCTAAAATAGGGGAACAGACGATAGAGAGAAAGCAGGCAACATTTTGCCTGTCTTGAGTGCCAACTTGGTTCTCCGGATGGTTACAAAAGCCAATCTTTGTAGATTGAGACCTTCAGATGTAGAAGGTCAGTATTCGTGAGGCTGGTAAATATTGGGAGTATGGAATCTCAAAGAACGAAAAAAACGCTATATTTGCGTTCGAATCATATAAAATATCAAACAATGAAAGAAATTATCGAAAAAATCCAGGAAACTTATACGGCATTTCAGAAGGATGCGGAACTTCAGGTAGAAAACGGGAACAAGGCAGCAGGTACACGCGCACGTAAGGCATCTTTGGAACTTGACAAGCTGATGAAAGAGTTTCGGAAAGCGTCTCTTGAAGCATCGAAGAATTAAAAACGTAATGTACGTTTTGGAAGCCATAGAGTTTTTCTATGGCTTTTTTAATTGTAATTATCAAAAAACATTTCTTGGGAATTTCGTATTTTTGAGGCAAAACTTCTGGCAGAGAAATGGAATGCAACAGGGGTAACAACCGCTGTTATACAGGCTATAATGGTGATAACAGTTCCGAACTGCCACGCTCGTAGGACTATCATACCGAACCAAAAGACACAAACAAAGAGGCTCAGCATTTGATTTACTTTGGAAACGGAATATGGGTATGATTGCCTACAATTCAAGGGAGAATATTTATTGCAGTGTATTAAGCCAAATAAAGGCTCCTGCAATTCTTGAGATAGTACATGGATATGCTTTTCCCAGTTCTCCTGCCAAAATTTGCTGCCTTTATTCACGAAATACCAACCCAATGAGAACAGGTATCCTCCTATAATAATCGCAAGGTTGGCAATCCATTTTTCATCAATATTCTTTTCACAAGTAGTTTCAGGGATGGTTTGATAATACCCAACGAAAAACACGGAAACAAATGCCCAAAAATAGGTGGCTCTCTTCCAATACAGTTCTATTTCGAACTTGCGAATATCCATAGCCAAGTCAAGTAAATGGCGAAGATTCGTTTTGTCTCCGTTCTTAAGTTTTGAGATATACTCTTCTTTTGATAGATATTTCTTATTCATAAGTTACGTCCTTTCAATTGATTTACTATGTGGCTTATTTTCCTTGAAATATCAGTTTTATTGCGTATAAATAAATCGCACATACTCTTTTTGCATTAAATTGTTTATATGAGAATTGTAAGAATAAAGAAGTATAATATCAGTCAATATAATAAGTATGGTAATGAATGAAAAAAGGAAAAAAATATTCTTACTTTTTTTCTTTTTCATAATAGGCATCAATCTGAAATTAGATGCTAATTTTTTGTATTTATTTTCATCATATATTTTCATATTAATCAATAGCAATGCTATGAATAAGATACACATAGGGATAGCTATAGGCTCAGGTTTATTGTATATCCAAAGTTGAATTTCATCATTAAATAAAGTTAGTAAAATAGAAACAAAAAACAATGCGTATGAGAATTGAAATATCGTAAGAATAGCAAACGTACGATCAGGAAATCCTTTTGATGGTACAGAAGTCCAAATCCAATAAAAGATATTATCTAAAAAAGAAACTTTATTTTTTTCTTTTACGGAAAATGTCTTAAGTTTCGTATTCATCGTGTATAATATTATTTTCCTTGTTTCAATGTGTATTTTCTATAATTAGGACTATACTTCATAGGTTCGCAATAGTAAGGACGCTCAACTCTTGTTGCGTCTGCAGGTGCTATGGTTCCATGTATTTCTTCATAGTTCTGTGAGGAAACATACGAACGTTTTGAAAGACTTGTTATAAACCATAAAATACCAAGAGCGATTCCAGCCGGAGCAGACGCGAGACCAACAATATAAATGCCAGTGTTTACTCCTGCATTCAATAAAGCTTCAGAAAAAGTCTGTTGACCAAAAATCCATAACGCCATATCAATGAGAACTCCTGCAAAAAAGATTTTCCTACCTACTCCTTTTGCAATATTACCTTTTGTTGTATATACTCTATTGGGATTACGAACTAAAGTACCTTGTCTATTTATCTGAATATACTTATCTCCAATGATTACAGGAGTTTGGGATAATTGTTCGAAAGAATTTACAATGCCATATAATGACAAGGCCGTGGTTCCACCATCTATTAATCCTTTCAATGGTTTCAACCCACTATCTGTATTATTCGCATCCTTTATCACTATTAATTCATAGAAAGGCGTGGAAAATATATCAGTGGATGTTGCATCTGATATAACATAACGAGGTTTCCAATACACATATCCTAAACCTTCCACATAGCCAGTATATAATTGTCTTTTCTGGCACATTGACTCAAATTGTTGCAAAGTAATTCCCATTTCAGACCTTTTGTTATATGGACGAGTGTACCTTGCCTAAATTAGCAAACAACAACTCTTTGATTTTTATTTATGTTGAATAACACTTTTCTCATGAAACCGTATCTTCGGAATCATTGTTATTCAATTCGATTGGTACCGTGATACTGTTTACACTGATATGCGGTACGATTTGAACATTTACACAGAGAGTCTCTTCTTTCTGACATTCCGTTTTGGCTTCTATTTCATATTGGTCGATAGGCTTTTCGGGTCCTGTCATACTATCAAGAACCTTTTTTGTAAAGTCATACACTTCGGTCTTATTGAAATAACATTCTTTTTTTGATAGAGATTTCTTATTCATAAGTTACGCCTTTTCAATTGGTTACTACGTGTTTTATATAATCTAAAAACGATTGGCTTTAATGCAACATAAGTTTTATCCCTTTATGCTATAGTTGGAACAGGGCATATTAGACAATTATAATTATTGTCAAAATGAGATTAAAACCGGTATAAGTTTTTTTGCCCACAAATACATTGACAATGCAAAAAAAGCAAGTGCAAATAAAACAAATAACAGCGAGAGTGTTCCCCAAAAAAACTTTCGGGGTTCTTCTTCAACCTCTTTTTTTACACGTTCAAATACGCCCTTCTTGCACATTAAATGGTTATGGATTCTCTCAACAATAAAAGCTCCTCCGAGCAAAAGGAGCGCATACAGAGGCTTGTGGTCAGGGAGTAAATGATAACCGGCAAAGCCATCGACAAGAGTAACTACTCCCCAATAAAACAAACAATCAAGCGATGTCACAAACAACATTGCAGCATATTCGTCCGCACCATCATAGCCTATTATTTTACGTCGAATTTTAAAGAATTCTATATAGATATATTTCCAAACATTCATTTTAATATTTTTTATATCCTTGTCGGAATACTGGAGTCGGCTTGGGGGGCATCGGTATTCTTTGGCGCGGATGCGAAAGTATCACAGGAGGTCTCACGTAAGTTTTATCCCGCAAGTGGACATGAGGATTATTGGCATAAGGCGATTCGCAGTGACCATGACTTTGCTCAAATGTCCCCATCAAATCTAAAAACAGATAAACTCCGCCTATAGCCCATCCTACTGGACCGCCCCATGTAGCTATAACACCTACTATAATATCGGCTCCGGCTTTAACTGCACCTGCAGTATTACCTTCAGATAGAGCAATTCCACCTTGTACAACAGAAATGCCTGTGCCTACCCAAAATAATTTATTTCCTATTTTTGAGTATTTATTAGATTCAGCAATTACATTTTTTCTTGTGCCGGTATATTGATTCCCCCAAAAGGGCCTTTTCCCTTCCACTTTATCCATATACCATACACCGTTTCTTCCTTTCCATTTCCCCACACCGTCATTCCACTTGGCTTCAATGTAAAGGTCGTACTGTTGATAACCACTATAAAATCCTGCGACATTGGTGCCTTTACCTGCTATATTTAAATAATCGTCAAAAGAGTAAGAATTATTTGCTACTGGTATTCCGTTCTCTCTCAACAATGTAGAGTTAGAAAGCAACTGCCTCATTCCTTCTTTGGCAAATTGATCTAATTCGATTTTCGTTTGTGGATTTGTTTTGAGTGAGACATTTATTATTCTACACAGATATTGATTGGGCGTTTCAGCGTAACTTGAACTATCGGCAGCCATATTCCATGCCGAGGTCAACTGTGAATTAAGATAAGAACTTAACCCTAAATGTGCTAAATTGTCCATGACGTTATTTTTTAAATAAACTGCAAGCAATAAATTCTCTTCGTGAAGGAACTTATTGCTTGCAGGATAATAAATAATTTTATTCCTGATGGTATTCGCTTTCCCAAATTGCATCTTCGGGACCATCGCCCTTATGGCCGGCAAGCTGTATCACGAAACTCTTAGCCGGGAAGTACGGTGTGATATGGATATCGAGAAGCACACGGTCTTTCTGATTCGGGTCTTGCTCGATTTTCATCACCTTGAAGCGTTCGATGAGCTTGTTCGGTCCCATAACGCTGTCGAGGAATTTCACAACCTGACCACGGAGGTCGGCTTCGGTGCGGGTCGTCCAGTTCTCAAACGCACGACGGTTCAAGAAGTCGATCAATACTTTTGTGATATAGTCGAACACACGGACTACGGAGTAGGTCTGCAAGCCGAGGTTGTCGCCGTTGAACAATGTCTTGGCAGAGAAAGCCATCACCTTGCTGTACTCGTTCACCATAGGCACAAGTCCCATACGTTCAAGTTCGGAAATCTCACTCTTGCGAAGGTCGAAGCGTACGCTTTCCACCTCGTTGAGTCCACCGAACTTCTTACCGGCTACCACCTGAGACATCAGGGTGTTGTATATCTTCCCGGCAAGTGAGGAAGATGGCGGAATATAGAGGTTCTCTTCCTCTCCAACGCTCTCTTCCCTTTGGCGGCCGAGAAGCCAGTTGCAAGTCATAATGGTGTTCGATTTGAACGCATCGCCACCTGTATGGTTTGCATTGAAGAATATATCCACTACATCATCGGGAGATTCAAGGTCTTGGAAGTCCGTGATAAGGAAAGCCTTGTTTTCGTATGCCATCTTGGACCATTTGTCCAAAATCGCATTTGAGCCGATATATCCGGGAACGACAAGCAACGAGTAGTTGCGACGCAAGTCGAGACGGTCGAAGTTTTGCTTGAGTTCGTTGCTTATGTGGTCGGCGAAAATGGTATTATCCAAATCCCGAAGCTGTTCCATTGTCGCATTGACGATAGTAACATTCTTAACCTTGTCGCTTTCGGTGTTTTTATAGAAGAAAGCGATGGTGCGGTATGCACTTTCGAGTTCCCGTGTTCTGGCAAGCGCATTATTCAGGTTGTGATTGAGAAGATTCTCTGCATTTTCTGCAGTTTCCTTAGCCTTATCCCGCATTTGTTCGACAGTCTCATTCTCGCGTAGGAGTTTTAGCCATACACCTAAGCGGTTGGTCAAGGCTTTACGCTCATTTTCCCACTGCTCATCCGTAAGGAATATGTTGCGGCGTGCCTTTCGTGCCGGATTGAGGTTGGAATACCCGTCTATGATATTTTCAAGGAATGCGAAGCCGCCAAATTCTTTGAGCTTGTCAATTGCCGATGCTGATGATTTTTGCACCTGTGATGCGACTTTCTGTGAAGTCGCCATATTGGCTGTCTGTTGTTGAGTTTCCTGCTTCATCTTGCTAAAAGATTAAAGTTCTACCTTCTTTTGATTTGCCAATATTTCCTCGATTGATGCTTCAATCATGTCCATAATGGCCTGTTTGGCCTCCGGCTTTTCAAGTGCTTTCTGCAAGGCGCGGTTAGAGGTGAGCTGGCGGGCTATTCTGAGCCCCTGTTCTTTCTCGATGTCGAGTTTGCTCAGGAAATCGCTCTTCTCTTTAATCTTCTTGGCTCCGAAGTCGCCGAGACCAGTGAATGACATGATTTCCTTGATTTCATTACCTTCCGCATCCACGTGGCACAAGTCAACGGTCGGCTCGAAACGTTGGAACACATCATCAATCGTTTCCAAGCCATACACACTTTCCGGAGCCGCGGGAGCTTCGTCTGTTAGTTTTTGAACTATTAAAGTTCGATTGGAGGGGATGTCCGCGATGGATTCGTTCGCATCGACTTTTACTTCATTGCCTCCAATCCCATAATTGTAGATTGCCATAGCGTTTACTTTTTAAAGTCTTACATATAATGTTGCTATCTCTTTCAATTTTGTTATCGTGCGCAATATATGAATTATTTTTCAAACCATCAAATTTTAATCGCATTTTATTGGTATCTAACAAGGAAAAGAGTATATTTGCGAAAAAATAGAATAAAACGACAGTATGACTTACCTGAAAATGCCCTTACAGTTACAATCGGCTGTCAACAAGAAATTGCAAAGGTGTTCCTATCAGGAATCGATAGCCCAACACATTATGCTGCTGATTCTTTCCCATCATGGAGAGGTTATCGGCCGGGAGGATTTCGGTTCTATGATATGGGATCTTGAGTTCAATCAGCTTGTGAAAATCAGTGATTGGGAAGAGGGGGTGAAAAACTCCTTAATCAGTACAATTGAGAAATATGAAAAAAGGTTGCGGAATGTAGATGTGGACGTGACCCTTCTGGAAATAGAAGATGAAAACGTAGACAGAATATCCCATATCCGAAGAAAGGCACAGATAACCGTGGCCGGAATCATGGATAAAACCGGTGAGAAATTCAGTTTTAACACCTCCTTATATATAAGCCCCTTATCACAATAGAATATGGCAGACAAGAAACAGATATTAATAAAGGAACGGATATTGAGGCAGGCTATGGAACTTTGGGGCGTGTCCGATGCTCGGGATATGGACCCCGTGATAGATTTGCTGCTTGAAGTCTTTGCTTATGAGTCGCACAAGCTGCATCAGGAAATAGAACAATCCGATTCGCGTATTCTTCACCGCCTGTCCCGTATACTCATAGGAAACAAATGGTCGCTGCCAAGTCCGGCCCATGCGTTGATGACCATCACCCCTAACCATGGGGAGTGTTGCGAACTGGATGCCGAGGACCATTTCTATGCCGAGAAAAACATATTCGGCAAGGGGGATGTCCAGGTCTTCATAACCCCGTTGTTCTCGTATAAACTTGTTGATGCAAAAGTCTGCGCAATCGCATACGGTGACAGCATAAGGCATTCGGCCGATGGCTTTGACGCACCCGTCCGCTTCCTCGGCTCCAAAAACCGGATAGCCGATTATTGCGTATGGGTCGGGATAGCCGTGTCCCAAGAAGTGCTGCAGGAGACGGACTCTGTGATGTTTTGCATCAAGCCTTCGGATATGAGCCTTCTGCCGTTTATGAAGATGGCCTCATTTTATGATTCCAATGGGAACCGGCTCTGTGTGAAAACTGGTCTGGATGTTAAAGACTCCTATGGTAATGCGCACTACTTCGATGAAATCCGGGATTTTTACAGTGACCTGTATTTTAATGTGAGTATCGGAGACGGTTTGAAAGAGAAACATACCTGCCGACAGCTATTCCCCGGATGTATCTCCGACAGTGATGTCCCGGATGATATGGGAAGCCTATTTTGGGTCAAGATGGTTTTGCCTGAGATTTTCACGAAAGAGAGCATCGAGAACCTGGACGTGTATCTGAACACGTTCCCGGTTGTCAACAGACAACTCGTCTACAAACAGCATAATTTCCGGACTACCGGACGAATCATCCCCCTGAAATGTCCGAACCGCACGCATTTCTTAAATATAAGGTCGTTTCAGGATAACAAAGGGCGGGAGTATGTAAACCGGCTCAATCAATATGAAGAGAATCCGACCGGTATCTTCAGCCTGTATTTCGGAGACCTCGAACGGTTTGATTCGGACAGTGCCCGCTCATTGATTTCAAAAGTGCTGCAATTAGTGAAAGAGGACGGTAACGCGTTTGCTTCCATGAACCCGGATGCGCTTTCCACACAGCTCAAGGATTTGTTCGGCAAGATAACCGAGATAGAGAAAGGATTGGAGACCACACTCAAAGAAGACAACAAAATAAAGGTCTTTGTCTTAAGTGTCCCCCAAAGGGATGCGTCCAATGGTGAAATCAAATATTGGGTAACTTCCGGTTCTCTGGCGAACGGATTCAACGAACGCACGTTGATACAACAGTTCAACATAGAAAAGTATGACGCTTCGGGTATCGTGTTGCGTACATGTATGCAAGGCGGTTCGACGCATGACGGCGAACAGGAACTTATTAACAGTTTGAGATACGGCCTGTTGTCCCGGGAGCGGATTGTATCCAAAGAAGATATCAAGAGCTACTTGTTGCACAAGATGGGCAAATATGTCGATTCGGTCGAGATCGGCAATGGCGTGGCCATATCTCCCGACAGCAAAAAAGGGTTAGTCAGGGTAACAGAGATAAAGATAAAGCTCGGACAATTTGACGGGGATGAAATTCCCAATCTGTCAGAATTGGCCCATTACTTTGAAAGAGATTTGACTGAACGCTCTGTATGTAATTCCAACTATAAAATAAAATTCGTATGAACGACAGCAATTATAGCCCCAGTCTGGTGTCAGCCATGAAGATGGCAAAAAGAATGGCACTTCAAGACAAACACAGTACATTCGGTGTATCGCATCTTGTCATGGCCATGTTTGCAGAAGATACCGGCCTGAAAGAAATCTTATCTTCGATGCAGAAAGATATCGTCTACATCATGGAGTGGTTTGAAACCCATCGCGAAATGTACAAGTCCAACGGTAACGCCACTGATGACATCATTCCTGACGAAGAACTGGCAAAGGTATTGGATGAATCCGAACGCTCCAAAATCAAGTTAGGAGCGGATTCCGTGGATTCCATCTGCGTGTTTACCGCCATATTGCGCGAAGGTGTCATCTATTCGCATCAGCAAATAGAGATGCTGGAGATTTCGGAAAGCGATATCTTGTCCTACTATGATGCGCTTACCCCGTTGCATTCGTATCAGGGAGAGGAACTGCAGCTCATAGCGGGCATTCATTATGCCGACAACCTGAAAACCCAAGAAACTATCCAGGCCGGCAGTCTCGTTGTCGGCAGGGAAAAGGAAGTTCGCACTATCTTGGAGTGCCTTGAACGTTCCGAGAACAAGGGTATATTGATTGTCGGCGAGTCCGGTATCGGCAAAAGCTCCATTATCCGCGCCTTTGTCAAGGATATTTGCGAGAATGAGGATGAAATGTTGAAGCAAATATCTATTGTCGGACTCAATACGGCCAAACTGCTTGCTTCGACCTCCTCTGAAACGGAGATTGCGCAGAAAGTAGTCAACCTGATGCAAAAGCTGAACCAATTGGAACAAGCCGTGCTGGTGATTGACGATTTGCAGGTCCTTCTGGAAAACGGCGCGTCAGGCAAGGCATCCACGCTTATCAATATATTAAGCGCACAAATCAGTGAAGGAGCCGCCAATCTTGTGCTTACACTCACGAACGACTCTTACCGGAAACATATCGAAAAGCATCCGATAGAAGGCCGGCTTGATATCATGAAAATTGAAGAATTGGATGCAACCACGCTGGAAAGTGCCATACAACTGCACAAGAGAAGGATTGAACGGTATTACGAACTGAATATTTCGGACGCGTGCATCAAGGATTCGATAGCCCTT
>OGZV01003319.1_pt1 | contig 11048 bp, 7 predicted proteins | sample 1576861 | NCBI WGS metagenome assembly OGZV01 (sample SAMEA3541501, study PRJEB24748) | human gut metagenome | biome: human gut; feature: human-associated habitat; material: faeces | place: China | collected 2012
GCGGCACCATCAACCAGATGGCCGAGGGGCTGGAAGAGACCGAGAAGATGAAGAACGAGTTCATCAGCTCGGTGTCCCACGAGCTGCGCACCCCGCTTACCTCTATCCGGGGCTGGGTGGAGACCTTGATGACCTTGGACGACCCCACCGACGAGAACTACCGCAAGGGGCTGGAGATCATCAACAATGAGACCGGGCGGCTGAACAATATGGTGGAGGAGCTGCTGGATTTCAGCCGCCTGCAGAACGGACGCATCCGCATGGAGTGCCGTCCGCTGGACTTGGTGGCAGAACTGACCGATGCGGTGCTCTTCTGCGAGGCGCGCATCCGGCAGGAGGGGCTGCTGCTCCACTACACCGAGCCGGAGGAGATGATCCCTGTCTACGCCGACCCGGACCGTCTGCGGCAGGTGTTTATCAATATTCTGGATAACGCCATCAAATACTCTGCCCCCGGCGGGCGCATCACGGTTAAACTGTGGGCAGGGGAGTACAAGGCCTTTGTGGAGATCATCGATCAGGGGCGCGGCATCCCGCCGGAGGATCTGGAAAACGTAAAGACCAAGTTTTACAAGGGCAGCAACTCGGTGCGCGGCAGCGGCATCGGTCTGGCGCTGGTGGATTCCATCATGACCGCGCTGGACGGCACGCTGGATATCAAGAGCACCCTCGGGCGCGGCACCGTGGTCACGCTGGGTCTGCCGCTGTACCATAAGGCGTGAGCAGCGCCCAAAACACAGATTTTGTCACATTTGTGTGCTAAAATAAGCTTTGCCCGGGTTCTGACCCGGATAAAATACAAAAAAGACCGCCCTTTGCCCAAAGCGGCAGGGGCGGATATCGGGAGAAACCAATGAATCAACCTAAAAAGGAACGCTTTAAGACCAGCGTAGGCGGGCAGGCACTGATGGAGGGCATCATGATGCGCGGCCCCAAGCAGATGTGCTGCGCTGTGCGCAAGCCGGACGGCACCATTGAGACCAAACTCGACCCCACCCCCACCCACGGGGTGTGGACGAAGATCCCGCTGGTGCGCGGCGCCATTTCCATGATTGAGAGCATGATCGTGGGCTACCGCTACATGATGTACTCGGCACAGGTAAGCATGGGGGACGATTACGACCCCGCCGAGGAGGAGACCGCCTTTGAAAAATGGGTGGGGGAGCATCTGGGTGAAAAAGCCGAGAACGCGCTGCTGACCGTGGCGGCGGTGCTGGGCGGTCTGCTGGCGATTTTGCTGTTCACCGTGCTGCCCACCTTCCTTGTGGGCGGGGTGAACCGTCTGCTGCCGCTGGGGCGCTGGAGCAAGGTGGTGCTGGAAGCCGTGCTGAAGGTGGCCATCTTCCTGACCTATATGGTGGGCATCTCCAAGATGAAAGAGATCCATCGCGTATTCGAGTACCACGGCGCAGAGCACAAGACCATTTTCTGCTACGAAGCAGGCGAAGAACTGACCGTTGAAAATGTCCGAAAACAGGGCAAATATCACCCGAGATGCGGTACCAGCTTCATGTTTGTGCTGATTATCATTGCGACCATCGTTTCATCGATCGTCTTTTCCATCATCGACATTACCAATCCGTTCCTGCGTATGCTCGCGCATTTGATCCTGCTGCCGCTCGTTGTCGGCATAAGCTACGAGTTTAACCGCTACGCCGGCCGCTCGGAGAGCCTGCTCTCGCGTGCGCTGCGCTGGCCGGGATTGATGGTGCAGCACCTGACCGTATTTGAGCCGGACGATTCCATGATCGAGGTTGCGATCACCGCTATGAAGGCGGTCATTCCGGATGACGGCTCGGACGAGTGGTAAGCGCCATGCACTATTATTTTGCGCCGATGGAAGGCGTGACCGGTGCGGTCTATCGCCGGACGCACCACGAATTTTTCTCAGGTGTGGACAAGTATTTCATGCCGTTTATCACACCGACCACGAATGAAAAGCTGACGCCGCGGCAAAAGCGCGATGTCCTGCCGGAGTACAACGAGGGCGTGCCTGCGGTTCCGCAGCTGCTTACCAAGTCCGCCGCGGACTGCATCTGGGCGGTGAATGCACTGCATGACCTCGGGTATCCCGAGGTCAATCTCAACCTTGGCTGTCCGTCCGGTACGGTGACGGCCAAGGGAAAGGGAGCCGGATTTCTCGCACATCCGGACGAACTGGACCGGTTTTTTGACGAAGTTTTCGCAAAATGCGAGGGTGTTTCGGTAAAAACCCGTCTCGGCGTGCATGAGGCAAGCGAGTTTGACAAGCTGCTCGAGATTTACAACCGCTATCCCATCACCGAGCTGACCATCCATCCGCGCGTACGGCAGGATTTCTACAAGGGCAGGGTCCGGGAGGCAGACTTTGCGGCGGCGCTGCCGCGCTGCAGCATGCCCGTATGCTACAACGGCGATCTCATCACCGAGCGGGATGTGAGCACCGTCAGCGAACGCTATCCCGATTTACCGGCGGTGATGATCGGCCGTGCGCTGATCGCCGATCCGTCTCTCGTAGCGCGCCTGACCGGCGGCAAGGCCGCAGACGCAAAAACGCTCGAGACCTTCCACGATACATTGTTCATGCGCTACTGCGAAGCCTTCGGCGACAGCCGGATTGCCATGCTGCGCATGAAGGAAATCTGGTTTTACCATCTGAATCTGTTTGAAAACAGCGAGAAAACGGGTAAAGCAATTAAAAAAGCCAAAAATACCGCAGAATTTCAGTCGGCGGCCGCAGCCGTGTTCCGTAATTGCAGGGTGCGGGCGAACGCCGTGCCGCTGTGGTTCAAACCCGCGTAAATTTTAGGAGTTGACCCTGTGTGACCAAGACTATCAACGATGTTTACATGCAGCTTTTCCGCCGTTTGAAAGAGGGCGGCGACCCGATGCCGCAGCTGACCGCGCGGGAGATTACCGCCTACGCCTGCAAAGCAGACAAAAAGCAGACGGCCGGCTGGTCCCATTTCTACGTTGAGGATGCGACCGTGGATTACGCCGGTCTGCTGTGCGACCGCTGTCTGGACGGCGAACCGCTGGCGTACATTATCGGCGAATGGGATTTTTACGGCCTGACCTTCAAGGTGGATCGTTCGGTGCTCATTCCGCGCTCGGATACCGAGCGCCTGTGCGAGCTGGTCATTGAGCAGGCCAAAGAGCGGGTTTCACCGCGTATTCTCGATTTGTGCTGCGGCTCGGGCTGCATCGGCATTGCGGCGGCGCACACGGTCGAGGATGCCCGCGTGACCGCGATCGACCTGTCGGACGGTGCGCTGCACATTACCCGCGAGAACGCCCGTGATCTGGGCGTGAGCAGCCGTCTGCTGACCATGAAGGCCGATGTCATGCACGCGCCTCCGCGCGGACTTGGGCAGTTTGATATTATCGTTTCCAATCCGCCGTACGTTACCGAGGACGAAATGCAGATGCTCGACCGCAGTGTAGCCGATTTTGAGCCGCATGAGGCGCTTTACGGCGGCGAGGACGGTCTGGATTTCTATCACGCCATCTGCGACAGCTGGGGTGAACTGCTGGTGCCGAACGGCAGGCTGCTGTTCGAGTGCGGCTGGCAGCAGGCCGACGACGTGGCCGGCATCATGCAGCGGCACGGTTATAAGGACGTCACTATCACCGAGGATTACAGCGGCGTGCCGCGCATCGTGTACGGCACGAATAACCGTCCGGATGTGGATTTGACGAGGAATGCGTAAATCGGGATTTGCGGGAGTGTTACCGTTATGGTTAGAGAATTGCGGAAAGAAGATATCAATAAGCGCGCGTTGTAAAATGAAGTTGCGCATTTAGTCAAATAAAAGGCCCTCGCTATGGATTATCCAATCATATGTAAAGGAAAGTAGTAGATTAGCTATCAGCTGCGGGAGAACTTACGGAAGAATTCTTCCCAAATGCGGAACGACATTTCCGGCATAGTAGCATGCGGCATGTAGTCCACCTGCGTGAACTGCACGGGAGCCGTGCCCTCACGGTCGAAGTAATGATCTTTGAAGCGACCATTGACCGTGTTGGCGCACTGTGCCCAATCGGCAGGGATCATATCAGCCTTACCATTGCGTTTGAGCCACAGCTCGACGGTCAGACCGGTTTCGTTCTCGTGGGTGGGTTCACACGGAATGAGCCATTCCTCATTCATGCCCCAGAACATCCAGATTGGAAGCTGCACGCCGTTTTCGGCGGCATACGGCAGGGAAGTCATTTTCTCATACGCACCGCCGAAGAATGCACCCGAGCAGGGGGCGACAGCGGCAAAGCGCTCGGTCAGTCCCAACGCCAGCATTTCGGTCATCAGTGAGCCCCACGAGTGACCGGTTGCGAACACGCGGTGCTCGTCCACCGGATACTCGGCAATCATCTTGTCCAGCAGGAACGAGAAGAATTTCAGTTCATCCGGGCGGTCGTCCTCAAGGAACACGTTCCATGCGTTGAGCGGCGCCCAGTCTGGCATAAGACCCTGCTCAGGCATGTCAACCTTGGCATGCAGTGCGGACGGGAACACAACGATGAAACCATGCTTGTCCGCCACATCATACCAACCGCTGTTGCCGGCGTAGATTTCACCGGTACAGGTGTAGCCATGCATCGCGAGTACGAGCGGCACCTTCTTTTCGGGATTTTGCCGTACCGACTGCGGAATGTAAACATACCATTCGCGCATCCAGCCGTCAAATTCCTCGTAGTGGTACTCCATGACGAGGTCGCGGACCGGATCCTTTGTCACGCGCAGTTCACCGCCGGGACTGCTCATCCAACGGCGCTGACGATAGAGAAAGTCCTTCCAGATACGGCGCTGCAGGCGTTTGGCATACTGCTCGGATGCACCGGGAATACTGCTGTGGCAGACACGGTACGCTTCCTTCTCCTGATTAGGCGCGTAAGGTGTTTCCTTCACGCGGTAATACTCGTACTGATCGGGAGACAGCTGACGGCCTTCTTCGGCTTCACATGCATTGCGCCAGTAGGTGAGGATAGCGTCGCCGGTACCGGTAGATACGGTCGGATCGTCGATAATCCACGCGGGCATCGGGATATCCTGCTTGTGAATGTCCTTGCGATGTTCCGGATCCTCAAAGCCGTCCAGATTGAGGGCATACGCCTGTCCGCAGTCGGTCAGATACTGCTCGGAAACTGCCGAGCCGCCGACCGAAGCCACACCTGCGAAGAACGCCGGATCGTAAGCCGCCGCCATATTGGCGAGCACGCCGCCTTCCTTACAGCCAACCAGATAGAACTTGGATTCGTGGACACAGAACAGCTTGCGGTCTGCGGCGGCAAGTGCTGCTGCGTTGATATACGCAACATCGCCATCCGGTGTGCCGTAGGCTTCGTTCGTGTTCCATGCGCCGTTTTCCGGCTCAAGGAAGAACACGATTAGACGTTCCTTGCACTCCTCGGTGTCCGCGATCTCACACCAGCCGCTGTGCTCGAGCAGATCATCGGCGGTCTGGCCGTTTTCTCCCAGCACAAGAATACCGGCGGTGGATTCGCGGATATCATGCGGTACATAGGCCAGCATGCGGCGCTTTTTGCCCGCGTATTCCACCGGCAGCTCAAACGTGCCGGAGAACTTGGGGGCGTAGGGATTTTTCGGGTCGCATATGTCTAAAATTTTATGGGTATACATGTTGTTCACGCTTTCTGTTACGCCGTACGGCCGGTGAGATCCTTCATAATGCCGTCGTATTCCTTATCCAGATGGTAAACCAGCATAAGGATGATAACCAAGGCCCATGCGATCATGTTGCCGTAAATGTAAAGGTTCTTGACCATGCTTATTGCGGAGGGAATCTCCACTTCCAGACCGGTAAAGCCGGAAACCTCCATCAGCTGACCAACAAGCCAGCCTGCAACGCCGCCGCCGAACTTCTGGCCGACAGTGAATGCGGAGAAGATGAGGGCCTGTACACGGATACCGGTCTTCCAGTGACCGTACTCGATAACATCAGCCAGCATGGTGAAGATGCAGCCGTAGAACGGGGCTTCGCCGATACCACGCATAACAGCAGCGGCCATAACCATGGTCATATTCTGCGGTGCAAACAGGACAACGACCTGACCGAGCACGCAGAGCACTGCGCCGAACAGAACCAGATTGCGCTTGCCGAACTTCTTGATGAACGGGGCAAGACGGATGATAGCAATAATCTTCGGAATGTTCTCGAAACTCTGCATAACGCCCATGACTTCGACGTTACCCAGCATATACTGTGCGTAGTAAGTAGCAACGGTGCCGTTTACGTTCTGGTACAGAGCAACGGCTATCATCGTGAGTGTAAGTACGATGAAATACTTGTTCTTCAGGGTAGCCTTCAGGCGCTGTGCGAACGGCATAGCCTCGGCTTCCTTGGCTGCATCAGTGTGGAAACGCTCCTGACAGCCCTTGTAGCAGAACAGCAGCATGAAGAAAGCAACGATAGAGTAAATCGCGCAGACCGTGATCCATGCCTTCTGACCGCCGCCGAGCATGTTGATGAACGGCAGGGTGAGTGCGGTAACGATCAGGTTACCGATCGGGGACATGGCCATGCGGAACAGATTGAGTTTAGCAAGGTCATCGTCATTGCGAGTCATCATCGGTGCCAGATTGGAATACGGCAGGTTGAGTGCGGTATATACGCCGGTGGTGCACAGGTTATAGGTGATGAATACATAGATCGCCTGTACCATCGTGCTTGAATGCGGCGGCACGCAGAACATCAGCACGGAGGCAATACCGTAAGGTGCGGCCATCCAGAGTATCCACGCACGAGCCTTGCCCTTCGGGGAGTTTACCTTGTCTACAATCTGGGCGATCAGCAGGTCACTGATGCCGTCAAATACACGAGATACTAACAGAATCGTTCCGACAAGTGCCGCAGACATGCCGATTACGTTCGTGTAGAAGTATACGATCAGACTGGAGGTGATTGCAAATACGACGTTGCAGGCGGTGTCGCCCATGCCGTATGCGATTTTTTCCATCAGACTGGTTTTGAATGAGGTGTCATTCATTGAAAGCTGTTTTTTCGTCATTTTCCTTACCACCTTTTCGTTCAGAATCGGCTGCGCAGCGTTTCTGTTTGGGATTTGACTATAGTATAGTACGAAAAGAACAAAGAAAATACGGGATATTCATTTTAGACATAGCAATATATTTTGTATTCGCTCGGAGGAGAAACAGTGCTTTTGTCGCATAATATGAAATGACAGATAGAAAAAGGTCAAAAAACAGATATTTCAGAAAAGGTTTATGTAAAATTCATCTTTCTGATGCGGAAGAGCCGTACCTCAAGCGGCTGCAGTGCTGTTTCGAGCCGCAGAGCGGTATCCACCTGTTCGGTGGTCAGTGTGCGGTGTGCGGAAGCGTGCTCGGCCAGATATTGCAGGAAGGCTCGGTCAGGGGACGGCGGTGCGCCGGCGGCAAGCCACAGGTCGAACGAGGAACCCGAGGTGCGGGTGATTTCCTGCTGCTCAATCTGGTACAGACCGCGTCTGAGAGCGGGAAATGTGACCTGAAACCGCACGACCTTGCCGCTCTCGAATACCGAATAGGCGTCTTCCGGATGCTCCAGACGGCGGTAACGATAGCGGTAAATGTTGTCGTAATGGGTGTAATTATATAGAATCAGCTGCCATTCCCGTTCACTTTGGGTGAAATACCAGCCGTCACCGGAAGCAATGCAGCAGTTGCCGAGCTGTCCGAGCAGGCGCAGTGCCTCATAGCCGCTCTTCGGCACGCCGTTATAGGTGAACAGACCGTAGCCGCCGTGGTACATGGAATCGAAGTTCGCACGCTCGTCCATCAGATCGGAGATTGTCCAGTAGCCGAAGGCGGATACGGCATCCATATTTTCGCAGATGTTTTTGGTCAGCCAGACGGATTTGTAGCAGGTGTCGCTCGAAAGGTCGCGCTGCCATAGCGTGGAGTTCCATTCCTCGATGAAAATGTCCATGTCGGGCAATTCAAATTCGCGGCATATACCGTTAAGGTCATAGAGGAAGGTTTTAACGAAATTTGTATCCTTGGATAATACGGATGGGATAGACTGCTGACTGAGCGTATAGCTCATAAAATTTGCATCGGCGGACGAAGATTCATGCGGATAGCTTTGCACGGTCAGGAAATCCGGCAAACAGTCGTGGGCTGTGGCATACTGCAGAAAGACACGCATACCGCGCGGGTCCCATACCACACTGGACATGGCGCCCGGTCCGCCGAATTGCAGCCGTGTATCGACAGCTTTGACCGCATGGTACACGCAGTCATACAGTTCGAGATATTCATCCATGGTCATGCAGTCGAAGAACACATAGTTAATCTGAAAGGTAGAGAACTTCCACTGGGATACCTCGTCCCAGCCGTATCGGCAGATTGCATGCCGCAGAATAGCTTCAACCAGTGCGCCGAATGCCGTGCAGTCCGCACATGCAGCGGTGATCGAGCCGGTCTCGAAGATGCTGGTCTGTGCTTTCGCCAGTTCCCGGGGAATAAAGCTGAATTCCAGGAACGGGCGCAGCCCCTGCTCGAGCAGGAAGTCGATGACCATATCGAAGTAGGTGAAGCAGCACTTCACTTGGCCGTTTTCCATACCCTGATAGATGTGAAGCTCCTGATCGAGCATGCCGTGGAACCGCAGATAGCGGAAGCCGATCTCCTGCTGGATTTTGATAATCTGCTGTTGAACAGCGGCGGTCAGCAGATGCTTGGCGTATCCGGCGTTGAGCAGGGTTTTCCACGTATGACGAAGCCTGCGCGGCTGTACATTCTCATCAACCGTGATGTACCGCGTTTCGTGCGGCAGCTCGCGCTGCGGATCGGGCGGAACGGCAAACTGCAGCAGATAGGTAACGCCGTCCTGCAGTAAAGTTTCCTCGCCGGATGGGTCAGCGGCGGCTTTCTGGGTGGTATGCTGGCGGTATTGCCGCGGTGTCTGGCCGTGTTTCTGACGAAAATGTTCGATGAAAGCACTGGCGTTGTGAAATCCGCAGTCATAGGCGATCTGAGTAATGGAGTGATCCGTGCTGCGCAGCTGCTTTTCGGCGTGTTCCAGACGCAGCCCCATGACATACTGGGAGTAGGTCATATCCAGATTCTGCTTGAGGAATCGGGACAGATAGCCTTCGGACAGAAACTCGCGTGCAGCAAGCTCGCGCAGGGAAATATCCTCATTCCAGTCGGAATGAATATGATCCATGATGCGCTTCATACGGCGCATGGTCTCCTCGCGCTTGGTATTGCTTTTTGGCACATCGGAAATGAGAAAATGCGCTGTCAGCAGATCAACGAGCTTGAGTACATTGGTGACAATACCGGAGGCGTTCTGCTCCGGATTCTGAAAGAAATCCTGAAAAATCGTTGCAAATAATACGCGGATGGTCTGGTACTCCTGCTTTTCATTCTGGCTGGAGGCGTAGCAGAAGCAGACATTCTGTCTGCTCCAGTTGGCAAGCTGCAGCAGATTTTCGGGGATCTGCATGGCGATCATCTCGGCATTTTCCGAGCAGTTCACCTGATATAATTCAAACGGGTTGACAACCAGCAGCGCACCTGCGGGCATGGAGTACTCGGCGGACTGGTATCGGATTGAGCTGTTTCCGTGCAGTCCGAAAAACAGCGTCAAACCGCTGCTGAACTCTGATCGGCAGATCTGGTCATGAAATGCCTGAAAGATAATCTGTTCCCGTTTGGTGCGCATGGCTGTTCCTGCTTTCTGTCGAATGTAGTGGTTTTATTGTAGCATACGGCTTCGGAAAAGTACAAGTGCGGCCTCGTGCGGAGCATAGAGACGGCACAAGTCTATTATAAAAAAGCTGCCCATGAGGTAGCTGTCTATAAAGCAGGTTTTGAGAAACAAATACTATGGCAATTGCCGGACAAGGGTTGCTGACAAAAGGGATATGTACCGTATGATATACTATCTAACAGATGGGATGATTTTATATGCCAAAAGGAGCAGTATATAACTGCTCCTTTGAGGCTGTCGAAAAACTATCGTTTTTCGAGCAGCCTCTCGATCGAAACCACGCTTTCGATCGAATGCTGAAGAAAAACCGCGTCCTCCGGACACATTTTTTCTTCCCTTGTATAAAAACCGAGGTACACAAGGTGAATTGCCGCATAGCGGCAAGAGAGGGTGGTCTGGACCACGCCCCCGGTTTTTATGAATTTGCTGCGCAAATTCTATTTTATGCGTGCTGTCGCACGAAGCACAAAATAGAAATCTGACTTTTTCGACAAGCTGAAAGGAGCAGTATATAACTGCTCCTTTTTCATGCCATCCGGCATATTTGGTTTTACTTTTGAACGATTTTCTCGCACCAGCGCTGCATGATTGCGGCGATCTCGGCACGAGTTGCGGTGCCGGTCGGGGCAAGAAGGTTGCCGCTCTTGCCATTCAGCACGCCTGCGCCGACAGCCCACTGCAATGCGGGAATTGCGTACTCGCTTGCCTGCAGGGCATCCGCGTAGCTGAGAATGTTGGTGTCCTCGCCTACGCTTACGTCAATGCCCTTGCTCTGTGCGTAGCGGTACAGGATTGCTGCCGCTTGTTCACGGGTGACGGCTGCATTCGGTCGGAACGTGCCGTCTGCGTAGCCGGTTACGACTTTGTTTGCCGCTGCCCAGCCGACCGCCTTGGCGTACCATGCGTCCGCCTTAACGTCGGAGAAGCTTGCCGAAGCGCTCTGCGGCTTGCCCTCCAGATTGAACAGGATCTGCACAAGCATACCGCGTGTCAGATTGCTGTTCGGTGCAAAGGAAGTGCCGGAAACGCCGTTCATCATGCTGTGCGTCAGCACATAGTCGATGGATACATGATACCACTTACCGGTGTCAACGTCCTTAAACGGTGCCGACGGACAATCCTTGCCACCGTCACACGGCTTGGTTTCGCCGGACGCGGCAAACGCCACATTGACCTTGGAGGACGGCATCTTGAAGGCGTATTTGCCGCTGCCGAGGTCGGTCAGCGCAACGGACTTGCCGTTTGCGTCCGTAACGGTCAGCGTACCCTCGCCGGAAACGGTCAGCGTTACGGTGTCGCCTGTCGCCGCCTTAGTCTTATCCGCTTTGACGA
>OGZV01003324.1_pt1 | contig 11025 bp, 8 predicted proteins | sample 1576861 | NCBI WGS metagenome assembly OGZV01 (sample SAMEA3541501, study PRJEB24748) | human gut metagenome | biome: human gut; feature: human-associated habitat; material: faeces | place: China | collected 2012
TTCAAATGCCATCTGGTATGCCTGTAGCAACTATGGCTGTAGATGGTGCTAAAAATGCAGCGCTCTTTGCAGTACAAATTGGAGCAGCTTTCAATAAAGACCTGAAAGAACAATATCAACAATATCGTAAAGATATGGCTGAAAAAGTCTTAGCAGACAATGCAGAATTACAAGGTGCTATTCATATTTAATCATGTAAATCATCGGCGATTAAATATTGGTTAAGAAAAACAGTTTATTTAGATATCTATTACATAGTTTGTATCATTAATTTATGATAAAGGAGAAAGATCATGGCTAACATCGATTTGGAAAAATTAACATTATTATACGAAGGCAAAGCAAAACAAGTATATGCAACAGATAACAAAGATGAGTACATCGTTCATTACAAAGATGATGCCACTGCATTTAATGGCGAGAAACATGATACCATTCTTGGAAAAGGTGTTTTGAACAATAAAATTTCCTCTTTCTTCTTTGAATTGTTGAAAAAAGAAGGCGTACCAACTCATTTTGTTCGTCGTGAAGATGATCGCAACCAAACAGTACTTGCATTGAAAATAGTTCCTCTTGAAGTTATTGTTCGTAATATTGCGGCTGGCTCTATGGCTAAACGCTTTGGCATTGAAGAAGGTACACCACTTAAACATCCAATCCTTGAATTCTGCTACAAAAATGATGAATTAGGCGATCCATTTGCCAATGAATCCCAAATCACAGCACTTGGTTGGGCCACTCAAGAGCAACTTGACGTAATTTCTACAATTACTTTAAAGGTAAACGATATTTTGAAAAAATTCTTAGCTACTAAAAATGTAACCCTTGTAGATTTTAAATTAGAATTTGGTACCCATAATGGTGAAATTTTATTGGGTGATGAAATTTCTCCTGATACATGCCGTTTCTGGGATGCTACAACTGGTGAAAAACTCGATAAAGATCGTTTCCGTCGGGATCTTGGTAATATTGAAGAAGCATATAAGGAAATGTTATTCCGCCTTACAGGTGAGCGTGCCTAATAGGGGGGAAGATGAACTACGATTCTGTTTTTGATAAATGGCACGAAGAGTGTGGTGTGTTCGGCATCTATGATAGGACCGTTGATGTAGCACGCTATGTATATTGGGGGCTATTTGCTCTCCAACATCGTGGTCAAGAAAGTGCGGGTATTGCTGTTACCGATGGTCATGATGTAGAACTGAAAAAAGGCATGGGCTTGTTGACTGAGGCTATCAAAGAATTACCAGCATTGCCAAGCTATATGGGGACTGGACATGTGCGGTACTCTACGACAGGGTCTAATAATCCGCGTAATATTCAACCTTTGGTTATTCACTACCAAGGCGGTCAAATTGCGGTGGCTCACAATGGCAATTTAACGAATGCCTTATCTATTCGAAAACGCCTAGAAGCCGATGGTTCCATCTTTCAAACGACGATGGATTCTGAGGTTATCGTAAACTTGATAGCTCGTTCTAAAGCAGAAACACAAGCGGAACGGATTGCCGATGCGGCGCGTCAAATTGAAGGGGCGTTCTCTTTAGTCATTACTACGAACGACTCTTTAGTAGGTGTACGAGACCCTCAAGGATTTAGACCACTTTGTTTAGGTAAAACTGAAAATGGTTATGTGCTCTCTAGTGAAAGCTGTGCTTTTGATGCGATTAAGGCAGAGTTTATTCGTCATATAGATCCTGGTGAAATGGTTATCATCGATGACTCTGGTGTGCGTAGTACTATGTATGCGGAACCAGAAAAAATCGACAAAAAACTTTGCGTCTTTGAATACATCTATTTTGCACGTGGCGATAGTCATATCGATGGTCAATCCGTATATCAATCTCGGCTAAATATGGGTCGCGAACTATATAACGAAACTAAGTATGATGCAGACATCGTAATGTCCATTCCAGATTCCGGTACAACAGCTGCATTAGGTTATGCTCGTGCATCGGGTATCCCTTTTGCGGAAGGTTTAGTTAAGAACCGTTATAGCGGCCGTACCTTTATTAAACCAAATCAAGAGGAACGAGAATTAGCTGTTCGTATGAAGCTAAATGCATTGCCACATATTGTTGGAGGCAAGCGTATCGTCCTTATTGATGATTCTATTGTGCGCGGTACTACGAGTGGTATCATTGTGAAAATGCTAAAAGAGGCTGGTGCTAAAGAGATTTATATGTGTATTAGTTCTCCAACTATTGAGTATTCCTGTCACTATGGCATTGATACATCAGTGCGTAAAGAACTTATAGCAGCGACTCATACAGTGGATGAAATTAGAGATTTTATCAAGGCTGATAAATTACATTACTTGTCTCGTGAAGGCCTATGTCGTGCTGTATCCGATGTAAAGCCAGATGATTTATGTTTTGCATGTTTCAATGGTGATTATAGTGTAGCGGTTCCTGCGGACCAAGAGGAAGGGGTCAAATATGTGCTCGAATAAAACTAGTTTAACCTATCGCGATGCAGGTGTTGATATCGATGCAGGTAATCGCGCCGTAGAACTGATGAAAGAATCTGTTAAACGGACGTATACACCGGGTGTTGTTGGTGATTTAGGTGGTTTTGGGGGACTCTATTCCTTAGCTGGTCATGCTATGTCTGATCCTATGCTCGTATCTGGTACAGATGGGGTGGGCACCAAATTACGTCTCGCTATTATGATGGATAAACATGATACTATCGGTCAAGACTGTGTAGCTATGAGTGTTAATGATATCCTTGTACAAGGTGCTACACCTTTATTCTTCCTTGATTATATTGCGGTTGGCAAACTAGAGCCTGTAAAAGTGGCGGATATCGTACGTGGTGTAGCTGAGGCTTGTGAAGAATCTGGCTGCGCCTTACTAGGCGGTGAAACTGCTGAGATGGCAGGCTTTTACGACGATGAGGATTATGATGTAGCGGGTTTTGCCGTTGGTATCGTAGATCGTTCTAAATTGATTACTGGTGAAAGTATCAAGGCAGGAGACGTTATTCTTGGGTTACCATCTTCTGGGGTTCATTCTAATGGCTTCTCGTTAGTTCGTAAAATTGTATTTGATCATAAGGGTTTCTCCATTGATCAAGATATTCCTGAATTTGGCAAAACACTGGGAGAAGAATTATTAACGCCAACGCGCTTATACCCTAAAGCTGTATTACCGTTGATTAAAGAAGATTTAATTAGAGGTATGGTTCATATTACGGGCGGCGGTTTCTATGAAAATATTCCTCGCGTCTTACCTACGGGAGTAACAGCAGAGATCGATTGTGATACATGGCCTCGCCTTCCAGTTTTTGAAAAGCTACAAGAATGGGGCAATGTAGATTGGCATGAAATGTACCGTACTTTTAACATGGGCATTGGCATGATCCTCATAGTGGACGCTGCGGATGTGGATCGAGTAAAGGCAAATCTTGAAAGTCGTAATGAAGCGGTTTATGAAATTGGTCATATCGTTAAAGGCAAAGGTCCAGTTGTTGTAAAAGGGGCGGTATTTAATGACTAGTTCCGTAGCTAAAAAACGTCTAGCTCTATTCGCAAGCGGTAGAGGCTCCAATGGGGAAGCCCTTTATAAAGCCATGCAAGAAGGATATATTAATGGTGAGTTTGTAGTTATCATTACAGATCACGGTGATGCAGGGATTGTTGAACGTTCTAAACCTTGGAATATTCCACTCATTGTCATCGAGCGTAGTGACTATGATTCTAAAGCTAGCTTTGAACAAGCCCAGTTAGATGCGTTAGAGCCCTATAAGGTAGATGGTATCGTTTTGGCTGGATATATGCGCATTGTAGGGGCTCCATTGATTGAGCACTATGAGCATAGAATTTTAAATATCCATCCTGCCTTGTTGCCATCCTTTCCGGGACTACATGGACATCAACAAGCTATTGATGCGGGAGTAAAGGTAACCGGTTGTACGGTACACTTTGTTGATGCCGGAATGGATACGGGGCCTATCATTATGCAGAATACGGTTCCTTTATTATCGGAGGATACAGAGGATATCCTGAGTGATAGATTATTGCCTATTGAACATAAAACATATAAAGAGGCATTACGACTATTTTGTGAGGATAAGCTCACTATAAAAGGTCGTGTTGTATATATTGAAGATTGATGTGTAAGCAAAGGAAGACGTTAGATGATTAAAAATGCATTACTTAGTGTTTCTGATAAAACAGGTATTGTAGACTTTGCGAAAGGTTTAGTTGATTTAGGGGTAACCATTTATTCCACAGGTGGGACCTTTAAAACCATAATTGAAGCAGGTGTTCCGGCAAAATCGGTAGAGTCTTTGACTGATTTTCCTGAAATGATGGATGGCCGCGTAAAGACATTACATCCTAAGGTGCATGGTGGCATTTTGGCGATCCGTGATAATGCGGAGCATCAACAAGCTATGGCAGAACATGGTATTGAACCAATCGACCTTGTTGTAGTCAATCTTTACCCGTTCCGTGAAACCATTGCAAAACCTAATGTATCCTTAGAAGAGGCCATCGAAAATATCGATATTGGTGGTCCTACGATGGTTCGTTCTGCAGCAAAGAATCATGCCTTTGTGGGCATCGTAGTAAATCCAAATCATTACGATGAAATCATTACGATGCTCAAGGATCAAGGTGAATTGACTAAAGAATATCGCTTTGGACTTGCCAAAGAAGCCTTTGCTCATACAGCGGCTTACGATGTAGCCATCGCTAATTATATGAGTGGAATTTTGAATGAAGGCCCTACACCTCCAGAATATTTGAGTGCTTATGAGAAGGTAACAGATCTTAGATATGGGGAAAATCCGCATCAACAAGCCGCATTCTACAAAGAAATTGGTACAGCTCATGGCATGGGGGCCTTGAAACAATTACATGGCAAAGAGCTTTCCTATAACAATATTGTAGACATGGAAGCGGCATGGAATATGGTATGGGAGTTTACTGAGCCAGCTGCATGTATTATTAAGCATACGAACCCATGTGGTGCCGCTATTGCAGCTACATTACATGATGCCTATATAAATGCGTACGAAGCTGATTCCGTATCCGCCTTTGGTGGCATCGTAGCCTTAAACCGTGAAGTAGATGCAGCTACTGCCGGAGAAATGAGCAAAATTTTCTTAGAAGTTATTATGGCACCTGCTTTCACAAAAGAAGCATTAGAAATTCTTGAAGCTAAGAAGAATATTCGTCTCATTGAACTATCTAAGCCGGAATCTGGCCAAGTGACAGTAAAGAAGGTGTCTGGTGGTTTATTAGTGCAAACAGAAGACGATATCTTAGAAGACCGCGCCAATTATAAAGTTGTTACGAAGGTACAACCGACAGAGGAACAATGGAAAGCTCTTGAATTTGCATGGAAACTCGTAAAACATGTAAAATCCAATGCGATTTTGATTTCTAATGAAAAGCGTACTCTTGGAGTTGGGGCCGGTCAAATGAATCGCGTAGGTTCTGCAAAAATTGCTCTTGAACAAGCCGGGGAAGCCGCTAAAGGCGCTGTATTAGCATCCGATGCATTCTTCCCATTTGGAGATACCGTAGAAACAGCGGCAAAGCATGGCATTGCAGCTATTATTCAACCAGGTGGCTCTATTCGCGACGAAGAGTCCATCAAAGCGGCTGATGAAGCGGGCATCGCTATGGTATTTACAAACATTCGTCACTTTAAACATTAACTAGTTAAGAATTTTAGCGGATTGTTAAGCACTATTAGGGCAAAATATCTATTGAACGGTCAACAATTATTGATGTTTGGAGTGGCCCCGTTATGTGTTTATATTATTATGAATTTGATGGCGTTTAGGCGCCGATGGAGGACTTATGAAAGTATGTGTAATCGGTAGCGGCGGCCGTGAACATGCATTGGCGTGGCGATTGTCCATCAGCCCTAGCGTAACAAAGGTATATGCTATTCCTGGTAGTGCGGCTATGTCAGATTGTGCAGAGCTAGTTGGCATCGATTGGCAACAAAGCAATCATTTAATTAGCTTTTTGAAAGATAATCAAGTTGATTTAGTTGTTGTTGGGCCTGAGGCTCCTTTAGTAGCGGGCTTAGCAGATGTACTTAATAAGGCGGGGATTCCAGTTTTTGGTCCATCCAAAGCAGCAGCTCAACTAGAGGGATCAAAGGTGTTTGCTAAAGACCTCATGAAAAAATACAATATTCCCACTGCTGCGTATGGTGTATTCCATAAGGTAGATGAAGCGAAAGCTTTTATTGCTCAAACAGGAGCTCCTATCGTTGTTAAAGCTGACGGCTTGGCAGCAGGGAAGGGTGTTGTAGTAGCCATGACCATCGATGAAGCGAATGTAGCCGTAGAAGATATGCTCAGTGGTAATCGATTCGGTGATGCAGGCAGCACCGTTGTTATCGAAGAGTTTATGGAAGGCGAAGAGGCTAGTTTATTAGCCTTTGTAGATGGCAAGACCGTAGTTCCTATGATTGCCTCTCAAGATCATAAACGCATCTTTGATGGTGATAAAGGGCCTAATACAGGTGGCATGGGGACCTATGCACCGGCCCCCGTTCTTACAGATGCATTGCGGGACGCAGCGATGAAAACCATCTTAGAACCTATGGTAGCGGCTGTGGAAAAAGAAGGCATGCCGTATGTAGGCTGCCTTTACGCGGGGCTTATGATTACTGACGAAGGTCCTAAGGTGGTAGAATTCAATGCGCGCTTTGGTGATCCTGAAACACAAGTTGTATTGCCGCTACTGGATAGTGATTTAGGTGAGATTATGATGGCCTGTGCTAAGGGCACATTAACCTCTAATATGGTGAAATGGAAAGATTCCTCAGCGGCTTGCGTTATCCTTGCTTCTAAGGGCTATCCTGAAACTTCATCTAAGGGCGATGTCATCAGTGGGGATATTAAACAATATGACACAACCATTGTATTCCACTCTGGTACAAAGCTTGTTGGTGAAAATTATGTCACTAATGGCGGTCGTGTGCTTGGTGTTGTCGGACTTGGCAAAGACCTTAGAACGGCACTTGATAGAGCCTATGAACGTATAGAGCATATCGACTTTGAAGGCATGCAATATCGTACAGATATTGGGGCTAAGGCTTTTAAATAAAGTAACAACATTTTGAATATAATGAAAACCTCTACATTCATGTACGACGCATGCGGTGTAGAGGTTTTATTTTCTACCTTTTAACTGTTACCTATGATATAATAAATTAGATATAAAGAGGGCCCATCGACGTGTGATGGCGTTAGGCTCATCTCAAAAATTTGGAAACTTATTGATGACGCCTGACGTGTAGAAGTAAATCTTCTACACGTTAGGTGTTTTTACTATAGTCTATTTTATTTCTTAATAGTGATATACAACTATGATATATAATAAAGAACCGTTAGAACTGAATAGTCCGGTAGCCTTTTGGCTGAATTTTCCCAACGAAGAACGCGTATTCTGGGTGGATCGTCAAAGTGACCGCATCGTTGTAGGCGCTAAACGTTTGGCGACGGTCAAAGATGATGAAGATCGCCATAATTACGCTTACGTGTTTTATGGAGATACTTTTTTTGAGAACTCTAAGGACCCTAAATGGGCTGGCATGGGTCATGAAATGATTGCTTTCACCCATTACTACATCGTAGAAAATGGGGAGTCTTTCTACTTGCACGCTGGTGAAAGCGTCCCTATTACGGATTTCGAGGTGCCTCGAGTTCGCCATAACTACAAGGAAACCAGTGATGATAAGGCGGCTTGGGATAGTTTGATGAACGCTATCGCTGATGGTATTAGTAGTGGTGAAATGACGAAGGTCGTTTCTTCTCGAGAGGTACAGTTTACTAGTGAAACACCATACAATGTGGCAAGTATTTTGGCAAATTTAGTAGATAATAATCCAAATTGCTTTATCTTTGGTTACGAAAAGGATGGACGCACCTTTGTGGGTGCATCGCCAGAGATTCTAGTTCGCCATCGAGGTAGTGAAATTCTCAGCTATGCCTTGGCGGGGACAGCGCCTAAACATGGACCAAATGCGTGGACTAAGGAACAACTGTTAACAGATAAGAAAAATCTCTTTGAACATAATATCGTCCGTGACCGTATTGTGGATATCATGAAATCTATTACTCCGGAGGTTATAATAGGTGAAACGGGTATCATGGAGCTGGCGCATCTATATCATTTGCGCACCATTATTACTGCTAAGGATAGCACAAAATCCCTCGTAGAATGGGCAAAGTTGCTCCATCCTACACCGGCTCTCGGTGGTGAACCGCGAGAAAAGGCGTTGGCATTGCTACAAAAGTACGAAGCTCATGAACGCGGCATGTATGCAGCACCTTTTGGCTTTATGAAAGATATGGGGGACGGCATTGTCATCGTTGCTATTCGATCTGCCCTCATTATGGATAATGTTCTTTATGCCTATGCAGGATGTGGCGTCGTAGCCGATTCTGATGCGGATGAAGAATATGCAGAAACTAATAATAAAATGCGCACCATTTTGGATGCGTTATGATAAATTTCCAAACCCTTAGAAGTTGTTGAAAGGGAATATAATGAACGAATATATTGCTGCCTTGGTAGATGAGTTTTACCAACTCGGCGTCCGGCATGCTGTGTTTAGCCCTGGTTCTCGTTCCACGACGATGGCTATGCTTTTCACGGAGTATGAAGGCTTTGAAACATATATGAATATAGATGAGCGCTCTGCTAGCTTTATGGCACTTGGCATTGCAAAGGCTCATAAAGAACCAACTGTGTTAGTTTGTACATCCGGTTCCGCAGTGGCTCATTATTTGCCCGCTATTTTAGAGGCTCAATATAGTGGGGTACCTCTTATCGTATTGTCTGCCGATAGACCTTATACCTTGCTACATACAGGGGCTCCACAAACAGTAGATCAACAAAAAATCTTTGGTACAGCTGTAAACTATTATGAAGAATTATCGGTGCCCCAAGATGAGCATTACTACACATATCCACGACAAGTAGCACGCAAGGCGTATATGAAAGCTATAGATACTAAAAAAGGACCCGTGCATATCAATATACCTCTCTTTGAGCCATTAGTGCCTGAACTGGACCGTAAGCACTTTGAAGCGGGACGTAGCCCTTACAAAGTATTTAAACCTAATTACGGTGATGTGTTTAGCTATCAGAATAGAAGTCTATTGCTTGCACAGTATAAGAGAGTTCTTATTTTAGCTGGTCCACAAATTGATGTAGATGAAGTTGAGTCTATTCATTCCTTTGCGGAGAATTTACAAGCTCCTATCTTGGCGGATCCATTGTCCAATGTAAGACGCTGGCATAAGACTGATGCTATTGATGATAATCATGAATTTAATATCAATCGTAGCAACGATACAGATATGACTCAGAAAAAACAATTCTCTGATGTTGTGATTTCAACGTATGATGCATTTTTAGCGGATAAAGAGTTATGGCCTGTACTAAAGCCGGATTGCGTGATTCAGTTTGGCCAAATGGTTGTGTCTAAACGCGTGCAACAGATGGTGGCAAGTTGGGATAATGTGGAGTATATAGAGATAAATCCTACAATGGACTCCATGAATCCAACGGGGAAAACCACCATACACATGCAAGCAAGCATCGACATGTTTACGCATTTGTACGCTGTAAAGAACGAATCTAATGCATATCTTAATAGTTGGCAAAGTTTAGAAGTAGCTGGCAAAGCTCAACTAAGTACAGCCATAGAAGAACCAAGTTGTTTTGAAGGTCGCACGATACGCGAGTTGCAACAGCATATTCCTGACAATAGCCAATTGCTTGTGGCGAATAGTATGACCATTCGCGACTTTGATTACTTCTGGTTCTCTGGTGAATCCGATGCCGTTCTTTACGGTAATCGTGGTGTTAATGGTATCGATGGTATCGTTTCAACTGCACTAGGTCTTGCCACAAATGGTCAGCCTACATATCTCGTAACGGGAGATTTGTCTTTATTCCATGATCTAAACGGCTTAGCGGTCGCTAAAACGCACAATCTAAATTTGACGATTATTTTGCATAATAACGATGGAGGCGGTATTTTTGAATATTTACCGCAAAAGGGAACAAAGCATTTTGATTATTTGTTCTCTACGTCACAAGGCTTAGATTATAGTGGGGCCGCTAAACTCTATGGCTGTGGGCACACTAAAATCTCTAGTCCTGATGAATTGAGTCATGTATTAGCTAAAGTTAGCACGGAATCTGGTGTTCATATCATTGAAATACCTACAGACCGGGAATATAGTCGTCAGTTACATAGGAAATATACAAACGTTTCAGTTGATATGGAGGCATTACTATGAGTCAGTATTTTTGCAGTATTGTAGATAATGCTTTGTGTAATCCAGCTCAGCGTATGTATTTTGACTTGGGCGAGTACCGCTACGGTTTGACTGTGGTTGGAGAAGGTGAACCCATTGTATGTTTCCATGGTTTTTCTGAATCGAGCTATACTTGGGATTCTATTAATCTGCCGGGGTATCGCGTGGTCCGTATCGATTTGATCGGCCATGGTGATTCAGATATTCCTGATGAGGATAAGGCCTATACCATTCCTCAAATGATAGAGGACTTGCATACAGTTATCTATCATATGGTTGGTGAAAGCTATTACCTCATGGGCTATTCTATGGGGGCTCGTATTGCACTTTCCTATGCGTTGGAGTATGAACGTGAAATCAAAGGTCTTATTCTTGAAAGTGGCTCGGTAGGCATCGCTTCTGACGCTGAGCGAGCAGCACGCCGCAAGGCGGATGAAGACTTAGCAGTTCATATCGAAGAGCATGATGGTGCTTGGTTTGCTGCACGATGGGCGGAAGTACCTATTTTTGAGAGTCAAAAACAGCTTTCAGAGGGGGTAGAAGAATTAATCTATCTACGTCGTTCCAATAATAGCCCATATGCATTAGCTTGTACATTGCGTGGGTCAGGGCAGGGCGTGATGCCTTATGTAGGGGATAAATTAGAAAAATTCTCTGTTAAAGGTTTATATGTGAGTGGCGCATTAGATACAAAATATACTACAATAGGAAGAGATGTAT
>OGZV01003329.1_pt1 | contig 11014 bp, 6 predicted proteins | sample 1576861 | NCBI WGS metagenome assembly OGZV01 (sample SAMEA3541501, study PRJEB24748) | human gut metagenome | biome: human gut; feature: human-associated habitat; material: faeces | place: China | collected 2012
CCTTCATGGAAGTTGTCCGGAAGGTCGAAATGAGCTGTGCCGGTTTCTCCTGGCTGGATAGCAGGGAGAGTAACTTCTCCGTGGCTTAATTCAACGGATTGTGTTACACCTTTCAATGGAGTATCGCATGACAATACTTTGTACGTCATTTTGCATTCCTTCAGGTTCGTGTAAGTATATTCGTTGGTAACCAGGAAATTACCGTTAAAATGAGAGGTGATGAGGAGTGGCTTCAGCTGGATGGGTGACCATTGGGCACGGATGGCATAGAAGCTGCCTTCTTTTTCACGCCGAGGACCAACGACTCCATCAGGTGCATTCGATTTGTCAGAATCCAGAATACCTCCTTTGTCACTCCGTTTGGGAGCTTCATCGCAGAATACCCAGATAAATCCTCCGGCAAACAAGGGGTTTGTATTCCAGCGATCCCAGAAATCCCGTAATCCGGCACCTCCTCCCTGGTCGTACATGGCATGCATGAATTCTGTAGGCATGAAGACTTTATAGCCATTGGTGAAGCGGGCTACTCCTGTCAGATAAGCCGGATAATGGTGCGTATCCAGATCGTTAAAGTCGGCCCATGGGTGGACTACATGCCGTTTTTGAAGCTTGTCGTATTGAGCAAACAGTTTATCCAGCTGATAATTCCATCCTCCTTCATTTCCATTACTCCAGATGATAATGGACGGATGGTTGACATCGCGCTGTACCATCTCTTTCACCAGTTTGCTGCCCACTTTTTCGTCGTAGCAATTCTGCCATCCTGCCAGTTCATCCATATATACGATACCCAGTGAATCGCACATATCCAGGAAATGTTCGTCGGGGGCATAGTGCGATCTTACTGCGTTCATGTTCATTTCCTTGATGAGAAGTGCGTCCTGACGACTCATGGCTGCACTGGTGGCTCTTCCGCCGTCTACGGAGAATGAATGGCGGTTAATACCTTTTACGACGAGTTTGGTTCCGTTCAGATATACTCCGTCTTGTGGGAAAAACTCGACGGTGCGGAAGCCGATTCTGGTTTCACGTGTCTGAATCACTTTGCCTTCCGGTGATTTCAACTCCAGACGAGCTACATACAGGTTAGGATCTTCTGTGGACCAGGTTTGGATGTCTGCCCACTGTCCTTCTATCTGTTGTTCCTTGCCAGAGTCTGTAATTTTTTTGGAAAGTGCAGACTGTCCCGTATTTGTCAGGACAGTTTTTCCGTCTTTCAGGCCTCGTACCGATACGTGAAGTTCATATCCTTTCGCATCGCCATACATTTCACATGAAGCTTGAAACTTGCCATGCTGGTCGGCATTAAGTACAAAGTGTTCAATGTGTACTTGTGGAACAACTTCCAGCCATACCGGACGATAAATTCCTCCATAAAGCCACCAGTCAGCTTTACGTTCTGCGGCGTTGATGGATGAATTGGCAGATTCTTTAGCGACTTTTACTTCAAGTGTATTTTTCTTTCCGAGGGTGAGTAAGTCGGTGATGTCATAACAAAAACGGTTGAATCCGCCTTGATGCATTTCTCCGGCTAGTTTGCCGTTGATTAAGACTTCCGTATCGGTCATGACTCCGTCAAAATAAATTTTTACCCGCTGGCCGCTCCATGATTTGGGAGCCTCGAATTTGTGGCGATAAATACCTGTTTCATCACTTGGTTTGGCGCCTTTGATGGTATACCATCGTCCGTAAGTATATTCTCCAAATCCTTGCAGTTCCCAGTTGCAGGGAACTTCTATCTTTTTCCATTTGCCGCTGTTTTGTCCTTTTGAGCAGAGAAAGTCCCATGTCACGGTATTGTCGATACCGGTTCCTGAAAGATAAATTCGTTCCGGATGTGGAGCTTGCGCTTGCAAATGCAAGCCAGGCACGTTGCAGAAAAGGCTGGCAAGTAAAGTCAGTCTGATAAAGTTGTTTTTCATATCCGTGTTTATTGATTTGTTTTCTACAAAGATACGCACCTTCATGAAATGAATGAATGGAATAATGTACATCTTGCTTGGAGGATTGTGTATCAGACGTACAAAAATCCATGAATCTGTACATTCCTATAGTTGTAAAGGCTGTATAACTTTTATCTTTGCAAGTATAAAACCTAATTTGTAATTCCATGAAAAAGAACAGCATCTTATTATTTCTTTTGTGCTCTGCGATGGGGGTGGCTGCACAAAACTGGCCGGAGGTGAGGCCTGAAGCACGTCCCGGCAGCCGCTGGTGGTGGTTAGGAAGTGCCGTCGATAAAGATAATCTGAATTATAACCTGAAGGAATATGGAAAGGCCGGACTGGGTAGTCTGGAGGTTACGCCTATTTATGGGGTAAAGGGAAATGAATCTCATAATATCCGCTTTCTGTCACCCGAATGGATGGAAATGTTCCGTTATACGCAGGAGGTGGGTAAGACAAACGGGATAGACATTGATATGAATACCGGAACGGGATGGCCTTTCGGGGGCCCCGAGGTATCTCTTTCACAAGCTGCAGCAAAAGCTATTTTTGAATGTTATGAGGTAAAGGGAGGTGAACCGGTAAAGCTGGAAATCAATATCCGCGACCCTAAGGAACAGAAACAACGGGATGTGGCTTACCTGGATTGTCTGATGGCTTATGGGGCAGACGGAAAAGTGGTGAATCTGACCAGAAAAGTTAAAGATGGATATTTGCAGTGGAATGCTCCGGCAGGAGACTGGAAACTGGTAGCATTGTTTGTGGGGCGGACTTTTCAGAAAGTAAAGCGTGCGGCCCCCGGGGGAGAAGGGTATGTCATGGATCATTTTAGTCCGGTGGCCGTAAAATCTTACTTTGAGAAGTTTGATGAGGCTTTCAAGAAAAATAAAGTAAACTTCCCCCGTACTTTCTTCAATGATTCGTATGAGGTGTACGGAGCCGATTGGACGCCTGCTTTCTTGAAAGAATTTGCCGCACGTCGTGGCTATCGGCTGGAAAATCATTTTCCGGAGTTTATTTCACAGGAACGAACTGAACTGACACGTCGTCTGGTGTCTGATTATAGGGAAACATTGGGAGAACTTCTGGTTGAGAACTTTACGACTGCATGGACCAAATGGGCGCATGGGCATGGAAGTACGACCCGTAATCAGGCACATGGATCTCCTGCCAATCTGATTGATACGTATGCTTCGGTAGATATCCCGGAGTGTGAAGGGTTTGGATTGACTGATTTTCATATCAGAGGATTGAGGCGTGATTCACTTACACGTCCTAATTTCTCGGATATTTCCATGCTGAAGTATGCTTCCTCGGCTGCACATATTGCAGGAAAACCTTATACCTCTTCTGAAACATTCACCTGGTTGACGGAACATTTTCGTACTTCCCTCTCACAGTGCAAGCCTGATATGGACTTGATGTTTGTATCGGGTGTGAATCATGCATTTTTTCATGGTACGCCCTATTCTCCGAAGGAAGCTGCTTGGCCTGGTTGGCTGTTTTATGCCACGATAAACATGTCACCCACCAATACGATATGGCGTGACGCACCGGCTTTCTTTGAGTACATAACTCGCTGCCAGTCTTTTTTGCAATTAGGTAAGCCTGATAATGATTTCCTGGTTTATCTTCCGGTATATGATATGTGGAATGACATTCCGGGGCGTTTTGTCGGTTTTGACATTCATAAGATGGACCAGTATGCACCGAAGTTTATCAAGACGATACAAACCATTATGGCAGGTGGTTATGATGTAGACTATATTTCTGATTCTTTTATTAAAAGTACATCGTGTCAGGATGGTATGCTGAAGACAAGCGGAGGTGCTTGTTATAAAGCACTTATCGTACCTGCAGTAAAATTGATTCCAGTCTCCACCTTAAAGAAGTTGGTCGCATTGGCACGTCAGGGGGCAACTGTAGTGTTTGTGGAACATTATCCGGAAGATGTGCCGGGATATGCTTCATTGGAACAGAATCGGAAGCAACTATTTGCACTGCTGGAACAGTTGCCAGGAGAAAAGTCTTTCCAGGGCACACAGACTTTTAATTTCGGGAAAGGACGTATCATCGTGGGAAGTGATTACCATGAGGCATTAGAGCGTACGGGAGTTCCGGCAGAAGAGCTGAAGACACGTTGGGGGGCACAGTTTATCCGGCGTACACATACGGAAGGACATCATTATTTTATTTCCAACTTACAGGCTAAAGATGTGGAAGGATGGGTAACATTGAATGTGCCTGAAAAACATATCATGTGCTTTGATCCGATGACGGGTAAACGGGGAATTGCAAAAACGCGTGAGGTGGAAGGAAAAACTCAGGTATATATGCAGTTGAAGTCGGGAGAGAGTATCATTCTTCAAACTTTTACTCGTTCCTTGCAAGGAGAGCCTGAATGGAAATATAGGAAGGAAATGGACTATAGTTTGAGTTTGGATCATGGTTGGAAACTGAAATTCGTGGAAAGCTATCCGGCTATTGAAGGAGAATTTGAGATAGATACGCCTTCTTCATGGACAGAGATTGCACATCCGGCTGCGAAGATTAACCGGGGTACTGCATTGTATTCATTGGAGTTGGATTTGCCTGAATTATCGGCGGATGACTGGATTCTGGACCTGGGTGACGTGCGTGAGAGTGCATGTGTGCGTATAAATGGGCAAGAAGCTGGTGTAGCCTGGGCTGCTCCCTTCCGTTTAAGCATAGGGCAATTGCTGAAGCCTGGTAAGAATCTCATAGAAGTGGAGGTTACCAACCTTCCCGCGAATAGTATTGCTGAGATGGACCGTCAGGGCAAGCAATGGCGCATTTTTGAGGACATCAATATGGCTAAGCTGAATTACGAGAAAGGTACTTACGGACATTGGGAAACACTTCCTTCCGGATTGAACGGAATAGTCCGATTGATACCTGTTAAATATTTATTTTGATTGTCTGGGCTGGATAGATAATTATCCGGCCCAGTTTTCTCTGTCCAAATTGCGATAGCTGATAGCCTCTGCCAAATGTTCTGGACGTATTTCATTACTTCCTTCTAAATCGGCAATGGTGCGTGAAACCTTCAATATGCGGTCGTAGGCACGGGCTGAAAGATTCAGCCGGTTCATGGCATTTCTTAACAGTTCCAGTCCGGCAGCATCCGGCTGTGCATAGAGATGCAGCAGTTTGGGTGTCATTTGGGCGTTGCTGTAGATTCCCGGTTCGTTTGCAAAACGCTGGGCTTGTATCTGTCGGGCACGGATTACACGTTCGCGGATGCAGGCACTGCTTTCTCCCGGGGTGCTCTTGGAGATTTCTTCAAAGGGAACGGGCACAATCTCAATTTGGATGTCAATGCGGTCGAGCAAAGGACCGGAAATCTTGTTAAGGTATCGTTGAACTTGTCCTGGACTACATACACAGTTTCGTGTGGGATGATTGTAGTAACCACACGGGCAAGGGTTCATCGATGCGATTAACTGGAAATTGGCCGGATATTCCAGACTGTACTTTGCTCTTGAAATAGTGATGCGATGGTCTTCAAGAGGTTGGCGAAGCACTTCCAGCACGCTCCGGCTAAACTCTGGAAGTTCATCAAGAAATAGTACCCCATTATGTGCCAGACTGATTTCTCCGGGTTGAGGCGTAGCTCCTCCGCCCACCATGGCTACCTGAGAGATGGTGTGGTGCGGACTGCGGAACGGTCGGGTAGCAATAAGTGAAGAACCCTTTTTCAACTTTCCGGCCACTGAGTGTATTTTGGTTGTTTCCAGGCTTTCTCCTAAAGAGAGTGGAGGGAGAATACTCGGAAGGCGTTTAGCCATCATAGACTTACCACTGCCTGGGGCACCGATGAGCAGTACATTATGTCCGCCTGCAGCTGCAACTTCCAGCGCTCGCTTCACATTTTCCTGTCCTTTTACTTCTGCAAAGTCAAACGGAAAAATAGATTGGTGTCTGTAGAATTCCTCACGCGTGTTGACAATGGTAGGCTGTAAGATTCGTGTGCCGTTCAGAAAATCAATCACTTCTGTAATGCGTTCCACACCATATACATCCAGGTTATTTACGACAGCGGCTTCCGAAGCATTCTGTTGCGGAAGAATAATTCCCTTAAAACCTTGTTGGCGAGCCGCAATGGCGATAGGGAGTGCTCCTTTGATGGGCTGCAGACTTCCGTCCAGGCTTAGTTCCCCAATGATGAGGTAGTCTGCCAGGTGTTCAGAGGAGATTGTTTCATTGGCGGCTAAGATACCGATAGCCAGCGGAAGGTCGTACGAGGCACCTTCTTTCCGTATATCAGCTGGAGCCATGTTGACTACTATCTGTCGTGTAGGAAATTTGTATCCGTTTACTTGCAGAGCGGATACGATACGTTCGTGGCTCTCCTTGACAGCAGAGTCCGGAAGTCCTACCAGGTAAAATTTTATACCGCGTGAACAGTTGACTTCAATTGTCACGATAGTGGCGTCAATGCCTTGTACGGCGGCTCCAAAAAGTTTGACAAGCATTTAAGGTCAGTTTTATTTGTGTTTATTTTTGTTGTTTGTCTTCTGCTATCAAGGCTTCAATCTTGGTCTGTAATGCTTTTCCGTAAAGATTGGTACCTAAAATCTTTCGGTTTCGGTCTATCAGTATGTTGAATGGAAGACGCTGCACGTTTTGTTGCTTCAGAATCTGATTATTCCATCCTTTATAGTCGCATACCTCAATCCATTGTTCTGTATCTTTCCGGATATTTTTCTGCCATTCTTCCTTGTTGTAATCCAGCGAGAAGTTGACAATCCGAAGGTTGTTTTTTGAGAATTTCTCGCATAGAGTATACAAGGAATCTTTTATTTCCATACTTTCCTTATCCCAGCTCGCCCAGAAGTTTATGAGTGAATATTGTTTTTGCGTGCTACTGCTGCTCCAAGACAAATATTCTCCATTTCTTTTCTTTACGGACATGTAGTTTAGGTAGGCCGATGTGTTTTTCCCTTTTTCGGGTAACTTTTGTAAAACTTCGTTCAATACTCTGCAATCTTTCACCTTACCAGTCAGAGGTTCCGCCAGTCGGGCGATGAGGTCTAAGTTCGGATTGGCTGATTGTGAAAAATACTGGTACAGGATATAAGCTGAAGCAGGTGAAGCTGGATGGCTCTTGATGAAACTTTCAGCTTGCTTGCACACTTGTGCAGAATCCTTCAGCGTAGCTATGCTTTGCAAAAATTCCTGATATTCATTGTTGGCCCCTTCTCCTTTGATTTCCGGATGTGTCAAGCTTCCTTTTATAGAAACCTTCCAGCCCTTTTCTGCAAATATTGGGAATGTTTCGCCGGAATCGTTCACCAGACGGAATATATTCAGGGTGTCGGGAGTGAAGGTATAGGTGAACTTACCTTCTCGTGGGTAGATGGTATCCAATTTAGACTCCGGATCGTCGAAAACTACCAGAATCATGTCGGAAGTAATACCTTCCAGTTCCCCTTTGAGCTCAAATTCATCGCTTTGTCTGCACGAATCCAGGCAAAACAGCAGATATACAGATAAGAGGAGCAGATATAATTTTTTCATAAACTGTATTTTATTTTTGCGAAAATACATATTTTCATCTTATAATCTTTCATCTTCTTCCGATTCTTTCCCATAAAGGCATAAAAAAACCGGAATCACTTGACGCGATTCCGGTTCCTTTTATGTAATTAAGTCAGATTACTTTACTTCGTTTGCATATTTTGCAAATTCGCGGTCGTTCTGAGCTTTAGCAGCCAAAGCAGCATCCTGCTGTTTTACTTTGTCCATGCTGCTCTTAACCAAGTCAGCGTTGTTAGTTCTAGCACCTACAATTGCCATCAGGTAGTTAGTGTAAGCGTCCGGATTCTTCACTGCAGACAGAGTAGATTTAGCTTTGTTGTAATCTTTAGCCAAAATCTGAGCCAAAGCAGCTGAGTTAGTCTTAGTGTCACCGAATGCCTGTACAGCGCGGTCATACTGACCTTGTTTGATGTACAAGTTACCCAGAGCTTCGTTAGCTGTGTTAGCACCAGTAGACTTGCTCAAGTAAGTTTCAGCGTTAGCTACGTTACCCTTAGTCAATTCAATCAAACCAAGGTTAGTATTAACTTCAGCAGCGTTAGCGTTCTTGCTTGCAGCCTGTTTGAAGTAGTTTTCAGCAGTAGCCAAGTCACCGTTAGCATAAGCCATCATACCCAAGTTGTTGTAAGCACGGAAGTCGTTCGGATACAATTCAACAGTTTTCTTATAGATAGCTTCTTTACGAGCGTTGTCGTTAGTCAGAGTTGCAGCATACAGCAATTCATCGTTGCTCAATACTTTAGCGTCAGTATCGAATGCAGCGTTGATTTCTTCGTCGCTACGTCCGATTACATCGTAGTTAGCAGTCAAGCGAGCACGACGCAACTGAGGCAGGATTTCGTCAGCCAAAGTTTTGTAAACTGAAGAAATGTTCTTGATTTCAGTTTCACGCTGTTCTGGATCGCTGTACATAGAAAGAACACGCAAAATCAGGTCTTTATCCTGGATGTTAGATTTAGAAACCAATTCCTGGAATCCGTCCCAGTCCTGAGCAGTGTATTTAGCATCTACTTCAGTTTCGATCTTACCTTTCTTCAACTGCTGGTTCATGTATTTTTCAGTGTTGTTCTGACGGTTTTCAGCCAGAGTAGTATTCAGTTCAACACCACCATCAGGTGAAGCGTAAGCAGAAATTTCGATGTTGTTCAGTTTGTAGTTCTTAGTGTCACCAGCTACAGCTACTACTTGTTTGTGGAATGCTTTCAAGCTGTCAGACTTCAATTCGCTTGCGCGGAGGTTAGCCTGCTGGATCAAGAACATGATCTGAGCTTCTTTAGCCTGCTTGATGATACGCTGGAATGCATCCGGAGCGTAAGCAGCATTAGCAGAGTTTACAGTAGGAAGTTCTGAAGTAGCGATTACACCGTCAGCAATCTTTACAGAAGGGATAGTGTATTCTTTTTTACCTTTCTTAATTTTGAAATCCAGGTAAAGTTCTGATTTAGCCATTTCAGGAACATAGTCGAAAGAGGCTTTCATTGTATAAGTACCACCAGTCTTGTAAGAGATAGTCTGGTCGTTACCTTGTACTTTTTCACCCTGGAATGTAGCTGGCTGACCTTTAGCTTCGCCACCTTCCCATCTCAAAACCGGAGTAACTTCAACTGTTGCGTTTTTCTTGAAGTATTTTTCCGGGAATTTTCCTGTAATAGTTACAGGTACCTTACCACCAATAGCTTCCAACACTTCAGGGTTGGTAGTGAAGTAGTCAGGAGATAATTCGCCCATCTTGCTACATGAAGAGAAAGCAAGGACTAACAATGCCACTAACGGCAAATACAACTTCTTAATCATGATGTTAAATATTTAGTTTGTATAAATGAATAATCTTATTGTTTGATTATTTGGGGCAAAGATAAGAAAAACTCTATTACGTGTTAATCATTATCTGTTTTTTTTTGTAGGTCCGTTCGAAAAAAGCTTAAAAAAACGCATTTCTCTAATTTTTAAGTCGATTTCTAGGGTGATGTTCCAAGATTTCCTGCCGTAATCGGCTGCGGTCAAGGTGGGTATAGATTTCGGTAGTGCCTATGCTTTCATGCCCTAGCATGCACTGTATGGCGCGCAGATTGGCTCCTCCTTCCAGCAGATGGGTAGCGAAGGAATGGCGGAAAGTATGAGGGCTGATGGTTTTCTTCAGTCCGGTTTGTTCTGCCAGTTCTTTGATGATGTGGAACACCATGATGCGTGAAATGTTTTTTCCGAAGCGGCTGATAAATACAAAATCTTCATATCCGGGCTTTATCAGTCCTTCGTTGCGGTCTGGAAAGTACAGTTCCAGTTCGCGTATGGCACGTGAAGAAATGGGAACCAGGCGCTGCTTGTTTCCTTTACCTTCTACTTTGATAAATTTCTCTTTCAGGTAAAGGTCGGACAGTTTAAGATTACACAATTCGGACACACGCAGTCCGCAACTGTATAGGGTTTCCAAAATAGCCCGGTTACGCTGTCCTTCCCGTGTGCTCCGGTCGATGCTGCCGATAAGGGTGTCAATCTCTTCTACCGTCAGTACGTCGGGCAGGTGTTTGCCGATTTGTGGCGATTCCAGTAGTTCTGACGGGTCTTGCTGTATGTAGTCTTCGAGCAGAAGAAAGCGGAAAAAGGAGCGTATCCCGGACAGAATGCGTGCTTGGGAACGCGGGTGAATGCCGATGTCGCGTAATCCGGCTGAAAAAGTTTCCAGATTTTCCAAGGTGACATCCGCAAAGTGAATGTTTTCCAGTTCCAGGAAGGCGAACAGCTTGTCCAAATCCGTAAGGTAGGCCTCTACTGTATTGGTCGAAAGCGACTTTTCAAGTTTCAGATATTGCTTATACTTTATTATTATGTTTTTTTTGTCGGCCTTTTTCATTTCTTTTTCGTATCTTTGTGCCAAATTCTTCTACAAAGTTATTAAAATTCAGCAGAAGTATACAGATGAGAATACAAATAATCAATGGCCCGAACATCAACTTGTTGGGCAGGGTAGAAGTTATGGTTATGCCGGATCAAGGGAAAATCCGGATTGCTGGAGAAGATAAATTAGTATCACTGGTAAAAAGCCAGTTTATGAAGTTGACACATGCCCATATTGAGTATGTTTGTTTTTGCCTGAATAAAAATACAACGAAAGTCGGGAATATTAAGTCCTATCTTTTAACTGCACTTTATAATTCGGTTCTGACAATCAATCATTACTATCAGGCAGAAGTAAACTATGATTTATATGGAGGAGGATGGGGAAAATGAGGCAGGAAATTTTTTGCCGTATGATTTTTGTGACAGAGGTATTCCTGTGGACAGTGATTTTTTATCCATTTTGCGTAGAAGCAGGGACTTGTGATTACTTAAAGTTATGGATACTGGTAGGGATTCCTTTTGGAATCCGTAAGATGCAGATATGGATTGTTCCAAGAAACAGAGATGTAGGAAGTACCATTGCCATGTTGGTGTTTCAAATGCTGATTGGAGGTATGATAGGTGGAGTTGTATTAGTATGGAAACTTTTTTTATTGCTTGTTTTTATG
>OGZV01003331.1_pt1 | contig 11009 bp, 9 predicted proteins | sample 1576861 | NCBI WGS metagenome assembly OGZV01 (sample SAMEA3541501, study PRJEB24748) | human gut metagenome | biome: human gut; feature: human-associated habitat; material: faeces | place: China | collected 2012
CCTGCCACAATAGCCAGAATGTTGATCGGAGTCAGCGCGCTTAAAAAGCCGCCGCCCATTAAGCTTAAAGTACCTAACATATGCGTAACCTCCTTTTTATGCGAACAGAATCCCCATCGGCAGCTTTACGCCAAGGAACAGGGTAAATGCGCAGTAAACCAGAACCAGGATCACTGCGGTGGACAGAAGGATCTGCCATTTCTTCACCTTCAAAAACAGAAGGGACACTACCATAAATAATGCGGTAGAGATATAAAATCCCACAAAATACATCAGCACCAGATACACTACGATCATGGCCAGGACCGGAAAAAACTGCTTTGGCAGAAAATCCTTAAAATCTTCCATTCCGCTCTCCACGCCTTTTTTCTTTGCTCCGATGATCATCTGTACTACATAAAGCGTGGTCAGGGCCAGCAGCAGCACAATAATAAACAGCGGGTATGCCTGCGCCGGTTTCGGGAGCTTTAGGGTCATGGATAAAAAGAACAGAGCTACTGCATAGACAAAAGCTACTACTCCAATATCTGTTTTTTTCATACGATCATTCCTCTCGTCTTTTTAAAGATATGGGGACCTGTTGCAGTCCCCATATCCGAAAATTTCTGTTAAACTTCGTATTGCTTATTCGTTCCAGAGCTTGGAAGAAACATCGGTACAGAAGGTGTACTGGTCGTCTAACAGCTTCTGGGTCTCTTCCGGATCCATGTAAGCGGTGGTTACGCCTGCTTTTTCTGCTGCTTCAACATATTCCGGATCTTCCATAGCTTTCTTAAATGCGTCTGCGTAGAAATCAATAACTTCCTGCGGAGTTCCCTTCGGTGCTACGATAGCGCGGGCACTGCCATACCACTGATCATAGTAGCCAAGCTCGCCCAGAGTCGGTACATCCGGCATGGATTCCATACGCTGGGTATCGAATACGCCAAGAACCTTTACCTCAGACATCATGGATGCGATATCCGCCTCTTTTGCTACGGAGAAATCAACCTCGCCCTGTCTTAAAGCCAGAAGCTGGTCTGCAGTGCCGCCGTAAGGAATATCGGTATACTCAAAGTCTGCGCTGTTTGCAAGAAGCTGTGCGCCAATGTGGTTGGATGCCTTGTTGCCGTTGGTGGATGCCTTTAATTCACCCGGATGCTCCTTTGCGTAAGCAACCAGATCTTCCAGAGTATCGAACTGGCTGTTTGCTGCTACCAGAACCAGCGCGGTCTCATTTACGTGGTTGCAGATCGGAACGTAATCTTCCATGGTGTAGTTTGCAAGTCCGTCTACAATATTAGAACAAAGGGTCGGCAGGTTTACGAAGCCCAGGGTGTAACCATCCGGTTTTGCGTTTGCCAGAGCGGTCCATCCGATGGAACCTGATCCGCCTTCCTGGTTCTCGATGACGATTGTCTTTCCTACATATTTGGTTGCGTACTGAGAAAGAACGCGGGCGGTATTATCGGTACCAGATCCTGCCTTGTAGGCTACGATCATGGTAACATTTTCTTCCGGAGTCCAGGAAGATGCTCCAGCCGCACTGCTCTCGCCTGCTGCTGCCTCACTGCCCTCTGCCTTGGTCTCTGCCGGAGCTGCTGTGGTGTCTGCGCTTTCCTTATTACCAGAACCACATGCTGTCATGGAACACATCATGACGGCTGCCATGCACATTGCTGCTGCTTTTCTCCATTTTCTCATTTGTATAACCCTCCTTGATATAAAATTTCTTTTTTAAACCTCTTTCTTAACAACAAATCAACATCTTTTATGCGTTTTGTATGTTTCTTTGTCGTTTGTTGTTGAGTTCATTGTATATTTTGTGGTAATATGTGTAAAGTACAAAATATACGGAAATTGAACTATGTACAATTTTTGAACCAGGAGATGCTTTTTATGGATCAAACTTCCCATTTTTCACTGCACGCTGCTGCTTCAGACAGCGGACTTTCCGCCAAAGTGAAGCGTCAGTTCCGCTACATTCTGGCAGGTGCGCTCGTCCTCGCCCTGATGGTTTCCCTGCTTTTTTCCATGACCCGCTTTTTTGAGCGCGTCACCTACGATGCCATCTCGGACTCCAACCGTGATTTTGCTGTTTCCGTCAATGCCATGACCGAAACCCTGAATTCTTCCATGGTCAATTTTGAGCGCCAGCTCTTCTATTCTAATACAGTGTCCACGCTATTCCGAAAAGAAGGTTTCACGGACGCAGAAAAATCCTATATCATGCGGGACTTAAACAGTTCCTTAAATGCCGCTGATTTCACCGAGGCCATCTATGTTTATAATGGTTATACCAACACTGTTTACTCCACCGGCCCCTTCTTTGCCCGGAAACTGGAGGATGTAAATGCGTTTCCAGTACGGGAGCTTATCGCTGACCGGTCGGTGGACCAGCGTTTTCGCGCCATATACTGCCATGAAGATGGTGATGAGGAGCACAGCGACCACAATTACTATGCCTTCATTTTCTATGAGCTGTACCCGGACCGCACGCCAAAGCCCAACGCCCTGGTGGTCACCATCCACGATGACTGGTATCAGAATTTCCTGCTGCTGGCTAATCCGTCTTCGGATTTTATCGTGCTGGACTTTGCGGGCAATCCTCTGCTTTACGCCGATGAATCCCTGTGCAGTTCCAGCCGCCCTTACTATGAGCAGATTCACGAAGATACTGAAAATCCACCCTCTGGCTACATCCTCGGCAAAAACCGCAATGAAATCTGCCTGTATTATGAATCTCCGAGTACACGGCATATTTACCTGCGGATCACCTCCATCCGGGATCTGGTTCCGCAGTTTTATCACTTCCGGCAGATCACGACCCGCATCATCATTGGCCTGAGTTTCCTGTTCGCGGCCCTGCTGCTGACGCTTCTGTTTTACAGCTTCTTCCCCATGCTCCGCATGAAGGATGCCATCCGCCAGATTGACTCCTGTCTGACCGGGGAACCAGAAGCGGAAAACACCCAAACAGCATCTGCGCCGGAGGAAGTTCTTCCACTAAAAAAGCAGCTGGAAAATGTGGTTTCCAAATCCGAGCGCACCAGCCTGGAGCAGGTGCTCTACGATATGCTGCTGAAAAAACGTCCGGCAGACGCAGTGCGTCTCTTTAAAGCTGCCGCGCCGCCCTATGGTCTTATGCTGATTCAGGCCCATCACCGCAGCGATATCTACCGGGCCGGGCTGAGCGCACACCCAGAAATTGTCATCACCAAGTCTGACTACATTTACGCCTGCATCGGAAACTACGTCTCCCCTACTGCCCTGACCGAATTTTCCGAAGCTCTCGCAAAAGCGCTGCAGTGCCGCGTCTTTGTTAGCAGTCTGTTTACGGATTTCCAGGAGCTGACTCTGCATTTTTCCAATCTGCGGGAGCTGCACCGCCTGGCTCTGGTACTGGACCCGGCCCGGCAGATTATCCCGGAAGCAGAACTGGAACAGAAAACCAGCGAGCACACCATATCCACGAAGGATTTCACCGATCTGACGGCCCGCTTAAAGTCCGGTAAGCTGGAATCCAGCCTTGCCAAATGGCAGGAGATCCGCAGCCAGCTCTGCACCTACCGATACGATTCCTTCCAGTACATCCTGAACCGTACAGAAGACACCATCTGCCGGATTTTAAAAGACCTGCACTCCGATCTGCTGATTGACGGAGAACGCCTGCTGCCGGAGCATGTGGAACAAATTGCGGATTTTTCAGAGATTGACGAAATTTTTGGAAAGGCATTTGCCGTAATCTGCGATAATTACAGTGAGAAAAAGGCCCAGAAATATTCCAACCTGGCCCAGAAGGTCCGGGAGATCGTGGAACAGGAGTACCATGATCCGGAATTAAACGCCCAGAGCATTGCCGACCGCCTGCTGTTAAACAACGCCTACCTTGGGCGCATGTTCCGCAGTGCCTACGGTCACTCCATCAACGACTGCATCAACTCCTGCCGCTTGGAGGAAAGCAAACACCTCCTGCGGGAAAGCCTGGAGCCGGTAGATACCATTGCACGAAATGTGGGATTTGCCAATGTGAAATATTACTATGTGCTGTTTAAGAAATATACCGGACAGACACCGGCCGCATACCGCGCCGGGAAGAACCTCTGAATCAGGATATCTAAGAAAGGCCAGTGAAAAGCGTTTCTAAAGCGACTTTTCACTGGCCTTTTTTTATTTCATGTTCTTATGGCTGGATTACATTAAGGACTTATACAGCTCCTTGATCTCCTCTACGGAAGTATCTCTCGGGTTACCCGGACGGCATGCGTCTGCGTATGCGGACTCAGACAGGAAATCCAGATCCTCTTCTTTTACGATGGCCTTTAAGTCTGCCGGGATACCTACATCTGCTGACAGCTTCTTCACAGCGTCTACAGCAGCCTTGCGGTACTCTTCCTGGCTCATGGTTTCTACACCCTCAACGCCCATAGCCTTTGCGATGTATTTGTACTTGTCACCGGTGCACGGAGCGTTGTACTCCATAATGGTCGGAAGAAGGATTGCGTTTGCTACGCCGTGTGGAGTATCATAAACAGCACCCAGGGAGTGTGCCATGGAATGAACAATACCAAGACCTACGTTTGAGAAGCCCATGCCTGCTACATACTGGCCCAGAGCCATTCCTTCTCTGCCCTCCGGGGTGTTTGCAACTGCGCCGCGTAAGGAGTTGGAAATGATCTCGATTGCTTTTAAGTGGAACATATCGGTCATCTCCCAGGCGCCCTTGGTGATGTAACCCTCGATTGCATGGGTCAGGGCATCCATACCGGTGGAAGCGGTCAGGCCCTTCGGCATGCTGGACATCATATCCGGGTCGATGACTGCGACAACCGGAATATCGTGAGTGTCTACACATACAAATTTACGTTTTTTCTCAACATCGGTGATAACGTAGTTGATGGTAACCTCTGCTGCGGTACCTGCGGTGGTCGGAACTGCGATGATCGGTACGCACGGTTTCTTGGTCGGAGCTACGCCCTCAAGGCTTCTTACATCCTCAAACTCCGGGTTGTTGATGATGATGCCGATGGCCTTGGCCGTGTCCATGGAGGAACCGCCGCCGATGGTCACGATGCAGTCTGCTTCGGCAGCCTTGAAAGCGGCCACACCGTCCTGCACATTGGCAATGGTGGGGTTGGGCTTGATCTCACTGTACACGCTGTAGGCAAAGTTTGCGGCGTCCAGCAGGTCGGTGACCTTCTTGGTGACGCCGAACTTGATCAGGTCGGGGTCCGAGCAGACGAAAGCCTTTTTGTAGCCGCGGGCGGTGAGCTCCGGCACAATGTTCTCGATGGCACCATGGCCATGGTAGGAAATGGTATTCAGAACGATGCGATCAGCCATAAGTCAAATCCTCCAAACTTATTTGCGCCGCCGGTTCCGGCAGCGGTTCTCTGTCTTTCAGCATAGCACATCGTCAAAAAATTTGCAATGCAGAATTGTATGAATTCTCTGTAAATTTTGATATGATCCTCATTTTTTCTGGACAGATTGCATCGTTTTGAAGGAATCGTGTTATTTTTCATATTCCGTGGTTATAACCACGGATTTCACCCTACAAAAGGGGTATACTATAAAAAATAAGCCGTCCACCCCGCTGCCGCAGCGGAATTGGCAGCTCCACTTCCCACACAAGGAGTCCGTTTTATGTTCAACCAGCCCTTCACCCCCTCGCAGGTGCGGCCCATCCGCCCGGCCATGACCGTTTCCCGCCCGGCACAGCTCGGGCAGGAGGTGCCCGTCACCTGGTTTTCGCTGGGCGCAGGCACCTCCATCACCCCGGAGTTCTACGACTGCACCACCCTGTATCTGGGCGGTGAGGGCAGCGGTACCTTTGTTCTGGGCAGCGACGCCCACGACGTCCCCATGCACCCCGGCCAGCTGCTCTGGGTGCCGCCCGGAACGCTGTGCGGCACCTGCACCGACAACGGCCTTATCTATACCGAAATCATCATCAAAAAGGAGAACCTTACTATGAACAGCATCCTCAAAGCAGGCGCAGCCACCGAACTGAAGGACCTGATTTCTTACGAAGAGGGCAGCATCGCCAACCTGGACCTGGCCCACACCGACAACATGAAATTCGTGCTGATGGCCTTTGACGAGGGCACCGGCCTGACCCCGCACCGTGCTCCCGGCAACGCCATCCTGACCGCACTGGAGGGCAAGGCCATCATCGGCTACGAGGGCCAGGACTACGAGCTGACCGCAGGCCAGAGCTTCCGTTTTGACAAGAACGGCCTGCACAGTGTGACCGCACAGGGCAGGTTCAAGATGAGCCTGCTGCTGGTGCTGGAGTAAATTTGTTCTGATTTTCAGAGTTGCTGCGTATTTTTTCGCAGCAGCTCTTCTTTTTTTTCCAAAAAGGGCTTGACAAACGGGGCAGATCGTGTATTATTGTATCAAGCGCTTAATACAGCAACACAAGGAGACAACAGTATGTCGGAACAGTTTGATTCCAGCCGCCCGATCTATGCACAGCTGGTGGAACGGCTCAAGGCCCGCATCCTGGCAGGCACCTACCCGCCCGGCGGGCACCTGGACTCGGTGCGGGACCTTGCCGCAGCCGCCGGGGTCAATCCCAACACCATGCAGCGGGCCCTGGCCCAGCTGGAAACCGAAGGTCTGGTGCGCACCGAACGCACCTCAGGCCGCTATGTTACGGAGGACACCGAATTGATCGAACAGCTTCGGACCGAAGCCGCCCGGAAACTGGCGGAAGAATTTCTGGTCAAGATGCGCGGCATCGGCTACAGCCCTGCACGCGCGGCTGCTCTGCTGGAGCAGCTGGACACCACCAAGGAGGATGCACAATGAGTGAGATTCTGACCTGTGAAGCACTGACCAAGTGCTACGACAAAGACAAGACCGCGCTGGACGGCGTGGATCTGCATGTGAATTTTGGCCGCATCGTGGGCCTGCTGGGCCCCAACGGCAGCGGCAAGACCACCCTCATCAAGCTGGCCAACGGCCTGCTGCAGCCCACGTCCGGCAGCATCAAGGTGGCCGGCATGGCCCCCGGCCCGGACACCAAGGCCCTTGTTTCCTACCTGCCGGACGCCGACTGGCTGCCCGACTGGATGCAGGTAGAGCAGCTGGTGGGCATGTTCACGGATTTTTACGCCGACTTTGACCCCGCCAAGGCCTTTGAGATGCTGGACACCCTGCACATTGCCCGCACCGCAAAGCTCAGGACCCTCTCCAAGGGCAACAAGGAAAAAGTGCAGCTCATCCTGGCCATGAGCCGCGCGGCCCGGCTCTACCTGCTGGATGAGCCCATCGGCGGCGTGGACCCCGCCGCCCGCGACTACATCCTGCACACCATCATCAGCAACTACAGCAAGGACGCAACGGTCATCCTGTCCACCCACCTCATCGGGGACATCGAGCCGGTGCTGGACGAGGCCATCTTCCTGAAGGACGGCCGGGTGTTCGCCCATCGCAGCGTGGAGGAGCTCCGCGAGACTGAGGGCATGAGCGTGGATGCATATTTCCGGGAGGTATTCAAATGCTGAGCAAACTTTTAAAGTATGAGTTCAAGGCCACCTGCCGCATTTACGGCGGACTGTATCTGGCCATTCTGGCTGCTGCTGCACTGCTGGGGGCGTTCTTCCGCTTTCCGGCACTGATTTCTGATTTTCCCATCGCCGTCGTCACAACCGTTTACCTGATGCTGTGTGTCGCTATTGCAGTCATCACTGCACTCACCATCATCCAGCGGTTCACCCGCAACCTGCTGGGGCGCGAGGGTTATCTGATGCACACCCTGCCAGTCACCCCGGCGCAGCTCATCCTGTCCAAGCTCATCTCCAGCATGGTGTGGCTGCTGTGCAGCATCCTGGTCATCGCGCTTTCCCTCGGTGTATTCTTCCTGTGCGGGATGCTGAACGTCAACGGCATCTTCTCGGACTGGGCCAGTGCCGTGCGCGACTTCCGGCAGCTGGCAGATATTCTGCAGCGCGTTCTGAATGTCAGCGGATTCATGCTGCTGCTCACGGCCATCGAGTGGCTGGCCACGCTGGTCTGCTCCATCCTGTGCCTGTACACCGCCTGCATGATCGGGCATCAGTTCAAGCAGCATTTTGCGCTGGTGGGCATCGCGGCCTTTGTGGGTCTGAACGTTGTGCAGAACCGCCTTATGGCCCTGCTGCCCTACGCCAGCGATAACGTTGACCTGGGCACGGTGGTGACTTCCACGGCCATCGGCGACGTCACCTGGCAGGTGGCAGTGAACCAGACCTATCTCCAGACCTATCTCCGATCCCTGCTGGTTTCCCTGCTGGCCGATGCGGTGCTGTGCGGTATCTACTTTGCCGCCACCAACTGGCTGATGAAGAACAAACTGGATCTGGATTGATTTCTCTATCACAAAAGATCACAAAAGGGTCTGCTGCCATTTCCGGCAGCAGACCCTTTTGTGATTGGGGCAGATTCAGCACGCGTCGTACTGCTTTTGCAGGTATTGCAGGCACTGGACCGAATTCTCCGGCGTGGTGTTTTCCAGTGTGGCGAACACCCAGGGCTTTTCCTGCTTGGCAAAGCGCACAAGACATCCTGGGTTAATTCATCGTGCGGGGATTGTTGTTTTTGAGATTTGGTTTCTTCGTTAAAGTGATAGATAAATTCTCGATAGCCTGTGAAGCCACACTTTTGGGAAAAACGGGTCAAAGCAGCTTTGGATACATGCAACAGTTCCGTCACTCTAGACGAGGAAAGAGAGTGTTGCTGTGCTTCAGGAGATAAAAAATAGCGGGCGATGTCTAACTCTAGCTCCGTCATTTCTTCTTGATGGCTCTTAATAATGCTTCGGAGATCACGATCTTGTTTCACAGCGGTCCTCCTTTCAACTGAGGTTACACATGGAGAAAATCCTATAATATATTTCACAGTATAACATAAAAAACCGGGATATACAAGGAGTACGACCAGCGAACGACTGAAAGAAGGAACAGAATCAGCGTCTCTTTTGAATCAACTTTGTAAAAAAAATAACCTCTGGAAACAAAGGAAAGACGCTGAAAAAAGTTGTTAAAATATGTTATAATTTACACAAGAATTTGTTCCTTCTCGTAAAGGAAGAGGTAAGGAGGTGGAGTGATGGCCAACGCAACTCTAGAAATGATGCAAGAGATTGAAATGGCGGCAGAAGCCGTTGTCGCAAGTTACGAGAATCAGATCCAAGATTTGCGCCAACAGCTAGGTAATCACCTACAGGAGGTAGCAGCATACTATGACAAAGAGACCGCAAAGCTAGTAGCAGAGCGGGAAGAGTCCTCGAGAGCGACGATTGCTAGCTTGGAAGCAGACCTTGCAGTGACCAGCCAGCGCAATGACGAAAAGGTGCAGCAAGCCATGACAAATAAGCGTGCAGCCTTGGTAGATGAAATTGTAGAAAAGGTGGTAGCAACCTATGGCAATTAGCCCAATGCAACACCTTTCCCTAGTCTTGCCCACAAATCTAATGGAAGAGCTTCTCTTGTCGCTCCAGTCAGAGGAATCCGTCCAAATCTATGATTTGAGCGAGCAAGAGGACTGGCAAGTTGCTTTCCAGACGAGTGATAGGACCAAAGGATCAGCTCAAAGACTGGATGAACTAAGACGTCGGGAAGAGCAGTTAGAAAAGGCCATTCAAGCTTTGGAGCCTTTCATTCCTCAAAAGAAGGGATTAGAAAAACTAAAAGAAGCTCCCTTGTCTTTGTCTTTTCACGATTTAGAGTCTCATGGGCTTATCCGTGATGAGCAACGTCTCTTACAGTCGGTGCAAAAACAATTGGCTGTCTTAGCAAAGGCGCGGGATCGCATCCAGCTAGCTCAAGAAGAGCTTGCCTCTTTGGAAAAATGGGTTGACTTGACAATGACACCGGACCAGCTCAAGCGTTTCCGCTATGTTCATGGCTTAATCGGCACCATTCCCAATAGTGAACAGGATCAGGCGCGTCAAGCCTTGCTAGCGCACCCAGATGTAGAGGTTGATGTGGTTTTCAGCTCGGAAACAGAGCATGGAGTCGTTGTCCTGTATAAGTCTGGTGATTTAGCGGATATTCAAGATACGCTGACCAGTTCGCATTTCAAAGAGTTTGACTACAAAGGAGAGACCCTGCCCAAAGAACGTTTGGAGCAACTCAAGAGAGAGATCAAAGAACAAGGTGCTGTTGAAGCGGCTACTTTGGAAAGGCTCAGCCAAGCAAAGGAAGACCTCAATCAACTCAAATACCAACTCGATTATGTCTTGAGTCTAGGAGCTCGGGAAGAGGCTAAAGGCTCTCTTGCCAGTACAACCCATCTAGTCGCATTAGAAGGATGGATTGAGACCTCTCAACTCGAAGCTTTAAAGGCCAAACTTCAAAAGGAATTTGGGGACCAAGTCGTCTTGCAGACGCGAGAGGTTACCCAAGAAGAATGGGATCAGGTGCCAATCAAACTGAAAAACAATGCCTTGGTGGAGCCCTTTGAGTTGGTGACCGAGATGTACGCCCTGCCCAAGTATTATGAGAAAGATCCGACGCCAATCGTCTCTCTCTTCTACTTTGTTTTCTTTGGCATGATGGTAGCAGATATCGGCTATGGCCTCTTGTTAACGCTGGCAACTGGCTTTGCTCTAAAAGCTTTCCAGCTACGGCCGAGCGCAGCAAAAAACCTTCGCTTTTTCTGCCTCTTAGGAATCTCAGTAGCCCTTTGGGGAGTCGTATATGGTTCCTTCTTTGGCTTTGAGATGCCCTTTGCTTTGATCAGCACGACCACCAATGCTATGACCATCTTGATCCTATCGGTGGTCTTTGGTTTCATCACCGTTTTGGTTGGTCTCTTCCTAGGAGGGATGAAAAATGTCCGCCTGAAAGACTACACCGAAGCCTACAATGCAGGCTTTGCCTGGGTCTTGATCTTATTAGGTTTGATGCTCTTAGCAGTCGGAAATATCCTACCAGGCTTATCCTACCTAGTTCCCATTGGCCAGTGGCTAGCTATTCTCAATGCGATTGGGATTCTGGTGGTGTCCATTGTCAGTGCCAAGAAATTATCAGGATTAGCAG
>OGZV01003336.1_pt1 | contig 10992 bp, 8 predicted proteins | sample 1576861 | NCBI WGS metagenome assembly OGZV01 (sample SAMEA3541501, study PRJEB24748) | human gut metagenome | biome: human gut; feature: human-associated habitat; material: faeces | place: China | collected 2012
GATGTGAGCGGTGTCCGCAAATGCGTGTCGCAGATAATCCGCACCGGATTCCTTCCGCCCGGCATCCGGCAGTTTAACATAGGGTCGTCGGCCAGTACCGTTCCGACCCCCACCATAATGCCGCGGTATCGGTGCCGCTCCTGCTGCACATAAGCCCTGGCCTCCTCTCCGGTGACCCACTTTGAAGCACCGGTGTAGGCCGCGATCTTTCCATCCAGGGTCATGGCATATTTCATGACCACATAAGGCGCTTTTCTGCGGATGAAATGAAAGAACACCGGATTTAACTGGTCGCATTCTTCTTTCAGCACATGGGTTTCCACTGTGATGCCCCGCTCCCGCAGATACTGCTTTAAATCCCGGATTTCCAGCTCCTTATAATGGAATAAAGACGCCGCAAGCGCCGCGTCTGCCTTTCCTTTGGTCAGCGCATCGTAGAAATGCTCCTTCGTTCCTGCGCCGCCGGATGCAATGACCGGAATCGACACGTTCTCTGCAATCAGGGAAGTCAGCTCATTGTCATAGCCGGCCTTGGTTCCATCACAGTCCATGCTGGTAAGCAAAATCTCACCGGCACCCAGAGAGTCTGCCTTCATGGCCCACTCCACGGCGTCCAGACCGGTATCAATACGTCCGCCATTTTTGTATACATTCCAGCCAGATCCGTCTTCCCTGCGTCTGGCATCAATGGCAACCACCACACACTGGCGACCGAACTTGTCTGCCGCGTCACTGATCAGCTGCGGTGTATTGATAGCGGAAGAATTGATGGAAATCTTATCCGCGCCCTCCCGAAGAAGCCGCCGGAAATCCTCCACGGTGCGGATGCCTCCACCTACCGTAAACGGGATAAACACGGTCTCTGCCACCCGGCGTACCATGTCCACCACAGTCTCCCTTGCATCAGAAGATGCCGTAATGTCCAGAAATACCAGTTCATCGGCGCCGGCCTTATCATAGGCTGCCGCAATCTCCACCGGATCTCCGGCATCCCGCAGATTCACGAAATTGACACCTTTTACCACCCGTCCGTTGTGAACATCCAGACAGGGAATGATTCTCTTTGTAAACATATGCTGTTCCTCCTACAAACTGCCCTGTCCGTTACAGGCTGATGAAATTTTTCAGGATCTGAAGCCCCACCTCACTGCTCTTTTCCGGATGGAACTGGCAGGCAAATACATTGCCCTGCTCCACCGCCGCATGAATGTGGGTGCTGTATTCTGTGGTGGCTGCCACGATTTCTGTGTCCTCTGCCTTTAAGTAATACGAATGCACAAAGTACACATAAGACCCATTCGGAATTCCGGCAAACAGTCTGGTTCCCGGTTTGATTTCCAGGGAATTCCAGCCCATATGCGGAATCTTGAGTCCCGGGCTGTCCGGAATCTTTAAGATCTCGCCCTTCAAAATGCCAAGGCCCTCCACACCATCACTCTCATCACTTCGCTCAAACAAAAGCTGCAGGCCCAGGCAGATTCCCAGAAGCGGAGTACCTTTCTTTACCGCCTCCCGGATTACCTCCACCAGACCATACTGGTGCAGGCGTTCCATGGCGCCCCCAAAGGCACCAACACCCGGCAGGATCAGTTTGTCTGCCGCAAGAATGTTTTCTTTGTCTCTTGTTACAACCGGCTGCTCGCCCAGGGCGGTCAGTGCCTTTTCCACACTTCGTATATTTCCGGCATCGTAGTCAATAATCGCTATCATTCGGTCTCCTCCATGCAGTTGCTAGTTATCAGTTCGATTTTATTCTACATTATAATCATTTTTCAGCATCCAGTCTACCGAATTTTGGTGAACACCGCATGCCCGTTCATGAAGCTCCTGTGTCGTCTGCGGGAAGGTCTTATTTATCCGCAAAAAGAAAGAGCCCTGGTTAAAAAATGCGGTCTTCTCAAAGGGGAAGCGGATCACGCCCGGATTCGCAAAGCCAGCTCCCAGCTCCAGGATTACCAGATCCTTGTTGAAGGTTCCGGTCAGCCACTGGGTATAGCGGTTCCACTGGGGCAGATAGCCCTCTTCTATGTACGGATGCGCCTCAATGGTGTTTCCTGTTAACGGCGCGCCACAATGCGGACAGATGCCGGACGGAATCTCATCCGGCTCCCAGATGTCCTTCGTACATCCCGCAGAGCACTGTTTCCACGTTTCATTTCCGCAGGGCGCTACGATGCGCTGCACCCGCTTATCCTTTGGTTTTTCCTTCACCGGGAAAAGGCGGTCCATCATTGCCTGAGTCTGCTCATCGGCAGCCGGGCAGGACACCTCTTCCATGTGAATTTCCTCCGTTATGGCGGTCTCCGTCTGGCTTCCAAGCGCTGTCTCAAAGATCAGGGCATCTGTTGCCATCGTGATGATAAAATAGTCCTTATTCTTCACCAGCTCATATAAATTCGCGTAGGCTTCCCGCAGCCGCGCCTCCTGCGCAGCGTCCCCGCGTTTCCATTTCCACTCCTCGCCCAGACCAATCAGAAGCTTCTGACAGCCCGAAAGGCGCGCGCCTATCTTCTCTGCATCCATGATTTATCCTCCTGAAATCTCCAGTAATTTTTCTATCCGGCCTGTTCTGTCTAAAATCTTCTTAGATCTCCAGGCCGGAATATCCGTGTACTTCCTCATACACCTCATACCATTCCATGCACCGCGCGTGAAAGCACTCCCACGCCTCGTCGCGCCGTGCTTTCGCGGCCGCCACATCTTCCTGCAGGCCAGATGGCTCATCCGGTATTCCGGCTGTCCCTCCGGCGGTCTTTTCTCCCGATGACTCTGCCTCTGTTTTTTCCGTCATCCGCGCCGCGGGTTCTGTCATCCAGTACGCCTCTGACATTTTCCACTCATCCAAAAGCCCCTGATATTCTTCCTCAAGCCGTCCATACTCCAGTTCCTCCGGCTCCAGTTTTTCCTGCACAAGCCGCAGTTTCCAGTCCGCATAGGCTTCCTCGACGGAAAACTCCTTAAGGCGGTGGCGTTCCGCCTTCGGCACAGCCCGCATTCCTGCTAAAAGTGCTGCGTCCTCGGCCTTTACCTGGGCTGAAAGCTCTTCTCCGTATTCGTCCGCCTTCTGCTTTTTCTCCAGGTAATGCTCATAACCGAACGGGTAATACATGGGGCCTCCATCCTCAAAGATCAGCACGCTCTGGGCTACCTGACGGATGAAATACCGGTCATGGGACACAAAGAGAATGGTTCCGGTATAGGCCTGGAAAGCCGATTCCAGCGTTTCCTTCGCCTGCACGTCCATGTGGTTGGTTGGCTCATCCAGCACCAGAAAATTCGGGCGGCTTTGCAAAAGTTCCGCCAGCACCAGCCGTGCTTTTTCACCGCCGGATAAATCACTCACCCGCCGGGATGCCAGCTTTCCAGGGAACAGATACATCCCCAGAATATTCCGCACCTCTTTCTCTGTCATGGATGGGAACAGGTCATGAAAATGCTCTGCCACGGACTTTTCCGACTGAATCTCTGCCGAGTGCTGGTCAAAATATCCGATGGTAATGTTGTTTCCCAGCACACACCGCCGCTCCACAGACTTATCCTTTTCCTGAAACGGCTGCAAAAGCCCCGCCACCGTCTTCAAAAAGGTACTTTTTCCTGCTCCATTTGGCCCCAGAATGCCCATTTTCTGTCCTCGGCGGATCCGCAGGGTAATCTCTAAAAGTGCCCGGTCATAGCCGATTTTCAAGTGCTCTGCCTCAAACACCCACTTGCTGCCCGGAATAAGCGGCTCAATGTTGCCGGTAAACAGATGCACATCATCCTCCACCGGCTTTTCCACCCGCTCCATACGCTCCAGCTGCTTTTTCTTGGCCCGGGCAAAGGATGCTTTCGTCGGCTTGTGGCGAAAACGCTCAATCACGCCGTTTAAGCGGTCCGCCTCCTCCTGCTGCCGCTCCCAGGCCTTTCGCTGCCGTTCGATCCGCTTTTGCTTCTCTTCCCGGTACTGGCTGTAATTGCCTGCATACCGGGTCAGCTTCCCGTCAGAAACCTCAACCACAGTCTCTGCCACCTGATCCAGAAAAAAACGGTCATGAGACACCAGCACCACCGCGTGCTCATACCGCTTTAAATACTGCTCCAGCCACTGGATCGTGGCAATATCCAGATGGTTCGTCGGTTCATCTAACAGTAAAATATCCGGTTTTTCCAGCAGCAGACGGATCAGCGCGATCTTCGTCTGCTCACCTCCGGAAAAATCTCCGATCTTTTTGTGCTTGTCAGCCCTTGCAAAGCCAAAGCCGGTAAAGATCCGGTCATACTCCTGCTCATATTCAAACCGTTCCCGTGCAAAGGTATCGCGAAACGGGCATGCCGCCAGAAGAATCTCCTCCACGGTCTGTTCCCGGTCCGAAAAAGCCTGCTGCTTTAACATCCCCACGGTCAGCCGGCGAGAACTCGTCACACCTGCTCCCTGGCGCCTGTCGTCCCGGTCCAGGGAAAGTTCTCCTGCGATCAGCTTTAAAAGCGTGGTCTTTCCTGCGCCATTTCGCCCCACCAGGGCAATCTTTTCATTTCCCTTTATCTCAAAATCCACATGGGACAAAATCACATGTCCGCCCGCCGAAACGGTACCATCCGTAATCTGATATAACATAAAAACCTCTTTTCTTTGTTACTGGTAACAGTGTAGCAAAAAAAAGAGGCTTTTAAAAGTTTTTTACCGGATCTTTTTATTTCTCAACAGGTTCATAATGCACACCATGCTCCCCGCAGACCTCCCTGACCAGTCCTTCCTGTTTCAGATGGTCCAGATGCGCAAAGCATTCACCCAGGGCAAACCAGCGCTGGGCCGGCGGAAAATCATCCCAGCCATCACAGTGGATCTTCCATTTCATGCAGCCCGTAATATCATAAAGGCAGGGCTTCTTCACCGGATCATGCTGCAATTCACGGACAATTCTAAGGCAGTCTGCCAGACGCTTCTTATGATGCTCCTTCAGCTGACGGATCCTGAGCTTCATATCCCCTGCCTGCCGGTGTCCCGGAAGCGGCAGGGTAACCGGATAGGCTTCCAGCTTGTCCAGGCTCCTTAAATAATTGCCCAGAGAGTCCGGCACATCCCACCAGTCTGTGATATTGGGCGTAATGTCAAACAGCACGTGATCCCCCAGAAGCATGGCGCCGGTACCGCAGACTTCAAAGCAGAAATGCCCTGGTGTATGTCCCGGTGTCCAGATGGCCCGCAGCGTGTACCGCCCCGCTAAGATCACATCTCCTTCCTCCAGCAGCGTATAATCCCGGAAGGAAAGCGGCGCTGCCATGGTTCTGGACGGCGTACATGCTAACATCGCCTGCAAAAGCGATTCCTCAATTCCGTTTTCCCGGAAGCGTTCCGAACGGTGCTCCTGCAATGTTCCGTCCATAAACCGGTAATCCTCCCGGCTGATATATACCCTTCCGCCCGGCCGGATCAGCTCCGGGGCGTTCCCACTGTGATCTGCATGAAGATGTGTCAGCAGGATATCCGTATCCTCCATGGATACGCCGAGCTGCCCCAGTCCCTTAAGGAGCGCTTTTTTGCAGCCTTCTGTCCGAAATCCGGTATCCACCAGCAGATTGCGCTGCTTCGCCTCCCTGCTGCCCCGGAACAGATAGCTGTTTAACTCTTTGAGTGGATTACCCTCCAGAGGCACCGGAATCCGGAACACCTCCGGTAGCACCTCCCTGATGTCATATCCCATCATGTCTAAGTCCTCCGCTTTTCCTTAATCGAACAAAAGAGCGGGACACTTCTGCATCCCACTCTCTTATAAAGGTTCGTTTTATGATCAGTCTTTTGCTTCTGCCTTGTCCAGCTCCTCGATGATTGCCGGGATCACTTTATACAGATCACCTACAATGCCAACGTCTGCGATCTCGAAGATCGGTGCAGACTCGTTGGTGTTGATGGCAACGATCAGCTCAGAGTCCTGCATACCTGCTACGTGCTGGATTGCTCCGGAAATGCCGATTGCGAAGTAAATCTGTGGACGAACTGTTTTACCTGTCTGTCCAACCTGAAGATCTACTGGTAACCAGCCATTCTCTACAACAGCACGGGAGCAGCTTACAGTACCGCCAAGAACTTCTGCTAAGTCCTCTAACAGTTTGAAGTTCTCTTTGGAACCTACTCCACGTCCACCAGATACCAAAATCTTAGCTTCCATGATATTTGCTGTAGATTTTACAGCTTTTACAACATTGAGGATTTCAACATATCTGTTGTCAGGTGTGAATCCTGGATTGAATTCAACAACGTTTGCTTTTGCACCAGCGATTGGAGCAATCTTCTGCATAACACCTGGACGAACGGTTGCCATCTGTGGGCGGTTATCCGGGCAAGCGATTGTAGCGATTGTGTTACCACCAAATGCTGGACGAGTCATTAACAACTGATTGTGTTTCTGCTCAGATTCTTTTCCTGGAGCAGCAACCAATGGGAAATCTCCGATTTCAAGAGAAGTACAGTCTGCTGTAAGACCTGTTTTAACTCTTGCTGATACAGTAGGACCAAGATCACGTCCGATAGCTGTTGCACCAACTAACATGATCTCTGGTTTGTACTCATTGATCACAGATGCCAGTGCATGTGCATATGGCTCTGTTCTGTATTCTTTTAATTCAGGATCGTCTACAACGATAACACGGTCTGCACCATACTCTGCTAACTGATCTGCTAATCCTTTGACGCCAGAGCCGATCAATACTGCTGTAACTTCTGTATTTAAGTCTTTTGCTAAATCTTTACCTTTGCCAAGCAATTCAAATGCAACACCGTCTAATACGTTATCTACCTGCTGTGCAAAGACAAATACTCCCTTATATTCTTCTAATGACATCTTATTCACCACTTTTCCTTATTTTTTTAGATAATGTGTTTCTCTTTGAATTTACCGATCAAGTATGCTACGGATTCTGCTGGATCAAGATTTACTTTCTCACCAGCTCCTTTTGCTACTTTATCAGATGCTTTTGCAATCTTTGTTGGTGATCCTTTTAATCCAAGGTCAGAATCATCAACATCCTTTAAGTCTGCTCTTCCCCAAACAGTCACTTCTTTGTCACATGCATCAAAGATTCCACCTGGTGTCATGTAACGTGGCTGATTTAATTCAGAAAGTGCTGTCACTAAGCAAGGCATTTTTGCTTTTAATTCGTGATATCTGTCTTCATACTGTCTCTTAACGATAACAGAATCTCCATCAACTTTGATGTCTGCTGCGTAAGAGATAACTGGTAAACCAAGATGCTCAGCGATCTGTGGTCCTACCTGTGCGGTATCTCCATCGATAGCCTGACGTCCTGTGATGATAAGATCGTAATCTAAGTTACGAAGAGCACCAGCGATTGTAGTAGATGTTGCCCATGTATCTGCTCCACCTAATACTCTGTCTGTTACAAGGATTGCATCATCTGCTCCCATTGCCATTGCTTCACGAAGAACTGCATCAGCCTTTGGAAGTCCCATGGTAAGAACTGTAACTTTTGCTCCTGTCTCATCTTTGATTCTTAATGCTGCTTCAAGACCTGCTTTGTCATCTGGGTTCATGATAGCAAGCATTGCTGCTCTATCAAGTGTTCCATCTGGATTGAATTTTACTCCACCCTTTGTATCAGGAACCTGTTTAATACATACTACGATATTCATGTATTTTCCACTCCTTATGTTATTATATTTTCATTAATCGCGGATTACTCGAAACACTTCGTGTTTCTCGTGCGCGTTGCGCTCTCAAATGTCTGTCAGAAATATTTCATTCTCGCAAGCGTGATTCTATATTTCTTCCATCCATTTTCAATCCGCTAGATCACGTCTATTTAAGCAATGCACCTGAGATAACCATGCGCTGTACTTCGCTTGTTCCCTCATAGATCTCTGTGATCTTAGCATCACGCATCATACGCTCTACATCGTACTCTCTGATGTATCCATATCCACCGAATAACTGAACAACTTCTGTTGTAACAGCCATTGCTGTCTCTGCTGCGAATAATTTTGCTTTTGCAGCTTCTACAGAGTAAACTTTCTGGTTTGCTTTTGCCATTGCTGCTTTATAAACTAACATCTGAGCGGCTTCAATTCTTGTTGCCATATCAGCTAACTTGAACTGTGTATTCTGCTGCTGTGCGATAGAACGACCAAACTGCTTTCTTTCTTTTGTATAAGCAATTGCGCGCTCTAATGCACCTTCTGCAATACCAAGTGCCTGGGAAGCGATACCAATACGTCCACCATCTAATGTATGCATAGCGATTGGGAATCCTTTTCCTTCAGGTCCAAGTAACGCATCCTTTGGAATTCTGCAGTCTTCAAAAATTAACTCATAGGTAGAAGATCCACGGATACCCATCTTCTTCTCTTTTGTTCCGAAGGAGAATCCTGGAGCACCTTTTTCTACGATAAATGCGGAGAAGTTCTTTTTCTTTCTTCCTCTCTTGTCCTCTGTAATGCTTGTGATAGCGATTACAATATAAACATCTGCAACTTTACCATTGGTAATGAAGCATTTTGATCCGTTTAATACCCATTCGTCACCGTCTAAAACAGCTTTTGTCTGAGCACCCTGAGCATCTGTACCAGCACCTGGTTCTGTCAATGCGAAAGCACCAAGTTTCTCGCCTGTAGCAAGTGGTCTGACATATTTCTGTTTCTGTTCTTCTGTACCGTAAGTCATAATTGGATCAATGCAGAGAGAAGTATGTGCGGAAACAACAACACCTGTTGTAGCGCAAACTTTTGATAACTCTTCTACACACATAACATATGTTAATGGATCACATCCCTGTCCGCCGTACTCCTTTGGTACCGGGATTCCCATGAATCCATATTTTGCCATTTTCTTAACTGTCTCTGCCGGGAACTGTTCTGTCTCATCAGTTTCCTGTGCAAGAGGTTTTACTTCGTTTTCAGCGAATTCTCTGAACAGAGAACGCGCCATTTCATGTTTCTTGTCTAAAGTGAAATCCATGATTTCAAATCCTCCTAAACCTTAATATCTGTTAATTACTGAGCGTCAACTGGTGTTTTTGTGCGGTCAGCATTGTATACATAGAATCCTTTTCCGCTCTTAGCACCAAGGTTACCACCACGAACCATTTTGCGGATCAATGGGCATGCACGGTATTTGCTGTCGCCAGTCTCTTTGTAAAGAACATCCATAATAGCAAGGCAGATATCAAGACCGATGAAATCTCCTAACTCTAATGGTCCCATTGGATGGTTTGCGCCAAGTTTCATAGCTGCATCGATACCTGCGATATCAGATACACCTTCCATTTTGATGAATGCTGCTTCGTTGATCATTGGAATTAAAATACGGTTTACAACGAATCCTGCTGCTTCATTTACCTGTACAGGTGTTTTTCCGATCTCAACAGAGATTTTCTTAATAGCTTCAACAGTCTCATCCGGTGTATTTACACCAGCGATAACTTCGATTAATTTCATACGGTCTGCAGGGTTGAAGAAATGCATACCAACCATTGGACGTGTAAGACCATTTCCAATCTCTGTGATGGAAAGGCTGGATGTATTTGAAGCAAAGATACACTCTGGTTTTGCGATCTTATCTAATTCCTGGAATGTAGTTTTCTTTACTCCCATATCTTCGAATGCTGCTTCTACGATCAGATCGCAGTCTGCGCAAAGGTTTTCTTTTAATCCCGGAGTGATTTTAGCAAGGATAGCATCAACAGCTTCCTGTGTCATTTTTCCTTTTTCTACAAGTCTTGCATAGCCTTTCTGGATTTTGGCTTTTCCACCGTCAGCCCATTCCTGCTTGATATCGCAGAGAGCTACCTCATATCCTTCTACCTGGGCAAATGCTTTTGCAATACCCTGTCCCATGGTTCCTGCACCAATAACACCAACTTTCATGTTAGTACCTCCTGAATTTATTCTGAATTTTTAATATGTAATGGAAACGCCCGGAAAAGCAGTCACCCGCTTTCCGGACAGTTTTATCTGAATTAATTATCTCTCAACGATTGTAGAGCATCCCATTCCGCCACCGATACATAATGTAGCAAGACCTCTGTGGGAATCTCTCTTCTGCATCTCATGTAATAATGTTACAAGGATACGGCATCCGGAAGCTCCTACTGGATGTCCAAGTGCGATCGCACCACCGTTAACGTTAACTTTGGACATATCGAAATGTAAATCTCTTGCAACTGCGATAGACTGAGCTGCAAAAGCTTCGTTTGCTTCGATCAGATCCATATCATCAATTGTAAGTCCTGTCTTAGCTAATACTTTCTTAGTAGAAGCAACAGGTCCAACACCCATGATCTCTGGCTCAACACCGCCAAGTGCTCCAGCTACCCATGTAGCCATTGGTGTAACGCCGAGTTCTTTTGCTTTCTCTTCGCTCATTACAACGATTGCTGCTGCACCATCGTTAATACCGGAAGCGTTACCTGCTGTAACAAGTCCACCCTCTTTACCAGAGCAGCATTTTAATTTTGCTAAAGACTCTGCTGTTGTACCTGCACGAGGTCCTTCATCTGTCACGAAATCTACGATCTCTTTTTTCACTTTAACCGGAACCGGAACGATCTCATCTGCAAATTTGCCTTCAGCGATCGCTTTTTCACATTTCTGCTGGCTGTTTGCTGAGAACTCGTCTAATTCTTCTCTTGTGATTCCATATTTATCACATACGTTCTCTGCTGTGATCATCATATGATAATGATTAAATGCATCTGTCAATGCATCGTTAACCATTGTATCGATGATCGTTGCATTGTTCATACGATATCCGAAACGAGCTTTTGTCATAGCATATGGTGCCATTGACATATTTTCCATACCACCTGCAACAACGATATCAGCTTCTCCTGCCATGATCATGGTAGCTGCATCATTGACACATTTCAAACCAGAACCACATACAACGTTGATCGTGATTGCTGGAACTTCGATTGGGAGTCCTGCTTTGATAGAAGCCTGACGTGCAACGTTCTGTCCCTGAGCTGCCTGGATTACACAACCCATCTTAACTTCGTCAACCA
>OGZV01003343.1_pt1 | contig 10968 bp, 7 predicted proteins | sample 1576861 | NCBI WGS metagenome assembly OGZV01 (sample SAMEA3541501, study PRJEB24748) | human gut metagenome | biome: human gut; feature: human-associated habitat; material: faeces | place: China | collected 2012
CGGCGCCGGCCACGCAGACGAACGTCACGAAGAATTGGTTGAGTTTGAGATTTAATGGAACCGTCTTCATTGAAACAAGCCCAAGCCAAACCTTTTGCACCGTAGCGATTTACATATGCTACCAAATCATCGAGTTCACGACGAGGAATACCAGCATCACCAGGTACAACAATACCTTTTACGATACCGCCATTGTCGATAACAGAGCGGAATACTTTGAATTCAGTATCTTTTACGAGTTCAGTTACATCTGTGAAAGCCATGTCAAAGCGAAGATCTGGCTTATCAGAACCATATTTATCCATCGCTTCATCCCATGTAATACGAGGCATAGGCAATGGAATTTCTTTGCCCAATGTCTTTTTGAACACTTCTGCAACCATTTGTTCCAATAGTGCATAAATGTCCTCTTCATCAACGAAGCTCATTTCCAAGTCGAGTTGTGTGAATTCTGGTTGACGGTCTGCACGCAAATCTTCATCGCGGAAGCAACGTACGATTTGGAAATATTTTTCATAGCCTGCTACCATCAAAATTTGTTTGAAAATTTGTGGAGATTGAGGCAATGCATAGAATGTGCCTGCATTCACACGAGAAGGTACTAAATAGTCACGCGCGCCTTCTGGTGTAGATTTTGTAAGCATAGGTGTTTCGATTTCAAGGAAATCGCGGCTATCGAAGAAATCGCGCATAGCCTTTGTTACCTTATGACGCAAAATCAAGTTGCGTTGCATTTCTGGACGACGCAAGTCAAGATAACGATATTTCAAGCGGATGTTTTCATCTACATCGATATTATCTTGAATGTAGAATGGAGGTGTTTTCGCAGAATTCAATACGCGAAGTTCTTCACAATACATTTCATAAGCGCCTGTAGGCAAGTTAGGATTGATTGCTTCTTCATCGCGTTTTGTAATTTTACCACGTACACAAAGCACATATTCATTACGAACATCTTCAGCCTTGTGGAAAGATTCCACATTATGATCTGGGGATGCTACAACTTGAACGATGCCAGAACGATCTCGCAAGTCCAAGAAGATCAAGCCGCCGTGGTCACGACGACGTTCAACCCAACCACATAATACAACCTCTTTACCTACTTCTGCTTCAGAAATAGTGCCACAACCGTGTGTACGGTGTAAGCCTTTCATTGTTTCCATTCTACTGTCATCCTTTCACCAAAGAAGATATACGTTCAGAAACAGATGCTAATGGCACTGTTTCCTGTTCACTTGTTTCCATAAAACGAATGATGGCCTCTTGCTTAGCCAATTCATCATCACCCACTATGATAACATATTTTGCATGAATTTTGTTAGCATATTTTAATTGAGCCTTCATACTTTTACCTTGTCCATCCATTTCCGCAGTGATATATGCGCTACGCAATGTTTGACAAATCTTGAAAGCTTCTATTTTTGCAGCCTCTCCAAGGGCTACTACAAATACAGCTGGTTCGATTGTCGGTTCAGGCAACAGATTTTGTTTTTCTAAAGCCAACAACAAGCGTTCCATGCCCATTGCAAAACCAATAGCTGGTGTATGAGGACCATCGAGTTCCTCTACAAGGCCATCATAACGACCACCACCGGCAACGGCACTTTGCGCACCTAATGGAGTATATTGAACTTCAAAGGCAGTTTTTGTGTAGTAATCTAGGCCACGAACCAAACGTGGATTTAGATTATATTGAATATTCGCCGCATCAAGTAATGTTTTAAGTTCTTCAAAATGGGTATTACATTCTTCACATAAATGTTCATGAATTTCAGGAGCGCCTACGGATAAGGCTTTGCACGTTTCATTTTTGCAATCCAATAAACGTAATGGATTTTTGTACAACCGCTCTTGGCAATCTTCACAAAGTTGATCTTTTTTAGGTTCAAAGAATTCAATCAACTTTTGACGATACGTAGGACGACAGTTTGGACAACCTACAGAGTTCACCTCTACATTGAGATCCTTAAGACCAAAATCTTTCAACAACTGTACGATCATACAGATAACTTCGCTATCCACTACAGGAGATGGAGAACCGAGTACTTCTGCACCAAATTGATGGAATTCACGATAGCGACCAGCTTGCGGTTTATCGTGACGGAACATAGAACCCATATAGAACCATTTTGTTAAATTTTCTTTACCATACACCTTATTTTCAAGATACGCCCGTACGGCAGAAGCCGTATTTTCAGGGCGTAATGTATAGCTTTGTTCCTTGTCGTCGCCAGTGGAGAAGGTATACATTTCCTTTGATACTACGTCCGTAGTTTCCCCAATGCCCCGCAAAAATAATTTTGTATCTTCAAAGGCAGGTGTACGAATTTCGCTAAAGCCATAAGCTTTACAAATTTCGCGCATATGCTGTTCTATATAATGCCAATTTACAATTTGTTCTGGCAAGAAATCTTGTGTACCTCTTGGTCTTTTAATAGCCATTACACAACCTCCCAAAATGATTTACATAATGCATGCCTCTTAGCTAATAAAGCCTTTAATGTATCTGTATATACATCTACATCCTTTGGCATGTGTTGCTTTTTCTGTCTAAACGCAGGGGCCTTAATCCATTTAGATGATCCACCTGGTCCCATAGACATAATTGTTTGCCGCTCTTCCATGATTTGAATATTATATTCACACGCTTTACCTGGCAATGTATACCCAATATTTTCAAGTTGACCTCTCATATATTGTTGACGATATAGATAATACGGCACATAACCTGCCTGCTCTAATCGCTCCTGAGCATACCGTACCATGTGTTTTACTATGGACTCATCAGGTACATCATGTTGCATGTTCAAATCATATAGCGGACTACCGCGTTTGATAGCTAACGTATGAATTGTAACATTTTCAGGCAAATTATGACAAATATAATCCATGTTATGCACCATATGTTTTATATTTTGCCCAGGTAGACCTGCTATAAAATCCATATTAACAGCAAACTCTGTATGTTTTTTAACATATTGATACATATCATCGATATCTTGAGCGCTGTGTCCACGCCCGATGCGACGTAATATAGTATCGTCCATCGTCTGAGGATTAATGCTAATGCGATTCACATGACATCGTTGCATAGACTGTATTTTTTCAGTGGTTATAGAATCTGGTCTTCCCGCTTCAACCGTAAATTCACGCCCTTTAGGTATCAATGTAGATAATCCAATTAAAACACGATGAAAATCTTCATTATTCAATATTGTAGGTGTACCGCCACCCATATAGAGCGTATTCGTGTGCAAATTGTAAGTTTCACAAATCTGGCGCACATCATCTATATCCTCTAATAAGGCTGCTATGAATTCAGATTGTCGATGATACTCTTGATATAAACCGTATGGAAATGAACAATATACACAACGTGTTTCACAAAATGGAATACCACAATAGAGGCTTATATCCTTATTAGAGTGAGACTCTAAAAAAGGGCGTTGATACTGTCCAATACGGCTGAGAATATCTAATTTTTCCAAAGACACAGAAAACTCGTCCCCAATGTGACGAGTTGCATCCTCTAATGAACCATATTGGTCTATATATTTATGAAGTAATTTAGTAGGACGCACCCCTACCATCGTGCCCCACTCATTATGAGCAGGTAAACCTTGTTCTGTACGCAACAATACAAGTAAGGATTGGCCTATTGAGCGTCGGCCCATAGAAGATACAGGCCCTGTCAAAGTATGTTCAACGCCACGAATAGATACGGTCAAGACATACATATCATCACGCTCAACAGCCTGTAGGATTACATCAGCCTTTTCATTGCGCGAAAATAGCCCTGCTGCGCCACAGTTGTGGGCCACTACCGATCCAAGCGGTAGTGGCCCTGTGTAATGATATCCATTAAGCATGATGTGCCATTTTATCGAGCTTTTCAAGTTCTGCTGGCGTCATATGCGCTTGGCAATCACTGCAGTAACCATATACTTTTAATTGATGGTCGATGGTACGGAAATTCAATTTCTTTGCAATGATAGATTCCAATGTTTCTAGCATATCATCTTCAAACTCGGAAACCTTACCACATTTTACACAGATCAAATGATGATGGAAATGGGCAAACTCTTCGTCATTTAATTCATAACGATTACGGCCATCACCAAAGTCAAGACGTTTTAATAGATCGAGTTCTGTAAATAAATCCAATGTACGGTAGATAGTAGCAAGTCCGATATCTGGCGCTACTTCTTTTACCAATACATATACGTCTTCTGCACTCAAGTGATTTTCTTCAGCATCGATGAAAGCTTGTAAAATCGTTTGACGTTGTGTAGTCAATTTATATTTTTTATCTTTAATGCGTTCTTTTAATTTTTCCAATGTTGTATTCATAATTACTATCCCCTTTACTAAATAAATTAATTAAGCACCTACAAATGGATTATATTGTTTTTCATAACCAATTTGTGTTTCTGGACCATGTCCAGGATATACCATAGTATTGTCTGGCAATGTATATAACTTTGTTTTAATCGCGTCGATGAGGGCATCATAATCACCTTCTACAAAATCAGTGCGCCCCACAGATTGATTAAATAAAGTATCCCCAACAAATACTAAACCCGGCATATAGTAGCATACGCCGCCAGGTGTGTGACCTGGTGTTTCGTATACTGTCAAATCAATAGCACCACATGTGATGTGATCACCTTCATGAACCTCTATAATGCGTCCTTTTACGGTAATCGGTGTAGGATTGCTATAATTGCTTAGATTCAATTCCGGATCACTTAAGTATTTCACATCATTATGATGTATATAGATAGGCACATCGTAAGCATCTACAATGCCTTGTACGCCACCGATGTGATCCCCATGACCATGAGTTAAGAGAACTGCTTTCGGCTTTAAATTATATTTTTTTAAAGCATCGAGTACCTCTGTCGTAGCAGGATCGATAATGAACGCTTTCCCCTGTTCCTTATCGCCTATCACATAACAATTGGTTCCAAGCGGTCCTAACGGCATACGCATGAGAACTAAATTTGATGTATCCATTATGCACCACCTTTACTACGTTGTACCGTGTACACTTCACGGATACGACGCAATTTAGTCATAACAAAATCAAGTTGCGATATATCTCGAATTTCAACAACGATGTTGATCATTACATTTTTCGTATTTTCAAGGACTTTGGCATTCATATTGGTAATGGTAATTTTCAATTCTGAAAGCACCGCCATTACCTCCATGAGGATTCCTGATCTATCATAGGCTTGAATATCGATGCCGACATGGAAGGATTCACTCGATGCTTCATCCCACGAAACTTCAATCATACGCTCTAGATCTTCCGGTGTATGACCAAGGCTTGTACAATCAGAGCGATGTACGGAAACACCACGACCTCTTGTAATATAACCGATAATATCGTCGCCTGGTACAGGATTACAACATTTCGCCATACGAACCATAACACCAGGTTCGCCTTTTACGAGAACACCAGTGCCATTCTTAGCCTTTTTGGCCCCTTGTACCTTTAACTTTTCAATGATTTGTTCCGTTGTTTTACGAGCATCTTCATGCTCTTTAGATTTTTTGTATAGTTCAACTAATCGCAATAGAACGGTACTTACCGGTATCCCACCATAGCCACAAGCGGCATATAGTTCATTTTCAGTATTGGACTTCAACTGTTTTACAACTTGTTGAATGCGATTGTCACTACAAAGCTCTTTCCAACTATAATTGAGGCGTTTTGCTTCGCGCTCAAGTGCTTCAAGACCCTTTTCAATATTTTCTTCTTTATTTTCTCGTTTGAACCAATTACGGATTTTGTTCTTACTTTCAGAGGAGCCTACAATATTGAGCCAATCAAGGCTTGGTTTACCAGTTTTAGAGGTAATGATATCGACGATATCCCCATTTTGCAAGGTGTAATCCAGAGGCACAATTTTACCATTAACCTTTGCCCCTACACAACGATGGCCTACATCGGTATGAACGCGATAAGCAAAGTCGAGTGGTACAGAACCGATAGGCAACTTGACCACATCACCCTTAGGTGTAAATACAAATACCTCACCAGAGAATACGTCTAATTTCAAAGCATTAACAAGTTCCTTAGGATTAGACGTATCTTGCCATTCTAACACTTGACGAAGCCATGCAACCTTTTGGTCAAATTCTTTATCAGCGCCCTTATTACCTTCTTTGTAACGCCAGTGAGCGGCGACACCATATTCGGAAACACGATGCATTTCCCATGTACGAATTTGGATTTCTACAGGTTGCCCCATCGTACCGATAACCGTAGTATGCAAGGATTGATACATATTGGATTTCGGCATGGAAATATAATCTTTAAACCGATAAGGCAACGGTTTCCAAATGCTATGAGCAATACCTAGAACGGCATAGCAATCCGGTACAGTATCAACAATAACGCGTACAGCCAATAAATCATAAATTTGAGACAAGTCGCGATTATCCTTTTTCATCTTTTTATAGATACTATAAAAATGCTTTGGTCGTCCCTTGATATCCGCTTTGATACCGGCCTCACCAAGAGCCTTCGTCAATTGTTCCATCGTATCGTTAACGATATCTTCACGGGCTTGACGCTTTTGTTTCATTTGATCAACGAGATCATAGTATTTATCTGGTTCTAGGTACCGGAAGGATAAATCCTCTAGTTCCCATTTTACGTTGAAAATACCAAGGCGATGAGCTAAAGGAGCAAAAATTTCCAACGTTTCCTTAGCAATGCGTTTTTGTTTATCGCTACGCATATGTTTTAAGGTACGCATATTATGCAACCTGTCACCCAGTTTGATAACGACAACGCGCACGTCTTTCGCCATGGCTAAAATCATCTTGCGATAATTTTCCATTTGGCGATCTTCTTTAGTTTCATATTGGAACTGATTTAATTTTGTTACCCCATCAACGAGGAATGCAACTTCAGCGCCAAATAATTTTTCAATATCTTCCTTTGTATACTCCGTATCCTCAACGACATCGTGGAGCAAGGCTGCAATCAATGTAATATGATCGATTTGCAAATGCGCCAAAATCTCTGCCACTGCAAGAGGATGCATGATATACGGTTCACCAGAGGCTCTAAATTGACCTTCATGGGCTTTATCTGCAAGGGTGAAAGCCTTCATGATTTGGTCGCATTCATCATCTCCTAGATACGAATGCACATAGTCCATAAACTCTTTTAAGGCCTCTTCTTTATTAAAGCCTTTTTGTTCAACTAAGGCTTTGCCTTCTTCATTTATGGTCATCATTGTATCACCTCCTGCTGACTATATGTAATAAACGTAACGGATGTTGTCAAATCAAGCTTACCGTTGATGACATTCCAACGGATCATCGCTTGTCCATTATCGTTCGTTTCTTCGCTAATAATACCTAATTCTTTGAACACATCAAGGGCCATCAATGCAGATGAACCATTTTGATTGGTGGGTTTACGCCGCAAAATTTCTTGTTCCACATAGTATAAAGAATTAGCGCCGCCTTTTAATGCTAGGCGTACAATTGTATATATTTCACGTAAACCTTCAGCACTTAATTGAATAGGTTCTTCTATGATAGGCTCTATATCTTGAATCATGAGTTGTGGAGATACAAAACCTTGCCATTCATTTTTTTGAAGTGTAAAGGCCACTTTCACATTCATGCCTTGAAAAATATGTCTAAACAAATCAGGGCGATTCCAAGCGATAGCATCAACGCTACCATTGGCGGTGGCTAAAATCACCTTACAGTGATTTTTAAGTTGCCCCATCAGCATAATGTCCTGCACCTTAGCATCCATAACGCCAAATATAGGGGTACTATTGCCCATCCCATACGGTTCTAAGGCGGACACACGATCTACAATATCAACATCGATATCATCAACGGGCAATGTGGCATCAATGGATACAACAGGAATATATTCATCAGGAGAAACATGAGCCTTACAATACTCGGTTAAGCGCTGACGCAATTCATCAATACGGCTAGCATCTATACTAAATCCAGCCGCTGCGGCATGGCCGCCAAATTGAATCAATATATCTTCACAGGATTTTAATGCATTATATATATTAAAACCTTCAATGCTACGACAAGAGCCTTTACCTACGCCATTATCAATGCTAATAACAAGTGTAGGCTTGTAAAACTCTTCTACCAATCGCGATGCGACGATACCGATAACACCGGGATGCCAATTTTCTCCAGCCACTACGGTTACATAATCAGCTAAATGACCTTGAGTAGCTACATTAGCGCGAGCTTCTTCATGAATAGAACGTTCTATTTCTTGACGTTCCATATTCGTTTCTTGTAATTCTTGAGCAATTGTTTCTGCCAAATCTACATCGTCCGTAACAAGTAGCTCAACGGCACGCGTTGCATGAGTAACACGGCCTGCCGCATTTAGGCGCGGTGCTAAGGTAAATCCAATATGTCCTGCGGTGATCGTTTTATCATGTAAGCCGGCCACATCTATAAGTTTATCGATGCCTAAATTAGGCAACTCGTTCATCTTCTTAAGTCCAGCCTGAACGATGATGCGGTTTTCTCCAACCAACGGAACGACGTCAGCAACGGTTCCAAGTGCAACGATATCTAAATCATCAAGATACCACTCTCCGCATTGACGCAACCAGAGCGCTTGGCATAATTTGAACGCCACGCCTACACCGGATAAGTTTTTATCCGTGTACGGACAATCTGGTTGTTTATGATTAATAACGGCACGGGCAGGAGGAATTTGAGGTGGCGCCGTATGATGGTCTGTAATAATGATATCGATGCGATCACAAACGGCCTCGACAATATCATAAGAGCTAATACCACAGTCCACGGTTATCACCAAAGATGCACCATCAGAGATAATATGCTCTAAAGCCTCTAAATTTAATCCATATCCCTCGCTTTGCCGTTCCGGTATGTAATAACTTACACGAGCCCCCATTTTCACCAAAAAGCGATATAACAGCGATGTAGCCGTAATACCATCCACATCATAATCTCCATAGACGACTATAGATTTTTTTGCTTCTATGGTTTCTAAGATGAGCGCAACCGCGGTTTCCATATCCTTTAAGGTAAAGGGATCAAGCAAATCTTTAAGTGTACCTTCTAAGAAGCGATGGCCTTCATCGCTATCTATATTCCGATTCACCATCAATCTCGCTACAATCGGATTTACACCGAGTTCACGGATTAATGTATTCTCTTTTTCTGTATCCCTTGGCATAATATGCCAACGTTTCTTCTTCATAATCCAAAACCTCGGTGATATGTACATAAAATAATGTTGATGAATAATGTAGTAATTTATAATCAATATTAACATTGTTAATAAATCTATTATCATTATCATTTTCTTTCATTATACAACAAACACCTTTATAAATAAAGGCTTTCATCATTATTTTTTATATACAACCCACTTGTTTTTCTCAACAAAACAGCACTGCTTATTATCATTCTCATAATAAGCAGTGCTTGTTCATATAGTTATATACTATTTTTTACACATGAAATATTCAGAAGTTTTAGTGAGATATTAGAAACGAAAATCTCGTTTTCCATCTTCCATTTGAGCAATGTAAGCCTTTGCCTTATCTTTTACCAAATCATTCTTGATATTTTCCAATTGGTCTTCAATAACCTTGGCACCATGTTTTTTAGTCTTTTCATCGCCGTAATCCATGATGTATTCATTCAAAGTCATCAACGCATTAGGTTGGCAACAGTTATGAATTTGACCTGATTTAGCAAGCGCCATAAAGCGGTCCCCAGTACGTCCTGCACGATAACATGCAGTACAGAAACTAGGTACATAACCAAGGCCCAAGAGCCAATCCACAATTTCATCCAAAGTACGTGTATCGCTGCGATCGAATTGTGCAGAGTTATCTTCTGGTTTTTCCTCTTCTTTGTAGCCGCCTACACTCGTACGAGAGCCACCACTGATTTGAGAGATGCCTAATGCCAAACCACGTTCACGCATAGATTGGCTTTCACGAGTGGACATAATCATGCCTGTATACGGTGTAGATACGCGAATAAGAGCAACGATTTTTTCAAAGATATCATCCGGTACAGCATTGCTAAAATCATCTACATCGATGTCATCAGCAGGGCAAATACGTGGCACAGAAATCGTATGAGGGCCTACACCATGAACGGCTTCCAAATGCTCAGCATGCATCAATAAACCGACGAAATCGTATTTATAATGTTCTAGGCCATACAATACGCCAATGCCTACATCATCGATGCCACCTTCCATAGCGCGGTCCATCGCTTCTGTATGGTACGCATAATCACTCTTCGGTCCTGTTGGATGTAAAGCTTCGTAATTTTCCTTATTATAGGTTTCTTGGAATAATGTATAGGTACCGATACCAACATCATGCAATTTCTTATAATCTTCTACGGAGCACGCCGCAATATTTACATTGACGCGACGAATTTCACCATTTTTATTTTTAATGCTGTAAATGGTCTTAATAGATTCCAAAATATAATCAAGAGGATTGTTAAGAGGGTCTTCGCCAGATTCGATAACAATACGCTTATGCCCCATTGCTTCTAAAGCAATAACCTCCTCTTTAATTTGTTCTTGGGTCAATTTTTTCCGTTTAATATCGCGGTTCTTAGAGTGATATGGGCAATATACACAGCCATTGATACAATAATTAGATAAATATAGCGGTGCAAACAACACAATGCGGTCACCATAAATAGCTTTTTTAATTTCTTTAGCTAGTGCAAATAGCTTTTCTTTGTATTCAGGTAATGGACATTCCAAGAGAACTGCTGCTTCTCTATGATTTAGCCCCTTAAACGTAGCCGCCTTAGCTAAAATTTGATCTAATAATTCGCGATTTTCTTTATTTTCCTCTGCATAGGCAAGAGTATCAAGGATTTCTTGATGAGAAATAAATTCCTCCGCCTTTGGAGATTTTACATCATACATAGTACTTACCTCAA
>OGZV01003347.1_pt1 | contig 10934 bp, 8 predicted proteins | sample 1576861 | NCBI WGS metagenome assembly OGZV01 (sample SAMEA3541501, study PRJEB24748) | human gut metagenome | biome: human gut; feature: human-associated habitat; material: faeces | place: China | collected 2012
TCTTATTTTCGGACAACGGAACAAAACAGTCCCGGCTTGATGCAATTTGCCAATCGAAATCCCCCGGAACCACCCTTCGCCGGGGAACTCATATCCCAACAAACCATCATTTGTTTTGCAGTACATGTTTCGTAATATTTGATGCAAATACCGGATCATAACTTACAATCATATTTTTGACAAAGACCTTAAGGATGGAGATGAAGATCAACATGAACATTCAGCAAAATATGTCTCTTATGGAAAAACTTGCCATACTTACCGACGCTGCAAAGTACGATGTAGCCTGCACTTCAAGCGGAGTAGACCGCAGCGGCAATGGCAGCGGTATGGGAAATTCCCTTGCATGCGGAATCTGTCATACTTTTTCTGCAGATGGACACTGTATTTCTCTTCTCAAAATACTTTTTACCAATGAATGCATTTTCAACTGCGCCTATTGTCAGAATAATTGTAACTCTGACGTGAAACGGGCTTCTTTTACCCCCGACGAAGTCTGTGAACTGACAATGGAATTTTACCGGCGTAACTATATTGAGGGACTTTTCTTAAGCTCCGGCATCATGGTCAGCCCAAATTACACGATGGATCTGATCTACCAGACACTCTACCGGCTGCGCAATGTCTATCATTTTAACGGCTATATCCATGTCAAGGCTATCCCGGGTGCAGATCCCGTGCTTGTAGAAAAAGCAGGATTTCTTGCCGACCGCATGAGTATCAACTTAGAGCTTCCGACTGCTGACAGCTTAAAGAAGTTGGCTCCCTATAAATCCAGAACCACTATTTTGAAACCAATGCGCCAGATTCAGAACCGTATCACGGAAAATAAAGACGAGCTTGCCATTTACCGCAAAGCACCACGTTTTGTTCCAGCCGGACAGAGCACCCAGATGATCATTGGCGCTACTCCGGAACACGATTATGAGATTATGCGTGTTGCCGAAACGCTTTATCAGAAATTTGACTTAAAGAGAGTGTTCTACTCTGCCTTTGTCAATGTCAACCACAATTCAAATCTGCCGGTTTTGCCGGGTGGCCCGCCTCTTTTACGGGAACATCGGCTTTATCAGGCAGACTGGCTGCTGCGCTATTATGATTTTAAAGTAGATGAATTACTAACAGAAGACCGGCCTGATTTTAATATTTATCTGGACCCCAAATGTGACTGGGCGCTCCGCCATTTAGAATGTTTTCCGGTAGAGATCAACCGTGCAGATTATCGTACACTTCTGCGTGTTCCTGGCATCGGTGCAAAGTCTGCCTCGCGCATCGTAAAGGCAAGACGTATGAATAAGCTCGATTTCTCTGATCTGAAAAAGATCGGTGTCGTACTAAAACGTGCACTATACTTTATTACCTGTTCCGGTCACATGATGTACCCTACAAAGTTAGATGAGGACTATATCTGCCGCAGCCTGATCGCAGACCGCACCCAGATTCCACGTGAAATACGTGAAGCGGGATACCAGCAGCTCAGTTTATTCTCCTGATGACGGAACCTACAGCGATTCATAATTTAGCGGCTGGCAAATTAAAACCTGCTATTTTGCTGTAACATCATCTTAATGATCAATAATCTGATGCATTAATGGCTTTTTATAACGAGGATTTTATAATATGTACACATTTATCTGTGAAGATTCCCCCAATGGAATCTTATCCGGCATCTATGATGCATGGGATTTTAAGGTAAAAGAAAACAAAAAATATTCTGCCCGCAGCACATCGGCTGATAGTTCTTCCAGTGCCCCAAAAAGCGCCTGCACCCACGATGATATCCACATTCTGTGTCATGAACCGGACAATTATCAACTATTTTGTGAGTATATCCATGTGGAAACTTCCTCTGATAAAGCATCGAAAGTCGCTCGCACCATACAGCGCAGACTTGGCAGTGAATTTTACGATACCATTTTAAATGCGATTCTTTCCATTGTTCTGGAGAAAAAGAATAACTTAGACAAAGCGGACGCCATCTACCATACCCTCGTACTTGGTCTGAATACACCTGCCGGAGCACGCGCCATTTGTGATCTTGCCAACCCTTATGTCCACCGCCTGTTTATTCTGTCCCGTGCCACAGCAAATGAGGCACATCACCTGCTCGGTTTTCTTCGTTTTTCGGAACTGGAAAATGGCGTACTGTTTTCCAAGATCCACCCCAAAAATAATGCCCTGCCGATATTGGCAGAGCACTTTACCGATCGTCTCCCGCAGGAGAATTTTATGATATATGACGAAAACCGCCAGCTTGCCGCAGTTCACGCCGCCGGAAAGAATTTTATGTTAGTGGACGCTTCCGGTATAGATCAGGAGCTTTTAAAACATACCTCTGACAGAGAGGCCAAATACCAGAAGCTGTGGCAGACCTTTTTCGACCACATCGCGATCCAGGCACGGATCAATCCAGGACTCCAGGCGCAGAATATCCCGAAGCGCTTCTGGAATGATACCCCGGAACTTAGTAAAAAATAAAGCCCTGTTACCATAAACAGAGCCTCTCTTTATAGATGAAAGAGATTATTTGGCAGGCGTCGCGGCTCCTGCATCTCTTTTAACCCATAGGGTGCGTGGTTGCAACGAAATTTACCACCTCAAATAATCTCTCCTATGTAATTTTGATTGTATATCATCTTTTTCCCTTCTTCCTATAACTCTTTTAGGTTTGTGATCACGCTCTTTTACGCAACCAGTTTATGGTGCTATGATAACATAGACTTTTTATCATGTACAGAACATAAATTACATTATACGAAATAACCGTTCTGCATTCGCCCTGGTCACCTGCTCCACTTCTTCCGGTGTGATTCCTTTTAGTTCTGCAATCTTGGCGATCACAAACGGGATATAGGATGAATCATTCCTCTCTCCGCGATGCGGCTCCGGTGCCATATATGGACAGTCGGTTTCTAAAAGGATTCGTTCCAGCGGGATTTCCTGTACGGTTTCCTTTAACTTTTTGGCATTTTTAAAAGTCACAACACCTCCGACACCGATATAATATCCCATTTTTATAAATTCCTGTGCCATCTCCTTCGAATAAGAATAACAGTGGATGACTCCCGGAATTTCCTCCGCATATACAGATTTCATCACTTCCATGGTATCTGCTGCCGCATCCCTCGAATGAATGATTACAGGAAGTGATGCTTCCCTCGCTAACTTCATCTGCTCAGCAAACCAGTATCGCTGCTGTTTTTGTATTTCCGGCTCCTTATCCCAGTAATAATCAAGCCCGATTTCTCCAACTGCAACCACTTTTTCTCTTTTGGTCTGCTCTTTCAGCCATGCAAATGTTTCCTCATTCAGACCACTGATATCACTTGGATGCACTCCGACTGCCGCATAAACAAATTCATACCGCTCTGACAGCGCAAGTGTTGTTTTGGTGGATTCGATCGATGCACCGACATTGATGATCGTTCCAACGCCACGTTCTGGCATGGATGTGATCAATTCCTCTCTGTCCTCTTCAAACCGTTCATCATCATAATGTGCATGTGTCTCAAATATCATAATTGTGTTTCTCCTTTTTTCTTATATGTCAATCATTTTTTCCTACAGTATACACTTTTATAATATCAATATATCATTAACACACGGTAACCGGCAAATTTAATAACCTTTTTCGATGATCTCTTTTTCATAATTTATTTTCTTAATTTAAATGAAAACTCAGTAGATCTTACCGTATGCTCAGAAGAAGCACCTATTGCATGTATCTTATCTAACACTGCATGTCTTCTTCCATTCATCTCATCTACTTTTCCGGATATATGAGCAAGATCCTGTATCATTTGTTCCATAACATCATTCATATTTCCAAATGCCTCTATAGTATGTCCGGCACTTTCTACCTGTACTTTGACAGAATCACCTGCCATAGCCACTTTTTCCACTGCATTCTTAGAACATTCCATTACTTCTTTTATCACAATCTGGATTTCTTTTGCAATTTCACCGGAATTGTCTGCAAGTTTGCGGATCTCCTCTGCAACAATTGAAAATCCTCTGCCATGCTCTCCTGCACGTGCTGCTTCAATCGTTGCATTCAATGATAATAAATTCGTCTGTGATGCAATATCTTCAATATTATTCACAAAATCTGTGATCTGCTCTAATTTTGATCCCAGCATCTCTACCTGAAGTTCAACTTCACCAGTTATATTTGCCGTATCTTTTAACTGCTGCATCATCATATTTACAGTGTTCATTCCACCCTCAATCTGCTGTTTCTGATGTTCAAGTCCTGTAATTGTTCCCTGTACCAGCTCCCGGACCGTTTTTATCTGCCCAGAGAGCTCCTCCATCTGTCCGCTGACACTCTCCACCATTTCATTGACTTTACCGCTTCTCTCCATGACACATTCCCCAGACTGCAATCGAATAGAACTGTGTGGCACAATTAAATCTGCATGATGTAGTTTTCTTTTTTTCGGCATAAAAAACCTCCCATCTTTTTTATTTTTATCTTAAAAAGAAGAGAGGTTATATAAAATGTCTTTTTTTAATTGAGTATCTTTTTTTTATTAAATCGAAATATTAATATTCTCTGTCATTCCCTGCCCTGTGGCAGATGCGCTTCCCGATGGATCACCGGTATAAGAAGCAGACATACCCTGCGGCAATGCACCGGCAGCATCCGTCAATGGCAGATCTGTCTCTAACTCCGCATCCTGCTGTGCCTGCATCTTGATCTGTGCCTCTGTCATCTGCAGATTTGCAGATTCGGCAGACAGGCTCACGATCACGCCGGAATCAGGAGATATATCAGATGTGTTGTGGTTTTCCATCTGTGCTTTTATATATTTCATATCCGCTTCGCTGATCTTACTCTGCTCCTGACGTCTGTGATTATTGCGCTTCTGCCGTATTTCAACACGTTTTGCCTTTTCCTTTTGTACATTCTGTATTTCTTCAATCGCAATCTTTTCTTTCAACTCACGCTCTTTGTTTGCAGCCCGGCGCCTGATCTCACCTTTTTTCTGCATATTATCCGCCCGGTTCTCGCGTTTATATTTATTGTTTTCGATTTCTTCCTGCTTTAAGTGGCGGACTTTTAACTGTGCGCACTCTACCATTCTTTTCGCATGCGCAACTGCTGCAGATATCTCCTTGCTGTCATATTCCCCGGTTGCTGCACACCGCTGCAAAGTGGCAAGTCTGCTCTTTGCCTTTGTCAGCGCATTTGCCGCGCCCTGCGGCTTCTTCGCACGCAAAAGCTGATTCGAAACTTCCCTGTAATTATAATTTACTTTTTTCTTTGTGCTGCTTTTACTCTTTCCACAGACATAATCAATACGCGCACGTGCATCTTTATTCGCATTTTTAATGGTCAATGTTCCAGCCATTGCCATAGCTCCACTGGTGCTCCCAGCACTATTTACCGAAAATCCCATAGCTCATATTCCTCCCTGAAATCATGACAGGAATCCCAGAATACCTCTTTGCAGATAAATCGTGCATTCTGTAAACAAACATTATATGGATCAATTTAAACATGCCCGTCATGAAAATGAATCCGTTCATATATCTTTAACATCGGCAAAACTATGTAAAATGATTACCTTATCCATCTGTTTCTTTTACATAATATGACACATCCAAAGTGTTTCTGCGATATTGACCATGCAAAACATTCCAAGCACAACCATTAAAATCTTCTGAACCAGTACCGGAATTTCTTTTCTGATCTGCCCATACATCTGCCGGATACAAAAAAGACACGTTACCATCAGAATAAAATACAGATAAATATATGGTCTGTCTGCCGATGCATAGATTGTCGGAGAAAATCCCATGACAATGCCGGATGCCAGTCCCACACCAAGCATCACAAGTGTATAAAGATATATTTCCAGCTTCTCTCTCATCAGACAAAACAGTGCATAGGACATCCCCGCCACCGTCACGATCAAAAATAACACCGGAAGCCAGTTCACCGGATCTTTAAAATTCCACCCTGCCGTCTGTTCCGGTATAATAAATATTTTTTCATACCACGGATGCCCGGTGCGGATCAGTGCATATCCAAGAATACAAAATACAGGAACAGATGACAGCAATGTTTTTATCATATTTTTCGTTTTCAGTCCGACCAGTACTGCCAGTATAACCGAGACGATCAGAAAAATACTGTTAACCTGCGCAATAAAAATGCGTTCTATATTTACAACTCCCATATAAATCTTTTCCCAAATGGAAAAATGTGCAAATTCCGGCATACGCCCTTCGACTTCCTGCATGCTGCGGATACTATTTCCCGGACAGCACAAAATCGTAAAAAGTGAAATCAGATCAACGGCAAAATATCCGTAAATCCACAGACTCCCCGCTTTTTTTCTGTGCCAGTTATAAAGTAATGCAAGAAAAATCATAACCAGTAAAATTGCTGCCACCTGTTCCTGACTGCTGCAAAAAATACAACAGATCATCCCTGCTGCGCCCTCATACCAGTGCAAAAACTTATTTTGTGCCAGTTTCTGTAAAAGCAGGGCGATATATAAGATTCCAAAAAGCGGCCACAGATAGTTGACCGTCGTTGCGATCCAGCCAGCTGATACCATATCCGAAAATGGGTAAAGCAACATAAACGCACAAACAAGCCATTTTAATATACCCTTAGATTCTTCCCTGTCTGAATCTTTATCTGACCAGCTTACATATTCATCAATATATTCCGTGTAATTATTTAATAAGCGGTATAACAATACAGGAATCAGTGTATAAATAATAATATCCAGGATTTTCCACAGCCACGAAACCTGTACCAGTGGTATAAGAACAAATTCGATTGCCATTCTTGAAGACCATGTCGCATAGCGGTGCGCTAAAATTTCCCAGATACTTCTTCCATCCATCAGCGTCTGAAAATAGACAACATCATCACCGGCAGAAATTTTAATGACCAGATGCCAGATAAGTGCCACCATAAACACCAGCACAAATGGCAGGTTTCTTTGAAATATCCCCTGTATTTTTTTTCTCACTCTTTTGTTCCTCCCTGTGTGATACCGAAAAAGAGATAGCGCATACACTATCTCTTTTTCCCTCACAAATCCGGCACAACATCATAGATTTATCGCAACTGTCATGACAGATTTTTATTTTTCAATATGTTAGCAGATCTCTGCTCCACTCGGCATTGCTTTTTCCGGTGTCATCAGCGCAAGATTGCCCTCTGCATCCTCTGCGCATAATAACATTCCTTCCGATAAAACTCCGGCAAGTTTTGCTGGTTTTAAGTTTACAAGTACCATGACTTTTTTGCCGACCATCTCTTCCGGTGTGTAATATTTACGGATACCGGAAACAATCTGTTTTACCTGGCTTCCGACTTTTACCTGGGAGCATAATAATTTCTTTGACTTCGGCACTGCTTCACAGGAAATGATCTCTCCGACCTGGAACTGCATTTTTATGAAGTCATCATACTCGATCTCCGGTTTTGCCTCGATATCGATTGCTTCGTCTGCTTCCTCTGTTGTCTCTGGCAATTCACCAAGTACTCTCTGCTCTGCCTCAAATTCTGCTTTCTGTGCTTCACGGATCGCATCGATCTTTGGCATGATCTCTTTTGCATCAAGACGTGCAAAAAGGATTTCCGGTTTTTCTGTTACTTTATTTCCATTCTCATAAAGTCCGAATTTATCGAGATCATCATATTCACGCATACCTGTGCTAAGCTGCGCTAAGATACGGTCTGCTGTCTCCGGTAAAAAGCTCTTTAACAGACATGCTCCGATGGTGATGGATTCTACCAGATTGTAAAGAACTTCTGCCAGACGGTCTTTTGTTGCCTCGTCTTTTGCAAGTACCCATGGTGCTGTCTCATCGATATATTTATTGCAGCGGCGGAATAAGTTAAATACCTCTGTGATTGCATCTGCAACACGCAGGTTTTTCATTTTCTCTGCAACTTTATCCCTTGTAGATGTTACAACTGCCTTTAAATCTGCATCAACTTCCTCAGCCACACCTGTACTCTTTACTACACCGTCAAAATACTTGTTGCTCATGGAGATCGTACGGTTTACAAGGTTTCCAAGAATATTTGCAAGGTCAGAGTTGTAACGCTCAATGACAAGATCCCAGGTAATGATTCCGTCATTTTCAAACGGCATCTCATGCAGTACAAAGTAACGTGTCGCATCCACACCGAATAAATCAGCCATATCATCTGCGTAGATCACATTTCCTTTGGATTTACTCATCTTCTCGCCACCCTGTAAAAGCCACGGATGTCCAAATACCTGTTTTGGCAGCGGCAAATCCAGTGCCATCAAAAAGATCGGCCAGTAGATCGTATGGAAACGGATGATATCTTTTCCGATCAGATGTAAGTCTGCAGGCCAGTTTTTGTTGAACAGCTCACTGGAATTGCCATCTGCGTCATATCCGATCTTTGTGATATAGTTTGTCAGCGCGTCTAACCAAACATACACAACATGTTTCGGATCAAAATCAACCGGAATACCCCAGGAAAATGAGGTTCTGGATACACAAAGATCCTGTAATCCCGGAAGCAGGAAGTTGTTCATCATCTCATTTTTTCTGGAAACCGGCTGGATAAATTCAGGATGCTCATTAATGTAATCGATGAGCTTGTCAGCATATTTGCTCATTTTAAAGAAATATGCTTCCTCTTTTGCCGGCTGGACCTCACGTCCGCAGTCCGGGCATTTGCCGTCTACAAGCTGTGACTCTGTCCAGAAAGATTCACACGGTGTACAGTAAAGTCCCTCGTAGGAACCTTTGTAGATGTCACCTTTATCATATAATTTTTTGAAGATCTTTTTTACCTGTTTCTCATGATCTTCATCCGTTGTACGGACAAAATTATCATAAGAAGTGTTCATCAGATCCCAGATACGTTTTACTTCTCCGGCAACGTTGTCTACATATTCCTTCGGAGTGATACCAGCTTTCTCGGCTTTCTCCTGGATCTTCTGACCATGCTCGTCTGTTCCGGTCTGGAAGTAAACATCATAGCCTTCCTGACGGCGAAATCTTGCAATTGCATCTGCAAGTACGATCTCGTAGGTATTTCCAATGTGTGGCTTGCCTGATGTGTAGGCAATCGCTGTTGTCATATAAAATTTTCCTTTGCTGCTCATGTGTATTTCCTTCTTTCTTAAATAATTTGCTTATGGATGCGGATTATAACAAAAAAGTCCCGTCCTCTAAAAAGAAGACGAGACGTTATCCCGTGGTACCACTCCCATTTACCGGCATAAAATGCCAGCCTCATTCTGATATCTCACTGACTGCACCGAAACTCTGTACGAGTGCTTGTCTGCTGTAATATCTCCCGCTGTAACAGGCGGACCTGTCGGGACTTATCTGTCATTTTCTAAAACAGTTCAGTCCTGCCACTCCAAAGCCATCTTCCATCTATGTCCGCCCGTTTCCTCTCAGCCTCATTCCGGTTCGACCTTTCATTTTCTGTGATACAGGTTTTCTTATTAAAGTACCTGACTCACATCACCTTTCCCGGAATTATAGAAACTTCTCTGTAAAGTTCCAACAGATGTACTCTCTTTTTCATGGTGTTTTATTTTTTTACGATTATTTTCAATCTAGCATGGAATGTGTAAAAAGTCAAGCGCCTGACCCTTTTTGTGCGATCACGCAATACCAGTTTACCCGCTCAAATTCCGGCATTGGAAAGTATGCCGGGAAGCATTTTACTTCCATATTACGATATCAAAGTACCTTTAATTGATCCATAAGAACATCTTTGGAGTTTTCTTAACCATGCCGATTACATCATATCCAATCTCTTTTACAGCACGAAGCGTACCTGGAGAGGAAAACCAGCTGTCAAAGAGAACATATTCCGTAGGGATTACCGCCTCTTTAGCAGCTTCCAAAAGCGAAAGCATGGCGGAGGTTCCTTTTTCCATGGACAGTTTCCTGCGTTTGTATCCAATGGTCCTTTTGTCTACATTTGCAGCTTGATTGATTTTGAGCAACTCAATGATATCAAAACCAGACGGTTTCATGCTATATTTGTGCCAGGTATTATTGGATTTTCAAGGTGCATAGGCACTTATTCAAGTGCGGAGTTTGAGTCACTAATATTTAGCAGAAAATAATTTATTTTTTTTATGGATTATTCCAATAAAGTATGCTATCTTTTAATCGTCTATGGACAAATAAATGTTATAAAAGATCAATAATTTACAAAGGAAGGCAAACCATCATGGAAAAGATCAAAAAGCGTATAGTTAACTTAAAGGTTGCAGGAAAATTAAAAGTATATCGAATGACAGTGCTTGTTATGACATTATTTTTAGTGTTGGTGGCGCTGATCTCGACATTAGTGATCCGTTCAAATATAGAGAAGATCACGGAGGTCTGGTCTCCGTCATTGGAATATCTGCAGGATTTAGAGACAATGACTGCGAAATACAGAATCAAACAGTATCAGCATCTGGTAGAATCAGATGCAGCAGTCATGAACTCCTGCGAAGAAGAAATCAAGAAGCTGGAGAGTCAGATCCAGGATACCGATGCGAAGCTGGAGGCAATCATGTCTGCAAACAGCAAAGCTCAAAAAGGACAGGACGATTACGAAGTAGCAAACGCTGCATGGGAAAAATACAGGGGTGCTTCAGATGAAATCCTGCAGTTGAGCCGTGAGGGTAAACAGCAGGAAGCATCGAAACTGATGACCGGAGAGGTGTATGAAGACTATAAGTCATTTTCTAAGAAATTAACTATATTATGTGACAAGTTCCAGGTAGAATTAGATCAGGCAAAGACCATGGCTAATGTATGCACTGTAATCATATTTATTGTGATCGTGGCAGCGGGTCTTGCGATTGCTGTAGTGACGACACTGATCGGAAGTATCATTACCAATTCCATTACCGAGCCGGTAGAACAGATAGATGCAGCAGTTGCCAGCCTGCGTAAGGGCGAACTGT
>OGZV01003353.1_pt1 | contig 10924 bp, 7 predicted proteins | sample 1576861 | NCBI WGS metagenome assembly OGZV01 (sample SAMEA3541501, study PRJEB24748) | human gut metagenome | biome: human gut; feature: human-associated habitat; material: faeces | place: China | collected 2012
TGGTGTATGGTGTGAACGGCAAGGTGAATTACGATACGCTTTCCCGTGTGAATACGTTCGCCCACGTGAACCATACGACGGAGCAGACCCGCTTGGGTGTCTTGTTGTGCATCAACGGGGTCGGTATCCTTAATTCTTGGATCAAACGGAATATAGCGCCGGAAGGCATCAACTATAATGAGTTGAATGATTTGGCGGCTACGGTTCCCATCGGCTGCGATGGTCTTTCGATCTTGCCGTTCGGAAACGGGGCGGAGCGTATGTTGCAGAATAAGCAGATCGATTGCTCGGTGCATGGATTGAACTTCAACATACATACCAAGGCCCATATGGCTAGGGCGGCGCAAGAAGGTATCGTGTTCGCCTTTAAATACGGTATGGATATCATGAATGAGATGGGGATCGATATTCAGGTAATCCGTGCGGGGAACGCGAACTTGTTCTTAAGCCCGATCTTCCGGGATGCCTTGGCGGGCGTGACGGGTACGGTGATCGAATTGTATGATACGAATGGCGCGGTAGGCGCGGCCAAGGGTGCCGGTATTGGCGCCGGTATCTACAAGAACGCGGAAGAAGCGTTCGCTTCCTTGAAGAAGATCAACGTGATCGAGCCGGACGGTTTCAAGGCGAATGCTTATTGCGGGGCGTTCGAGATTTGGAAGGAACGATTGGAACAATCTATTTAACGGCTGAATTATTTACATTTTTAATATATATTATTATGAGTTACTTTAAAGGAGAGAAAGAATTTTTCCCGGGAATCGGACAGATTCAGTTTGAGGGACGTGAGTCAAAAAATCCGTTGGCATTTCATTATTATGACGCGGATAAGGTAGTTATGGGTAAAACACTAAAGGATCATTTGCGCTTCGCTATGGCTTATTGGCATACCTTATGTGCTGAGGGAGGTGATCAGTTTGGTGGTGGAACAAAATCATTCCCTTGGAATGACAGTGCGGACGCTATCACCCGTGCGAAGTACAAGATGGACGCCGCTTTCGAGTTTATGACCAAATGTAATATTCCTTACTATTGCTTCCACGACGTGGACGTGGTGGACGAGGCTCCTACGCTAAGCGAGTTCGAGAAACGTTTGCAGACGATGGTGGAACATGCCAAGGAGCATCAAGCCGCTACCGGAAAGAAGCTTCTATGGTCTACCGCAAACGTCTTCAGCAATAAGCGTTATATGAACGGCGCCGCTACGAACCCTTATTTCCCGACCGTGGCATGCGCCGGCACGCAGATCAAGAACGCTATCGACGCTTGTATCGCTTTAGGGGGCGAGAACTACGTGTTCTGGGGCGGCCGTGAGGGTTATATGAGCCTATTGAACACGAACATGAAACGAGAGAAGGATCATTTAGCCATGATGTTGACGATGGCCCGTGATTATGGCCGTAAGAACGGTTTCAAGGGTACGTTCCTGATCGAGCCGAAACCGATGGAACCGACGAAACATCAATATGACGTGGATTCGGAGACCGTGATCGGTTTCCTTCGCCATTATGGATTGGACAAGGATTTCGCCTTGAATATCGAGGTAAACCACGCTACCTTGGCCGGACATACATTCGAGCATGAGTTGCAAGCCGCCGCCGATGCCGGCATGTTGTGCAGTATTGACGCGAACCGTGGCGATTACCAGAATGGTTGGGATACGGATCAATTCCCGATGGATATCTATGAGCTGGCACAGGCTTGGCTGGTCATCCTTGAGGGAGGTGGCTTGACTACCGGAGGTACGAACTTCGACGCCAAGACCCGCCGTAATTCTACGGACTTGGAGGATATCTTCATCGCTCATATCGGTGGTATGGACGCTTTCGCCCGTGCCTTGATGATCGCCGCCGATATCCTTGAGCACTCAGATTACCGCAAGATGCGTGCCGAGCGCTACGCTAGTTTCGATGCCGGTGAGGGCAAGGCATTCGAGGATGGCAAGCTTACGCTGGAAGATCTTCGTACGATCGCTTTGCGTGACGGCGAGCCGAAACAGATCAGCGGTAAGCAGGAGTTATACGAGATGATTGTAAATCTGCACATCTAAATAATTGAAAATTGAGAATTGAAAATTGAAAATTATCGTGCGTAAGCCCTAGTTTTCAGCTCTCAATTCTCGGTTTTTCACTTATAAATCTATTCCATGAAAAATAACAACACTTATATTTTCGCTCTAACCTTGGTTGCTACCTTGGGAGGTTTACTGTTCGGGTATGACACGGCGGTGATCTCCGGTACGGTGGAATCTTTGCGTAAGTTTTTCATCGAGCCGCAAGGATTTCCGTTGGATCAGGCGAACGCTTTGGAGGGCTTCGTGGTAAGTAGTGCGTTGATCGGATGTATCCTCGGCGCCTCGTTCGCCGGGTGGATCAGCCAGCGTTACGGCAGGAAGCCTACGTTGATACTGGCCGCTATCCTTTTCTTGCTTTCCGCTATCGGCTCGGCTTGGCCGGAGCTGTTTATCGGCATGCCCGGAAGTGGCGATCATACGTTTATGTATGCGTTCGTGGCTTATCGTATTCTGGGAGGTATCGGTGTGGGGCTGGCCTCCATGGTATCGCCGATGTATATCGCCGAGGTGGCTCCGGCCGATCGCCGGGGGAATCTGGTGGCATGGAACCAGTTTGCCATTATCTTTGGTATGCTGGTGGTATATTTCGTGAATTATACGATCGCCCTTCAAGGAGATGCCGCTTGGCTGAATACGATCGGCTGGCGTTGGATGTTCGCTTCCGAGATTATTCCGGCGGTATTGTTCCTCTCGTTCTTGATGTTCGTGCCGGAGACGCCTCGTTATCTCGTGATGCGTGGGCGTACGGAGAAGGCGTTGGGCGTCTTGAGCCATTTGATGGATCAGGCGGACGCTGGCCGTGAGCTGGAGGATATACGGAATAGTTTCAAGGAGAAAGCTCCGTCGATGAAGCCTTACTTCCGGTTTATGGGGACTTGGCTGGCGCTGTTCTTGGCCGGCTACGGGTTGTTGTCGTGGGCAGGTAATACGAATGCGTTGGAGATCGCCTTGTTGGCTAGTTTCTGTATCGCCTTGCTGTTCCCGATCCGGTCGTTTGGCGTGCTGATCATCTTGGTGGGCGTGTTGCTCTCCGGTTTCCAGCAATTCGTGGGGATCAACGTGGTGCTTTACTATGCCCCGGAGATCTTCAAGACGATGGGAGCGGCCACGGACGCCGCCCTTTTGCAACAGATCGTGGTAGGGGCGGTGAACCTGTCGTTTACCGTATTGGCTATTTTCACGGTGGATAAGTTCGGACGCCGTCCGTTGATGATTATCGGGGCGCTCGTCATGGCGGTATCTATGTTGATCTTGGGAACTACTTTCTATACGCGTTCGGTGGGTATGGGATCATTGGTCTGCATGCTGGTTTATACGGCGGGATTCGCTATGTCGTGGGGCCCGGTCTGCTGGGTGCTGCTGGCCGAGATCTTCCCGAACTCGATCCGCTCCACGGTGATGAGTATCGCCGTAGCGGCGCAGTGGATTGCCAACTTCTTGGTATCATGGACATTCCCAATGCTGGATAAGAATCAATACTTGACCGATACGTTCAATCACGGTATGGCCTATTGGATCTATGGCGTGATGGGTATATTGGCGGCGTTGTTCATCTGGAAGTTCGTACCGGAGACGAAAGGGAGGACGCTGGAGGAAATGGAAGACTATTGGCGGCGTTAATTCGGTATAATTGATAGTGATTATGGAAAAGGAAAATATAGACCCCAAACTGGTTCTCGCCCTCATGGAGCGTGAGATTTGTCGCCGGGCGTTATTGATGCACTTGTTGATGCTAGGTTACGAGCATTTCGTCTCGATCGATATGCTCAAGCGATCGATGAAGACCCGGAAATTCACCTACGAGGAGGCTGAGCGTTTGGCCGACACGTTAGAACGTCACATGGGCATCAAGGTCGCTCCCGAGAAGTTCATCCGCGACGAGAACGAGGACGCGAACAAGCTGCTGGATCATTACACGGAGCTGGAGCAGATGTGCGACAAGCAATTGGGCGATACGATGCGGCCGATCCACGATGGCTTCAATCGGTATCTGCATCATAATCTTCACGTGGATGTAACCCATGCCACCCGTCTGCGGATTGCCTTGGAAGCTTTCTTGACTTTCGCGATGGGCGACATCGACTGGCAAGAGATGCGACGGAATATCTTGGATGTAGACTTGCGGACCATGAAAGCCGTGCCGATCGATTCCGTGGTTGTCCGGCATGATTTCCTCCGCTTCGAGACCGCGTATCATGAGATTTGCCTCAAGTGCGCGAACCGCGAGCGTAAGCGGCGGGGAGAGCCGCCTGGCGATAACTTCCAGATCAATATCTCCTAGATGAGAGGATAGGGGGAATGATAAAGATGAGGGGAGGGTGTCTCGCGACAGCCTCCCCTCTTTTTTTACTTATAATATGCTTGTGAAAAAAAAATATCTTGTAAGTGGTTACGCCTCCGGTTGCCCGTTCGTCTCCTCTTCCTTCCGCTTGTTGGCGCTCTTCGTGGCACGTGCCTTGAGGATGGAGGTCTGCCGGTCGATGAGGGTATTCATGGCGTTGATCACGTCGATGTAATCGGTGTCGCCATTTACCTCGGCGAGCGCGTTGAGGCGTTTCACGGCGGCACGGTACGCGTTGTCGGCGGCTAGGCGGGCGGCCTTGGTGGCGCCGGTCACTATCGTGGCGTTTTGCGCGTTACGCTCGGCGAACAGCTTGAGGAAGCGGGCCGTCTCGGTCTTCAGCCGTGTCACCCAGCCGTCGATATGGATGGCGGCGAGGCGGTTCGTAGTGATCTCGTCGGGCGACTCCGAGTCCGATACGCCGTCGAATGCCTCCAGCTCTTGTATCAGGTTATGCAACACGCCGGCCTCCTCCAGATAAGGCAGGGCGGTGGGGTTGCCATATTTCTTCAGTATGATGCGCGCTTGCCGGGCCACCTCGGCGAGGGCGGGGTCGTAGAATCCCTCCATGGTGGATACTTGGCTGTTCAATCCCCGGTAAAGCTTGTCGCATACCGTGTCTTGCGCTACGATGGGCTGGCTGAGGGCATGCTCGCCGCCGCCTTGTTTCAGCGCGTTGTCGAACGTATCGTAGGCGGCTTTGTAGATTTGGTACACGGGGGCGAATTTCGCGTCCTTGCATTTCGCCATCTCCGCCACGGCCACCTTGTGGAAGCCGAAGGCCTCTTCTTGATGAGCGATGGCCGTATTGTAAACTTTAATCTCTGCCATGTTTTTCTGTTTTTATGGGTAAATACTAGATTCCTTTTGAACAATGAATGTTGAACAATGCGAATATAAGATTTATTGTTGAAATCGATATGTATTTCTTCGGATAAATCCCATATCCGGGCGTTTTTTCACCGTTTTGGGACTGTCCATTGGATGACCGGGCGTTTTTTTCGCCGTTTTGTGGCTGTCCATTGGATGACCGGGCGTTTTTTCGCCGTTTTGGGGCTGGCAAACTACTTGTTGATCTATTCTTGTCCTGTTTTGGAATATATTCCGCTTGTGGCTCAAAAATAGATAACTGGGTAGGGTGGTTCGCACGATACGGATCGTATGTGTTTATCGGCTCTTCACGCTGTTTATCCTCATTGAAACGGACATACTCGTTGATCGTCTCGCCCACGAAACGGGCTAGGTTGACGGGGACCGCGTTTCCTATCATCTGTTCTTTATCTGTCTTGTTCCCTGAAAATTTGAACGTGCCCGGAAATGTTTGTATGCGGGCGCGCTCTTCTGCCGTGAGCGCGCGTATCCCTTCGAGCGATTCCACGGGGTCGCCCGGGTGCAAGGGATATCCTTTGGGCATGGGGCGGTTGACTCCCCTGATCGTGGGGCTTGGCTCGTGGACGCTGAATATGCCGCGGCGCACGTAACTGCGGGGATGCCGGTAATAAAACTCGAAATCGATCTCGTTGCCGAGATACTCGGCGATGGTCATGGGTTTCGTGGCGAGGTTCTTCTCGATGAAAGGAAGCAAGAAATTATCTTTCTCCCCTTTTTTCCCGACAAGGAAAAAGCGTTTGCGTGCTTGAGGCACTCCGCAAAGGCTCGCGTCGAGCACATATTGGGTCATGCCATATCCCGCCTCGTCCAAGATACGTCTCGTTTCTACCAGTTTTCGCGTTTTCACGATCCTTGCCACGTTCTCCATCACGAACCATTCCGGCTGGATAAGGGAAACGATCCTCGCGAAGCAAACTGTCAAGTCGCCTCTGCCATTATCCTCGTCACGTTTGCCCGCCGATGAGAAGTCTTGGCAGGGAGGCCCTCCGATAATCATGTCGGGAGCGAATGGCGCGATGCTTTCCACGGATCCCTCCACGTCGTTCAGGTCGGCCTCAAATACTGGATGATTAAAATTGGCGCAATATACGTCAAGCGCCTTATCCCAATTGTCGAAACCGGCCTTTATCTCATGGCCGGCCAGCCCGAACCCGAGGCTCATGCCTCCACATCCACAAAACAAATCTACTATTTTCATCTCTTTGGGTTCAATCAATCAAACAAATCCGGACTGTTCACTATCACCGCGTCGAAACGTCGCTCGGGGCTTAATAAATTCTGCCCCCCGCCTAGGATCACGTTCTTTATCTCATCCTTTTTTATACGGGGATGGGTAAGCTCGGCGCAATTCAGCAGTCGCCAAGATGATTTACCGGGTATTGAGAACGCTTTGTCGTTAGCGTTTTGGAATGAGTGATCCTTGATGATCCGGATATAATCGAAGGTATCATAATCCACGAAATCTTTCAGCATAAGATATATCCAGATCAAGGCGCGCTGGAACCGGGAGATCTCCGTATTACTCACGTTCCCGTTTGAGTAGCACATTTGTAGTACCGCTAGATTGGACCATACGAAAACATCGAGGCAATCGTCCGCCAGTTTCCCGTCTTTCATCTTCCAGACAGGCTGCATGATCAGCGGGGTCTGTTTTTGGTGAAGCGATCTGGCTATTTGGCTGATCGCAGCCTCGATCTTGGCGTAGTGAGGCAATACCTCGCCGACCTCATTCCAATGGTTGATTTTAGGTACGGTGTTTAAGATCTTTCGCAGGGCGATTTTTTCTTGGTCTGTCGGGAATAACTCGCAAATACTGCAAGCCAGGAAACAGATCGTAGGTGGACGTACTACTATCTCGCAACTGTATTTATCCTCGGATTCTTTCTTAGTCGTGTTGTCCGGTAAGGCCGTGAGCTTTACCTCAAGGCCGATCAGATTCTCGTTAGTCGTGCGATTTATCATGACTAGATCTATTTTTTCCCGGTTGCCCGTATAGTATTTCTCGAAAGTGGAGAATCCCGCCTCAAAATTATAGTAGGCCTCTTCTGAGAGAGGATCTATCTTGTATAAGTCTTTCCCGGAAATATAAGTGTGCCGCAGTTTATTATCTTCATCGACGCGAAGGTATACGGGCTTGATGTCTCGTGCGTGCATATAGGCGACGAGGGATGCGGGAAAGGAACTATTGAAGATGTTTTTCCCCCAATTCGAGGCTTTGCCATAGTCGCGACTTGAATGTTTCTGGCCGAAAAGGCCCGGTTTTATCGTTTCGTCCATCTATTTCTTTGTTTGATTTATATTTGAATGATGGTTACAAAAGTACATAATTTTATTGGAGATGTAAATTCGTTGAATTTATTTCCCTTGCGGGTGTTCATCCGCCCATCGTTTATGTTACGCGAGGGCTATGCGTAACCATTCTCTCGATCAGCGCCCCAGCTTATCCGCCGGATTTGCCATCGCCGCCCGATAGCTCTGGAAAGTGACCGTAGATACGGTAAGCGTCATGATGATGGCCAATGCGGCGAGGAATACCCACGTGTAAACCGGCGTTTTGTAGGCGAAACCCCGCAGCCATACGTTCACCCCGTAATAAGCAAGCGGGATCGAGATAATAAAACAGACGAGCGTGATCCGGAGGAAAGACGAGTTCAGCATCCAAAGGATTTGCCGGACCGTGGACCCATGTACTTTCCGCACGGCTATCTCCTTTTCCCGTCCCTGTAGCTCAAAGATAACCAGTCCGAATACTCCCACGAGGGATAAAAAGACGGCCATCAGGCAAAGGGCGGTAATCAGCGTTCCCTGCCGCCCACTTTTACTGTAAAGCTCCTCCAGCGCCGTATCAAAGAAATGGATATCGGCCGGATAACCCGGGATCAATTCATCCGTTACCTTCCGGATATGCTCGATAGCCGTCCGGGGATTTCCGCCGGCGATCTTGACATAAGCGTATCTTTCCGGCACCGAACGGCGGTAATGATTCTTAGCCGAGGTCCAAAGCCCCATCGGGCGTAACTCTTTATACAGGGATTCATAATGGACATCCTCAAAGATACCGACAATCCGTACCGGTATATCATTATCCGTGATGCTTGTCCCTACCAAGTCCGATAGGTCGTCCAGTTTCTCGGGGGAAAGACCCGAGGCGATCTCCCTCGCTGCCGTCTCGCTAAGGAGGCAAACGACCTGCGTGTTATCCGCCGCCTCATCCGTCGGCCGGAACTTCCTTCCGGCGATCATCTTTACATCCATTAGCTCCGGGAAATTGGCGGATACTCCCAGCCAGCTCATATAATAATGTTGGCCTTTGTAATTATACCCGATGAAAGAACGTGATTCGTCCGAGACAAATTTGAACTCGCTAAAGGAAACATCACGGATAGCGGGGCTTTCCAAGAGACGTGCCTTGAACAATTCGCCCTTTTTCAAGGCCGCCCCCATGCTTAGTCTTACCTCCAGTACGTTTTCTTTGTTAAATCCCAAGTCCACGTTCCCTATATATCTGTTTTGCAAGGAGACGAACAACGCTCCGACAATCAGCGTGATCGAGATAACGAACTGGAACCCTATAAGTAACTTGCGAGTGTTCTTGGCCCGGTCGCTAAGGGTAAAAGACTTGTTCAGCGCCATGACAGGAGGAAACGAGGTAATATAGAAAGCAGGATACAAACCGGCCAGTATACCGCCGCCTGCGACAAGGAAGAATGTGTACGCCGGAATCTTCCAGTTGGCATACAGATCCAACGGATGCCCCACCATATTCGTGACCCATTGCACGTTATTCAAAAATAACAGGAAAAGCAAGGCGAGGAAGAAGGCGACAACCGAGATTCCCAAGGACTCCAAGACCAGATACTTCCGTAGCGTGGTGTCCGAGCTTCCCAGCACTTTCTGGATGGTGATCGACTTGGTACGTATCGGTGCCAAGGCTATCGACAGGTTGATATAATTGACCAAGGCGATACCTATGATCAGGATGGCGATAAAGAATAACATATTCGTCCGTAGCTTATTACCGATGGGAGCGGCGTCCGCTCGGACCGGCTGGCCGAAATAGAGATCAGACAAGGGCCGGAGGCGCATATCCTCGATCGTGAAACTTTTCAGGAAAGCCCGGCTATCGGCCATATAGGTCTCGGTAGTGACAGAGGCGGATTCCGGTGTCGACATCAGCAGATAACAATAGTAAAGGCCGGTATGCCAGTTTTCCATCATCTCTTTCTCCATGATCGGGATATACAGGGCATTCTTCACCCGGGTGTTTTCCGGGAAATCGCGAAAGACGCCTCCCACGATATATGCCGGCTCAAAACTAAGCCCATATATAATCGAGCCTTCGGCCCCGGCGAACTCCGACAGATAAACCGGCTTCCCGATAGGATTTTCCTCGCCGAAGAGTTTCCGGGCCATGCTCTCCGGGATCAGCGTCCCTTCCGGACGTTTCAGGCAATCCGTATCGCCGGCCACCAGCTCGAAGCCAAAGATCTTAGTATATCCCGGGGTGATCCGTTCCACCTGCTCCATATAGCTCCGTGCGTCGGGCCCTTCACTGGCTGATATCCCAAAACGTACGGAGGAGTAAACAAGGTTGTTTGTGATAGCGGCCGCTTCTATATAAGGGGAGGCGGCGATGAAACGCTCGAGTTGTGGACGTGCGAAATTAGCCTCCCATATCCCGTCATCCCGCTTGTTTTCTAACTGAAAAATCCTTTCCCTGTTCAAGAGGGAAGCGTCGAAGCTATATTCATGACCGACATGTATGCTTATCAGCATGAATAACAGGAAAGCGAAGCTAAGTCCTAAAAGATTAGTGACCGTCGCTAATTTATAATGTCTCAAGACATAAAGCAGGTTCTTGAATGTACTTTGCATGGTATAAGTTCTTTTAATTTTAAACCCTTTGATCTGGAAATACAAAGCAAAGCTATTCCTTTATTTACGTTCCTGTGTTATTTTTTTGACAAACGGTTACTTTCTGTTGATGAATTGTGATATTATCAATAATTTCCTTATTTTTGCCATCATACTTCAAAAAGAAACAAGCGCTATGTTACACAAAGGCTATCGGATGCTTTTCAACTGCCTGATGTTTTATCTCTAGCAGATACTCTCCCTATATAAACTCATGGGGGCGGGGATGCCCGTCCTGTGTAACAATAAAAAATAACCTTGATGAGGGCGGATAGATCCTACCTCTACGATAAAACATATAATTTTATGAATACAACCCATCACACACATTCATGCGTACATGATACCGTCTCTTCCGTAGGAGCGAACAATTTCGGGATGAACGACCGTATCAAACGTCTGCGCCGGCAGACCTTCGAGGCCCAACCTTCCCTCTCCATCGAGCGGGCCTTGATCGAGACCCGTTTCTATCAGGAGAATTACGGGAAGTATCCGATCCCTATCCTGCGTGCCCTGAACTTCCTTGAGATCTGCAAGCGGAAGACGATCTATATCGGCGAGGACGAGTTGATCGTTGGCGAGCGGGGGCCCCGCCCCAAAGCCGTGCCTACCTTCCCGGAACTTACCTGCCATAGCGTGGAGGACTTGCATATATTGAATACCCGGGAGCTGCAACGTTACACCATCAGTCAAGAAGATATCGA
>OGZV01003371.1_pt1 | contig 10872 bp, 7 predicted proteins | sample 1576861 | NCBI WGS metagenome assembly OGZV01 (sample SAMEA3541501, study PRJEB24748) | human gut metagenome | biome: human gut; feature: human-associated habitat; material: faeces | place: China | collected 2012
CGATTCTGAATGCGGATGTCAACGGCGCAGGAAATATCATTCGCAAGGTGTATCCGAATGCATTTGATACTGTCAGTGACTTCTCCTACACGAATAAAACGGTCATTAGAGTTACCAGAGAAGCACTCTGCCATGCGAAACACAAGAAAAAACACGCCAGACCACAAAGAAAACGTGGTATGAACCGATGGCTGCATCATCGCAGGCAGGAACAGAAGCTTGTATATTTCGCATTGTTCAAAGCAAGCAGTGTGAAAGACAAAACCACATATATCGAAGACTCAAAACAAACAGCCGCTCAAAAGACGGCTTAAAGGTAAGCTCGTAACAGGGTGTAGAGGGCTTGTGATGGCCCTCTGAGGCGTTATACCATGTCTCAAGAAGCCCCGCCCGTTCGCAAGAACGCGCGTGGGAGTGTCACGAAAGAAAGTTCTTATGAGGAAAGCTGTTGGAAAGAGAAGCGATATTATAAGAGCATTTGAGATTGCTGTGGAAAGGATACAAAAAATCGACAAGCAGTTTTGTGGTGAAGAATTGCTTTGTGATGTAAATAAAGTATTAGGAGCAGTGAAAAGAAACTTGTATTGGGTTTGAGGTTGCGAAGTATTGGGTAATTGCTACGAGGAGTATGATATTTAAATGTATAAAAAAGGTGCACCGAGGAAAGTAATCGGCGCACCTTTTTAATAACGTTTTATAAATTTTCAAGAGCAATCTTCATCATGTTAGTGAAGCAAGTCTGACGTTCTTCGGCAGTAGTGATCTCCGGGCTTATAAAGCTGTCAGAGATTGTTAAAAGGCAGGCTGCTTCTTTGCCTAGTACCGAAGCATTTGCAAACAGTGCAAAGCTTTCCATTTCAACAGCCAGACAGCCGCGCTCGTCGCGAAGCTTTTCCCAATAGGTTGGCTTTTCATCAGACGGCTGGCGGTAGAAGACGTCACTAGAGTGAATTGCACCCTCAATCATATTAATTCCAAGACGCTTTGCAGTAGCGCGAAGGGAATCATTAAGTGCTTTAGATGGATAGCTCTCATCCTTATCATAGCCAGACTGAACCTTTGCATAGGTGGATTCACTGACTGCGGAAGTAGCAAGAACGACATCATAAATCTTGGCGTCCGAGCTGTAGCTTCCAGCGCTTCCGATACGAATGATACGGTCTACATCATATTCCTTAAACAACTCGTAGGAGTAGATACCGATACTTGGCATACCCATTCCGCTGCCCATAACGGTAACTGGTTTTCCATTATAAGTTCCGGTATAAGCAAGCATACCACGTACTTCATTTACAAGAACGGCATCCTGTAAAAAGGTATCAGCGATAAATTTTGCACGCAGCGGATCACCAGGCATTAAAACAGTTTTTGCGATCTGACCTTTTTGTGCATTATTATGTGGTGTTGGCATAAAAAAACCTCCTGTCTTTTCTGAAAAAGTGTTATACTAGATTTAGTATAACATAAATTTAATGGTATGCCAATATAAATTTGTGCAGATGAGAAGGGAGAATATCAATGTTTGAACGAAAAAAGGCATTAAAGGAAATCGAAGAAAAATTAAATACAGTTCAAATGTATTTGGAAAATAATTATAAGGATCTTACGCTGCAGTCATATAAGGATGCAAAAGAAGTGGTTGAGCGGTATGAGAAAAGCGGTCTGCTAAAACAAAAAGATAAGGATATGATTCAGAAAAAGATGGCAGAGTTTGATGCCAAGCTTGTGCACTACGGACATACGAATGTATCAGAGTTTTTAAAAGAGCGCTATTAGTTTTCGTAAGGAATTTGTAAAAAATAACGTGTTTTATTAAGGTGACATTGCAGAGAACGGCTGTTATACTGAAAGTAAAGAAAAGGTGAGGGAGAATGACCCTGACCGGACAGGAGGTCCGATATGATGAAGATGAAACGACAAAAAGCAAAATGGAGTGCAGTGTTGACATCAGCCGCTATGCTCATGATTAATATTCCAGTATCGGCAGAGGAACAAAGCCAATATATAAATGGAGTTACTCAGATAAATGGATATACAGAATTTGAGCAGCCGCAGGTGATCGAAAATCAGGATATGGCACAGCTTGGCTACAGCGATATTCGTGCATATGAGATTGAGAATGCAGGAGAACTGGCATGGTTTGTTCAGCATTTTTATGCAGGAGATTTAGAGACACAGAATGTAAGCTTAGCCGACAACATTGACATGAGCGCGTTAGCAGCGTATTCATGGACACCGCTTGGATATTATAATGTCGAGACACAGACAGGAAAAAGCTATGACGGTGTATTTGATGGAAATGGTTACAGTATCAGTAATATCATTCTGAACCAGATAAACGGTGTGGACTTAGTCAGCAAGGTATCAGAAGAACAGGCAGCAGTGCTTGGAACACAGCCTATTGAAAATATTGCGCAAAATGCGCTTGCAGGTGTATTTGGCTATATTGGAAGTGCAGGCCATGTTACAGAGCTTAAACTGGAAAACACATCTATCACGTCAAATGCAGATGCAGGTGTGTTAACAGGACGAAATGAAGGAAGCATTAGTGCCTGCGTCACATTAGGCGCATCAGTGACTTCTTCAAAAAGTGACGCGTTTGTAAGTGAGTTTGCTGCTGATAATGAAAACAGGATTGAATCTGTTTACTCAAGTAATTTCAGCATTACAAATATGTTGGGAGAAGATGCAGTTACGCCGATTCTGTTAAATTATGCACCAGGATATTCAAGCATAACAGGAAATGGAAGCGTATCAGCTGCATTTACAGAGCATAAGGAAAGTGTAGAAAACAGTCTTTTTGTGACAGAAGCGCCTGCAGGTGTAACAGTACTTGACACGTCACAGTTTGCAGATGGAGCGGCATCATGGTCATTAAATTCAGGTTTTACAGATCCGAAGTTTTCACAGCTTATAGGAACGGATCAGATGCCTGTATTGATTAAAAAGACAGACGAGAGTTACTCACGTGTCTATAAGTGGACACTTGATTATGCGGATGAAGCAAGAGAGGATTCTGTTGTCTATACAAATGGTATTGTGCCAGACAGCATTTTTACAGATGGATGTCAGTGGCAGATGGCAGGAGCAGATGGCACGCTGACTGATGTTGTATCAGGTATGGCAATTGAAAATGATGTAACATTAATTGAAAAGTCAGTCGAACCAACGCCAGAATCAACTCCAGAGCCAACGCCAGAACCTACACCGGAGCCGACACCAGAGCCGACACCAGAGCCGACACCAGAACCAGTTCAGAAGATGGATCCGGTTTATACACCTCCAGTTCTGGAAGGATATGTGACAAGACCATTGTCAGAGATTGAGCTTCCGAGTGATTCTAATGGTCATTTTGAGTGGCAGACTGATCCTGCAACGACACTTCCAACACAAGAGGAAGCACAAGCAGCAGTTCGTTATGTTCCAAATGACACTGAAAACTACAATATAGTAGAAAATATTGTCATTACAATCAAGATCAATAAATTAGATCCGACACCGCAGACGCAGTGTCCGGACAGTATCAGTATTGATGAGGGACAGTCACTTTCAACTGTTGAACTGCCTGAAGGATGGAGCTGGCTTGAAGCAAGCATTATCCCTGAAAATGGTATTTATACAGCAGTTTATACACCAGAAGACACGTCTATCTATAATACAATTACTGCATCAGTAAATGTGACTGTAAATCCGACAAAGCCAGCCGATACAGAACCGCCTGTTATCGCAGGAATTGAAGATGGAAAAACATATTGTGAAGCACAGACAGTAACGGTGACAGATGAAAATGCTGTTACAGTTACAGTAAACGGACAGCCAGTTTCACTTGATGAAAATGGAAGTTTTACGTTAGAGCCGGGAGAGAATCAGTTAATTGTTTCTGCAGTAGATGAGGCAGGAAACATGACTACTGTAAATGTAATCGTGAATAATGGTCATACATTTTCAGAGGGAAGCTGCGTCATCTGTGGTGCATCTGATCCTGATTATGTGCCAGAACCTACAGAAGATACAAATATTCCTGATATCACGCTCACAGCATTAAATGAGGATGGTACAGCGGCAGACGGACAGGGTACAGATGGCTGGTATCGCACCAAATACATTACTCTTACTGCACCAGAAGGCTACAACATTATTGAAAATCTGTATGACAGATCAGGCAGAATGCCAACTCTTGATATTGAATTAGAGGAAGGCGAGAACCATATCGTATATTATCTGATAAAAGAAGATAATACAACAGTCAGTGAGCAGCGTACAAAGATTTTATATCTTGATACAAAAGCCCCACAGATCAATGGTCTTGAAGAAGGAAAGGTTTATTGTGAAGCAGTAACCTTTAGCGTTGTTGAAGAAAACCTTGATCTTGCATTAAGCAGTATTCCAGAGTCAGTAAGTCAAAATTCAGATGGAAGCTTTACTGCATCACCAGCGGCAGGTGTTCAGGAAATCGTATTACGTGATAAGGCAGGAAATGAGACATCAGTTCATATCACGGTAAATGGAACACATACATTTGAAAATGGTGTTTGCGTTCACTGTGGAGCATCTGATCCTAATTATAAGGCACCGGCCGTACAGTCAAATGATGTACCAGATGCAGTGCCGACAACACCAGATGCAGCAGGAAACTGGTACCGCAAAAACACCATCAAATTGACAGCACCTACAGGCTATTATATTAGCCAGACAAGTGATGAGTCATCATTTGGCACAGCAACTAGTCTTGATCTTACGTTGAATGAAGGTGAAAATAAGATTACCTACTATCTGTTAAGCACAGACGGCAAGATTATCAGTACAGAGAAGACATTAACAGCGAATTTCGATCAGACAGTGCCTGTAATTAGTGGTGTAGAAGGCAAAAAGACATATTGTGAGGCTCCGACACTTACAATTAGTGATGCAAATCTTGTACAGGTTACGGTAAATGGTACTCCAGTATCGCTGACTGCAGAAGGAACACTTACAGTCTCTCCAGCAGAGACAGAACAGACCATTAAGGCAGTTGATGCAGCAGGAAATGAAGCAAGCATTACCATTACGGTGCACAACGGCCACAGCTATGCAAACGGCATCTGTACTGTATGTGGACAATATGATCCGCAGTACACTGTAAATGTAGATGCACAATTCTTAACGCAGGGTCTTGGAAGCAATGGCTGGTATCGTGCAAATGCTACGCTGAAAGCACCAGATGGATTCTATATTGCATTTACGAATGACAGAGGATCATTTGGAACAAACAAACAAATCGTAATCACCGAAGAGGGAAGCTACACAATGAAATATTATCTTATGAATATTTCAAGTGGAGCAATTAGTCAGGAAAAGCAGATAAGCATTAAGCTTGACAAGACACCACCAGTGATTAGCGGAGCTGAATCTAATAAGACATATTGCTTAGATCAAAAGATTACACTTACGGTAAAAGATGAAAATCTATATTCTGTTAAGTTAAATAATCAGGAGATTGCATCAGAAAGCAGCTTAAATACAAATGATACCTTTACCCATGAAATTACAAAGGCAGGCACGTATGTATTTACAGCAGCCGATGCCGCCGGCAATTTGGCAAGTGTAAGATTTACTGTGAATGAGAATCATACATGGAATGATGGTGTTGTACAGAAAGAAGCAACAACAACTGCAGTTGGAGAAAAGCTTTATACTTGTACAGTATGTGGTGCAACAAAGACAGAAGAGATTCCGATGGTAACGACACCAGGCGACTACAACGCCAGAGGAAACTACACAGACACAGGCGACTACAACGCCAGAGGCAACAACGCAGGCACAGGCGACTACGACACCAGAAGTAACAACGCAGGCACAGACAACCACGACTACAGCGCCAAGTACGGCACCAAGCACAGCACCAAGCACAGCACTGAGTACAGCACCGAGTACGGCACCAAGTACGGCACCGTCATCAGCTGCATCAGAAGCCAGCACAACACTTCCAATGCCAACCACACAGTCTGGTCAAATCAACCAGATTCTTGGTATTGAGGATGCCAGCGGAATAATCGGAATTATTCTGGTTGTGATTGGAATCATTCTTGCGGCAGCAGTAGTGGCAATGATCATTCTTACAAAGCGCAGTAAAAAGTAAATAAAAATGATTAGCCCAAAATAAACAAGGCGGTATCCGTAAAGGGTACCGCCTTGATTTATCTAATAGAATTGAACACTTATTTATGAGCTGCATTTTGAAAAGAAGCAAATTCATGATAAAGACGAGAAATAGGAAGGCCAACAACGTTAAAATAGTCGCCTTCAATACCTGAGACATAGATTGAAAAAGTACCCTGAATTCCATAGGCTCCAGCCTTATCAAGTGGTTCACCTGTTGCAACGTAAGAAGCAATTTCATCCTTTGTCATTTGGCAGACATGTACATTTGTCTCTTCATAGAAGCTTTTTTCACGAAGACTGCCATCAGTGCAGACTTCAATTAGTGTCACACCGGTATAGACCTGATGTGTGCTGCCCTGAAGCATAGAGACCATTCGCACGGCATCTGCGCTGTCCTTTGGTTTTCCCAATATGCGATTTTCAAATGCAACTATAGTATCAGCGCCAATCACATAGCAAGGAGCTGTTTGTGCCTTTGCAATTTCAAATGCCTTTTGATGAGCCAGTTCACATACAATATCACATGGAAGTGTTTTTGTGGTGACTTCCTCACCATTTGCCGGGCGGACAGTAAAATTGAAGCCGGCAAGAGCTAACAATTCTTTTCGGCGTGGGGAGCCAGATGCTAAAATAACAGGTTTTGTAAGATTCATGATAAATACCATGCCTTTCCATATTCGTTTACTTCGCTGATACTATACCTTTTTTTTAAGTAAAAGTAAACAGGAAAAGAAATCAAATTTCTATGTAAGCATGAAATTTATCGTCTCAGTTTACTGAGACATCTAGCAAGACGCGTGAATTGAAAAATCAAGTTGTTTAAAGAAAAGAATTATGATACAATAAACAAAAGAAATAAAGGGAAAGGAATTTCTGAACATGAGTCAACAAAGGAAAAACATGCAGGATTATCTGCTGATTTGGATTGATGCGGTTTGTCTCGTGATAAGCTATATTGCAGCTTGTTTTCTTGCATCCGTTTTTCGGAAGTTTATATTTGATTTTTCTTCCGTATTATCATCTCTTTGGATGATTTTGATCAGCTATTTTTTGGTATTTCTGTCGTTCAACATGAATCGTTATTTCATGAAGCGAAACAAATATGAAGAAATTACATATACGATCAAGTTAAATATTATTATGGGAGCTGTGCTTATTGCTGTATTTTATGTTACTAAAAATACAGAGCTGATCAGCAGAAGCGTATGGGCATTAACAGTACTAATCAATATGGTTCTGATGGCGTTGACACATTTGATCTGTAAGAGAATGCTTCGTACTATTTTTAAAAATAAAAAAGCAGATCATCTTCTTGTATTGACAACATCTGATCGTGTAAAAACGCTTGCAGAGGATCTAAGACGATATAATACTTACGAGAATTATCTGATTACGCTTGCGATTACAGATGGTGATTATGTTGGAGAAGATATCGAAGGCTATCGTGTTGTGGCAAATGGCGACAATGTGATTGAGGTAGCAAGCAGGGAAATTGTTGATGAAGTATTTTTAGTGCTTGATGATCAAAGAAAAAACGAAATCATTGAGTATGCTGAGCAGTTTGCTCAGATGGGTGTAATTGTTCATGTAAATATTGACCTTCTTGATCATCTTGGCGCAGGTTATCAAAGAGAAGTTACTCAGATTGGAAATCACTATGCGCTCAGCGTGGCACCAAGATTTTTTGATTTTAACAAGCTTGTAATGAAGCGTATAATAGACATTGTAGGAGCGATAGTAGGACTGATGATTACAGCAGTTGTGATGCTTTTTATCGCACCAGCTGTAAAGCTAGAGTCCCCTGGACCACTCATATTTAAGCAAAAGCGTGTGGGAAAAAATGGCCGTTATTTCTATATTTATAAGGTGCGCTCTATGTATCAGGATGCAGAGGCGCGCAAGGCCGAGCTTATGGAAAAGAATGAAATGAAGGGCTTTATGTTTAAGATGACTGATGATCCTAGAATCACAAAGGTTGGCAAATTTATTCGTTCAACTAGTATTGATGAGCTTCCTCAGTTTTGGAATGTACTAAAGGGTGATATGAGTCTTGTTGGAACAAGACCACCGACAGTAGATGAGTTTAAACAATATGAGGCGCGTCATAAGAGACGTCTAAGCATGAAGCCTGGTCTGACAGGATTGTGGCAGGTCAGTGGACGAAGCAACATTGAAGACTTTGAGGAGGTTGTTCGTCTGGATTGTGAATATATTGATAACTGGAGCATTCAGCTTGATATTCAAATTATCTTAAAAACTGTTGTCGTAATCTTTAAGAAAGTTGGATCAAAATAAAAGATAACAAAAAAGGACCGGTGTGTGGGAGCCGGTCTTTTTTTGTACAAAGAAAGTGTGTAAAATAAGAAACTAACCAACTAATGTGTGTGAAGCAATGTTGATGTAGTACAAAAAATTTAACGCTTTTATGCGAAAAAGTCAATATAGTATGAACGAAAAGCAAAATTTATGAATGAAAAGCAAAAATCAAATTTCCAAAGTTTGATCTCGTGTCTTTGAAAAACAGTAGTCACGCCAGGTTTGTTCAATACGCTTGGCATTGCGCAGTGTAACTGGAAGAGTCTGGCCGTTTGAAAGAAGACAGCTGCCAGAAGAAAAGCATTTAATATCATCCATGTTGCACAGGACACCTCTGCTGACAAGAAGAAAATGACGGTCAGATAAAAGCTGTTTTGAGAATGTACCAAAGGCAGCACAAGGATGGTATTTCTGACCATTTCGGTCGGTGATCCATGTATAGTGAGAGTCAGCCACGATGCATACAATTTGTGAAGCAAAAATGCGAACCTCAATTGCATTTACTGAGAATGAAATGAAGGTTTCAGAAGCTGGAAGGTGCAAAGAGGCATCATTCAGACATGCAAAAATCGCATCTTTCTGATATGGTTTTAGAATATAGTGGAATGCATGGACACGAAAGGCATCTGGCATGTAATCAGCAGAGGCAGTCAGAAAAATTAAAATAACATGGCTGTCAATCTGACGCATTTTGCTTGCCGTCTCAACACCGCTCATACCATTCATAAAAATGTCCATAAAAACAATATCGTATTTATCAGACGAAAAGGAAGACAAAAAAGCATCTCCGCTGTCAAAACAATCAGATTCAAATAAAATCTGCTTTTCGCATCCATAGTCAGTAATCAAAGACAGAAGTATCCCACGTTCAATTTCAGAATCATCTACCAGTGCAATGCGCATAACGATTTATCCACACCTTTCTATTATATTTAGCAACGCTTTTTTATGCTTAAAGAAAGCTCCGCATATGTGTCAAACAACGCGAAGCTTTCTTTTTATGTACTATTTAAGTACGATTCATCAGATAAATTACTGTGGCTGCTTTCCAATGTAAGCTAAGATACCACCATCTACGTACAGAACATGTCCGTTTACGAAGTTGGAAGCATCAGAAGCAAGGAATACTGCCGGGCCTGCCAGGTCCTCAGCTTCTCCCCAGCGAGCTGCCGGAGTCTTGGCAATGATGAACTGGTCAAACGGATGACGGGAACCGTCTGGCTGAATCTCACGAAGCGGAGCGGTCTGCGGAGTAGCAATGTAGCCAGGTCCAATACCGTTACACTGAATGTTGTACTCACCGTACTCAGAGCAGATGTTTCTGGTTAGCATCTTTAAGCCACCCTTAGCTGCTGCATAAGCAGATACGGTCTCACGTCCAAGTTCAGACATCATGGAGCAGATGTTGATGATCTTTCCATGACCCTTCTTGATCATGCTCGGAATAACAGCCTTTGCTACGATAAACGGAGCATTTAAGTCAACATCGATAACCTGTCTGAACTGAGCAGCGGTCATCTCGCACATCGGGATTCTCTTGATGATTCCGGCATTGTTTACGAGAATGTCGATTACACCAACCTCAGCCTCGATCTTTGCAACAAGCTCGTTTACAGCGTCCTCATTAGTAACGTCACAAACATAGCCATGAGCCTTGATTCCAGCTTCTTCGTATGCAGCAAGACCCTTATCAACTAACTCCTGCTTAATATCGTTAAATACGATTGTAGCACCGGCAGCAGCCATACCCTTAGCGATAGCCATACCGATACCATAGGAAGCGCCAGTAATCAGCGCAATCTTACCTTCCAGAGAAAAAGAAGACATATCCATGGTAAAAAAACCTCCTTAAATTTTTTGACGGAACATACAAAAATATGTCCGTCTAATTGTGTATAGTATACCATATCAAAAGAAACCAGTCAACAATAACGCGTGTTGTAAAATGTAAGATATTTGTAAGCGTAATATCTTTGCAAAAAAGGGCGTAGTATGGTAGTATTGGTATGATAGAGCTGCGTAATGCAGGAGAGTAATGTTGGAAATGAAAGTGGCAACATATAGTGTATGGAGGGAACGTTTCATGAAAAAAAGAATGATGCTGTTTGCGGCAGGGATAGTGATTTTTGTCAGCACGGCACAGAATACTTTTGCAGAAGAGGAAACGGGTGGAATAAGAAAGATTGCAGATATGGTCACAGAAGCACGGCGGATAAAAGAGGGAACTGAAATGTTTTCAGCCTCAATGACGTTTGGTGATATGGAAGTATCGGCCGGAATGACGATCCGTATGACGCCAGACAGTGCATCTGTGGACATGCTGTATTTAAGTGCACCAAATGGTGATGGAACTTTTTTTGATTTTGTATCAGAGGATGTACTTCGTGTATTTGGTACTAAGGCATATTTAAATAC
>OGZV01003373.1_pt1 | contig 10869 bp, 9 predicted proteins | sample 1576861 | NCBI WGS metagenome assembly OGZV01 (sample SAMEA3541501, study PRJEB24748) | human gut metagenome | biome: human gut; feature: human-associated habitat; material: faeces | place: China | collected 2012
TTACCTGCTATGTATCAAGTTTGATCACAAACGAAGATGCCTGGCTGCGCTGGGTCTCCAGCGCGGCCAGCGCGGCGGCGTTGCCCTCCTCGGCAGCTCTTGCGGCGGCGTCGGACTCGGACTTCTCGCGGGCGTCACACTCCGCGATGATCTTCTGCTTCTGCTCGTCCAGAGCAGCCAGCCGGGCAGAGCGCTCGAGCCGGGCCTTCTCGCTTTCGCGGCGCTGGGCGGCATCCATCTCCAAAATGGCCTGCATCAGGTCGTTGACATCTTTCATGCAATGCACCTCACTCTTTGGGAGCTTTACCTGGGTTGGGTTCCCTGTCTCCCTCTGCGAGGGGGCCAAGGGGCTTTTCTCTATATAAATAGGTACACCCACTTTTCAGGTTCAGCCGTATTATAGCACTATCACCAAATATAGCAAGTGGTTTTTGTGCAGTTTTATTGGTACAAAATTGGGTTTGTGTTTTTTCTGTCGATGTATTACGAAATCGTTATCACTTCTTTTTCATAGTGCCAGACCCTTGCCAAACACGAACCGCACCAGCGGGCCTGCACCGCACAGCTGCCACAAAAATGCCGCGGGATAGTTCATCGCTGTGGTCTGCACCCACATGGCGAAAAAGTTCGCGTTGTGGCTGTCCTTGAAGAACAGCGTGGCGAAAAAGCTCATCAACGGGCACATCATCCACGCGGACAGACAGGAGATAGTGGCCACCAGGAACACCTGCTTGTCCTTGCCTGGGGTGAACCAGCCCGTGGCGATGCGCATGGCCGTGGGGCCGACCAGGAACGTGTCCAGCAAAAAGCCAATGACGCCCATGATGGGCAGCTCACTGAGGGCAGCGGCGAAGATGAAATTCTGCATCCCACCCACATCCAGTGCGATATTGTAGCAGACCATTCCGTAGACCATGACGCAGACCATCATGACGGTGTAGACGATTTCCTGTTTCTTTGTTTGCGGCATTGTAATTACTCCTCATATATACGTTATTTTCTCCAAAACAAAAACAGCCGCAGGGTGTCGCTCAACTCGTTGCGACGCCCTACGGCTGTTGTCTCACTGCGTTGGAAAGTGAAGTCAGTATACCGCAAAAATTGCGCTCATGTAATACTCCTGCACAAATTTCTGCACTTTGTATAAAATCTTTCTCTGTTTTGCAGCGTCACTTTGGTACAAAACGCCGCATGTGTTGCTGCAAACTTTACAGCGGCGGCGCGGCGCGCTATAATGGCGGTGTTTATACGTAATAGAGAGGTCGGAAAGTCATGTCAAAATTATTCCCGCATCACCGCGGCCAGATGTCGGAGGCATTCCGCACAGTCATGTTCTTGTCGGCGTCGGGCGGCCTGCAGGACGCCTACACCTACATTGGGCGCGGCAAGGTGTTTGCCAACGCCCAGACCGGCAACATTGTGCTGATGAGCCAGAGCCTGTTTGATGGCGATTTATCGCGGTTTGCCCACTATTTTATCCCCGTTCTGTCCTTTGCACTGGGTGTGGCCGCGGCGGAGTGCATCCGCCTGCGCTGGCGGCAGGCCCGCCGCATCCACTGGCGTCAGCTCGTCGTGCTGGCCGAGATCGTGCTGCTGTTCGCGGTGGGCTTCTTCCCTGCCGGGTGGGATATTGGCGCAAACGCGCTGGTCTCGTTTGCCTGCGCCATGCAGGTGCAAGCGTTCCGCAAGGTGCATGGCTACCCGTTTGCCAGTACCATGTGCATCGGCAACCTGCGCAGCGGCATGGACGCGCTGGTCGCATTCGGACACAGCCACGATAAAAACGCTCTGTGGAAGTCCCTGCACTACTTTGCCATTATCTTTATCTTTGCGCTGGGTGCGGGCATCGGCACACAGTGCGTCGGCATCTTCGGCGAGAGGACGATCTGGCTTTCCTGCGCGCTGCTGCTGGTGAGCCTGTGCTTTATGTTTATCAAAGAGGATCTGCCGGAGATCGAGGATGAGCTGAAAAAATAACGCATCTTCCCTGCCGGAATGGCTGTAGGGGCCGGATATGTCCGCCCGGGAACACCGTGGCCGCCGTCAGGCCCCGCGGAGGGGTCAAGACCCCTCCCTGCGATTTCCATTTCTCATAATTCCCCTATTACATTATAATTTTGATAAAACGACAGCCCCACCCGTTTTCTGCGGGCAGGGCTTTCGTTTTATACGTGTTTTCGTGCTTTTTTATTTTTCCAATCGTTGACCATGCCGTGCAGCCGCTCGCCCATAAAGATAAGCCCGGCCAGAGTCGGGGCGCTCAGGGCCAGCAGAACGACCAGCACCAGCGTGCCGCCCAGATCCAGCCGCACCAGCGGCAGCCAGCGCGCCAGCAGGAACACCCCGCCGACACCCGCCACGGTCATACTGCCCCAGATGGCCCAGTGCAGCGGCGTGAACGGGATGCAGACACCCCACAAAATCTGCAAGCCCACGCACAAAATCACCAACGTGCAGATCGTACCGACCATGTCGGACGGGATGTCGAACGCATAGCCGAACCCCTGTGCGCAGAACACAAGCAGGAAATCCGTCAGCCCGCCGGGCAGCGCCTTGCGCAGCACGTTCCGCATGAATTTGCCGTGGACAAGCTCGTGGTTCGGCTCAAGCGCCAGAAAGAACGCCGGTGCGCCGATGGTGGCAAACGTGACGAGCGACAGCTGCAGCGGCTGGAACGGGTAGGCCAGCGGCAGGGCCAGCGCGACGATGCTGAGCAAAAACGAGAAGATGTTCTTGACCAGAAACAGCGACGCCGAGCGCTGGATGTTGTTGATGACCCGCCGCCCCTCGGCCACAACGCCGGGCAGCGCGGCAAAGTCCGAATCCAGCAGCACAAGCTGCGCGACCTGGCTGGCCGCCTGCGCGCCCGATGCCATCGCGATGCCGCAGTTGGCATCTTTTAACGCCAGTACGTCATTTACACCATCTCCGGTCATGGCTACCGTGTGGCCCTTTGCCTGCAAAGCGTGGACGAGCTGGCGCTTCTGCTCGGGCGTGACGCGGCCAAAGACCGTGCATTTTTCGGCAGCCTCGGCCAGCGCCGCCTCACTTTGCAGCGTGGCGGCATCGACCCAGTGTTCGGCCCCGGCAATGCCCGCGTTGGCGGCCACATGGCTGACAGCCTGCGGGTCGTCGCCCGAGATGACCTTGATCTTCACGCCCTGCTTCGCAAAGAAGCGGAACGTCTTGGGCGCACTCTCGCGGATTCGGTTCTGCAACGGCAGCAAAGCCAAAAATTCCAGCTGTGCGGGGTCGAGCGCCGCGGGCGGATCCGGCAGTGCGCCGTTATATTTTGCCAGCAGCAGCACGCGGCGGCCCTGGGCCAGCAGCGGGGTCAGCCTGTCGGCAAGCTCCCCCGCCCTGCTGCCCGCCAGCATGTCGGGCGCACCGACGACGTAGCACCCCTGCGCACCAAAGTCTTTGGCACTGTACTTGTACGCCGTGTTGAACGGGATGGTGCGCACGGCAGCCCATGCCGTGACGCCCTGCCCGAAGCGGGCTGTCAGGGCGCGGGCCGTGTCGTTATCTGGCTGCCCTCCCGCGTAGAACGCCGATAAAATCTCGGTGATGGGTGTATTTTCCGCCAGCGGCAGCGGGTCGTCCGCCTGCATGGTGCTCTCGGTGATCGTGCCGGTCTTGTCCACGCAGAGGGTGTCCACCCGGGCCAGCGTTTCAATGCAGTTCATGTCGCGGGTCAGCACCTTGCGGCGGGCCAGCCGCATCATGCTCACGGCCAGCGCAACGCTCGTCAGCAGGTACAGTCCCTCCGGGATCATACCGATGAGTGCTGCCACCGTGGCGTCGACAGTCTCCTTCATGGACAGCTCCAGTACCCAATGCTGCTTCCAGATCAGCACCGCGCCGATTGGGATCAGCGCCACACCGATGAATTTTATCAGCCTGTCCAGGCTGCGCATCATCTCGCCGCGCGCGACCCTGTGACCGTCGGCCTGCGCCTCAGCGGTCAGGCGGCTGGCGTAGCTCTCGGCCCCGACACGGGTCAGCCGCGCCACGCAGCGGCCCGCCATCAGAAAGCTGCCGGATTTCAGCTCCGCGCCGCACTCCTTGGGAATGGCCCGCGCCTCGCCCGTGATGAGGGATTCGTTCGCCTGGGCGCTGCCGTCCAGCACAACGGCGTCCGCTGCGATCTGGTCACCCGCGCCGAACTCGACAACATCGTCCTGCACAAGGTCGTCGGACAGCACCTCGCACCACCGGCCGTCGCGCAGGCAGCGGAGCTTCTGCGCTGAGACAAGCGTCAGCTTGTCGATGGTACGCTTGGCGCGAAGCTGCTGTACAATGCCGATGAGGGTATTCCAGAACACGATGCCCAGAAATCCCATATTCAGCCAGGAATGCACGAGCGCCAGCATGACGGCCAGCACCAGAAACACAAGGTTGAAGTAGGTGCAGACGTTATCCCGCACGATCTCGCCGGTGGTTTTGGTCTGGGATTTGGGCGGCTGGTTCGTCTGCCCCGCCGCGCGGCGCGCTTCGACCTCGGCGGCGGTCAGGCCGGTGATGGATGGCATAGTAAGGGGTGCTCCTTTCGGGGGTGGATCAAATGGCGGCAGGGACCGGACATGTATGGTATATGGGCGGTTATGGGAAGGCCGCGGGCCGGGCATGCCCGGCCCCTACAGGGCGGCGGAATTGTTTAAAACGGCTTGTAGGGAGCGGTCTTGACCGCTCCGGGAAGGTTGCGGGCGACGGAAACCGCACCAGGCGGCATATATACATTCCGCGCAACTATGCGGCAGCCGCACAGCTCCGCGGAGGGGTCAAGACCCCTCCCTACAGTACAGACGATTTACGGCAGCCTATTATAACGCCCGCTGCTTATAGTTTCCTCAGTATACCCACCAAATATGAACAAAACAAGTGCCCGGCTGCATTTTGGGGCAGCCGGGCAGTTTTGTACATTATTGGCAACACCGCACAATTCCCGCCTTACGGCTTAAGCACCGCTCCGGCGGCTGCGGCACGGCATCTGCGTTGCCAAAATGCTCGATAATACACAAAGTATTATCTGCGCTTTTGGCTTAGCAGCTGCCTCACCTCGCTCGCCGTATCGGCACTTAGAATTATGCGGTATTGCCTATTGAATTTCCAGCGGCTCAAACGCCTCCGCCGGGTCGGCATCGACAGCCTCAAGATTCCTCGTCAGCTGGTCGAGCACCTTATAAAATGTTGCTAAATCGTCTGGGTCTATTCCCTCGTCGGCGCGGCGCTCTACGTCGGCCACAACAGCTCCCACGCGGGCGGCGCGGTCATGGCCTGCGTTGGTCAGCAGGTAGAGGGCATTGTACTTGCCGCTCTCGGCGCGCTTTTCCACCAGGCCGCTGCGCACCAGTTCTGCCAGCACGCGGGAGATCATGGCCGGGTCCAGACCGCACCGTTCTGTCAGCTCCGAGAAGTGCAGGCCCTCCGACGCGGCGGCCAGCCGGCAGAGCACCAGCGTGTGCCCGGCCTTCAGCTCAATGCGGCTCATGCCGCTCGCCTTGATGCGCTGGATGACCTTTTGCAGCCGGGCCAGCGAGATGGACAGCCGGATAAAACGGTCATTCATATCAATCTTCCTTCAGTTCGCCGCGGGAGGCCGCCTTCAGGTAGGCAAAGATGAAGCCGTCCAGGTCGCCGTCCATGACAGCCTGTACATTGCTGCTCTCGTAGCCGGTGCGGTTGTCCTTGACCAGCGTGTAGGGCATAAAGACGTAGCTGCGGATCTGGTGGCCCCAGGCGATCTCATTCTGCACGCCCTTGATGTCGTCGATCTTGTCCTTGTGCTGCTGCAAAGCGATCTGGTACAGCTTAGCCTTCATCATCTCCATGGCGTACTCGCGGTTCTGCAGCTGGCTGCGCTGGGTCTGGCAGCTCGTCACGATGCCGGTGGGCTTGTGGATCAGGCGGACGGCGGAGGACGTCTTGTTGATGTGCTGGCCGCCTGCGCCGGAGGAGCGGTAGACCTGCATCTCGATGTCGGCGGGGTTGATTTCAATGTTGATGTTGTTGTCCAGCTCGGGCATGACCTCAAGGCTGGAGAAGCTGGTCTGGCGGCGGGCGTTGGCGTCAAACGGGCTGATGCGCACCAGACGGTGGACGCCGTGCTCGCTCTTGAGCATGCCGTAGGCATTGGGGCCCTTGACCATCATCGACGCAGACTTGATGCCGGCCTCGTCGCCGTCCAGCACGTCGAGCACCTCGACGCTGTAGCCGTGGGCCTCGGCCCAGCGGGTGTACATGCGGTAGAGCATCTCGGCCCAGTCCTGGGCCTCGGTGCCGCCGGTACCGGCGTGGAAGGTCAGGATGGCGTTGTTGTGGTCGTACTCGCCGTTGAGCATCGTCATGAGCTGCAGCTCGTCGATGGACTTCTCGACGCCGTTGACGGCCTCCTCACCCTCGGCGGCCAGGGACGGGTCGTTCTCCTCCTCGATCATGAGCAGCAGCGTCTCGGCCTCCTCATACTGGGTGGACAGCTTGCCGAAGCGCTCGAGCTTGTTCTTGACCTCGCCCATCTCGCTGATGACCTTCTGGCTGCGGGCCTGGTCATCGTAGAAGCCGGGCATCGTCATCTGGTGCTCCAGCTCGGCCAGGCGCTTTTCGCTGGCCTCGATGGACAATGCGTCGCGCAGGTCATCCACGGCGGTCTTCATGCCGCCGAGCTTTGCTTTCAGTTCGTCAATCGTAATCATATATCGTTTCCCTCGTCACACATAAGTTGGCATAAAATTACATAGTACCATTATAAGCGAATTGGCGGGCGTTGTAAAGAGGGGGCAAGGGATAAAATATTTGCGGAAGGAAGACGTGCGGGGCTGCGGTAAGGCAGCAAAGCCCCGCGGGCCGGGCTGCCCGGCCCCTACAGAGCGGCTGTTAACGGCCAATTTGTATGCAATCTTGTAAAGTTTTTATGTTTTCTTTGCATTTATCCATTTGATGCGGTATAATGGCCTTATGTTACGGAAAGGATACCACACATGACACGTTACACAGGAAACCATTGCCCTGTCTGTGAACAGGCATTTACCGACGAGGATGACATCGTCGTCTGCCCCGACTGCGGCACGCCCTACCACCGGGCCTGCTGGCAGAAGGTCGGGGCCTGTATGCACAAGTCGGAGCACGCCGCCGGGTTTGAATGGCAGCCCGAGTTCGGTCCCGATGCCGAAAAAGCCGCGCACGAGGCCACCTGCCCGAACTGCGGCACCCACAACCAGCCGGGCGCGGCGCAGTGCAGCCACTGCGGCTGTCCCCTGCCGAAGGACAACGGCCCCCGACCCGACCCGAAGGACGAGGACGCGCAGGTGCCGATCTACGCCCGCGACCCGTCCACCGTGCATAAGCCCGACGACAGCCGCACAACCCCCGGCCCCCGCATCGACACCTACACCGCCGACGACAACGGCGGCATCTGCCGCCGCGAGATCGGCCCCGAGGATACCATCGACGGCATCAAGGCCAAGGACTGGGCCGCCTACGTGGGCCGCAGCCCGATGTATTACCTGATGCAGTTTTTCCGCATGAGCATCACGAAGCAGAAGGTCACAGTCTGCCTGTCGGCATTTCTGTTCGGGCCTGCCTATCTGCTTTACCGCAAGATGTGGAAGGAGGGTCTGCTGACAGCCCTGCTGTCCCTCGTTTTGAGCGTGCCGTCGCTCATCGCCATTGTGGCGACCTTCAACCCGTCGCTGTTCGGCAGTATGCCGCTGCATTGGGTGCCCGTGGCCGCCGACGTCTGTGCCATTGTGGACTGGATCGTCAGGATTTTGCTGGGGCTTTTCTCGGTCTGGCTGTACCGCAACGCCTCAAAGAAAAATATTGATAAAATCTACAGCGAATACCCCGAGGGCGACGCCCGCACCGATGCCCTGCTGCAAAAGGGCGGCACCAGCATCTGGGCGGCGCTGCTCTACTTTGGCATCGTGCTGCTGCTCTCCTCGCTGGTCATCAATCTGGCCGGGCCGGGCTTTGTTCAGTACGCCATGGCCATGGCCGGGTATTAAGGCAACACCACACCCCAACGCAGGGTGTTTAATTTAGGAGGAAACTATGAAAACTGCACTGGTGATTATGGCCGCCGGTATCGGCTCCCGCTTCGGCGGCGGCATCAAACAGCTGGCTGCCGTCGGTCCCAACGGCGAGATCATCATGGACTATTCCATTCATGACGCCATCGAGGCCGGTTTTGACAAGATCGTCTTTATCATCCGCCACGACATTGAGGAGGCGTTTAAAGAGGCCATCGGTGACCGCATTGAGAAGATCTGCGCCGGGCTGGGCGTTGAGATCGACTATGCGTTCCAGGCACTCGAGAACGTGCCGGAGGGCTTCTCCGTGCCCGAGGGCCGCTCCAAGCCCTGGGGCACCGGCCAGGCCGTGCTGGCCTGCAAGGGCATTATTAAAGAGCCGTTCGCCGTCATCAACGCCGACGACTACTACGGCAAGGAGGCGTTCGTCCGGCTGCACGACTTCCTGCAGGGCTACACGCCCGACAAGCCGGGCGACCTTGCCATGGCGGGCTTTGTGCTGAAAAACACCCTGAGCGACAACGGCGCGGTCACCCGCGGCATCTGCCAGATGAACGACGCCCACTACCTGACCGGCGTGCTGGAGACCGGCGGCATTGAAAAGACCGCCGACGGCGCAGCCGCAGGCGGCAAAAGCATCGACATCGACAGCCTTGTTTCGATGAACATGTGGGCGCTGACCCCCGAGTTCGTGGAGCTGCTGGAATCCGGCTTTGTGGAGTTCTTCGAGAAGGCCGCCCCCGCCAACCCGCTGAAGGCCGAGTACCTGCTGCCCATCTACATTGATGAACTGCTGCACGCCGACAAGGTCAGCGTCAAGGTGCTGCCCACCCACGACAAGTGGTTCGGCGTCACCTACGCCGAGGACAAGCAGACCGTCATTGACAGCTTTGCCAGGCTCGTCGCCGACGGTGTGTACAAGAAGGATCTGTTCAGCGATCTGAAGAAGTAAAACAGCCAAAAACGCCCCGCTGTGGCAGGTCCTGACGGACAGCACAGCGGGGCTTCGCTTTTGGTTGAAAATTGCAAAAGACTGGCACACAACGCTATGGAAAGCGGAGACAAAACGCGGTATGGTTACTATAACAGAAGCAGAATCACACCGCATACACCGTTACAGGAGGGCAATCATGGCAAAGAATGAATTTGACATCACATCCCTGACCCCGGAGCAGCGCGACGCACGCCTGGCACTGGACGTGGAGCGTCTGCTGCGCTTTGGCCGCAAGCACAAGCTCATCAAAGATCTGGACATTCTGGTGGCGCGCAACACCCTGCTGGATCTGCTGGCCCTGGCCGCCCCCAGCGAGGCCAAGCCCCCGAAGGAGGACCCCGAGACCCCCGCTGCCCTGCTGGACGAGATGGTCGAGCTGGCCGCGCAGAAGGAGCTGTTCGACGGCGCGGTCAACCAGTACCGTATCAACTTTGAGACCCGCCTGATGGGCGCCCTGATGCCCCGCGAGAGCGAGGTCTGCAAGAAGTTCCGCAAGCTCTACGTCAAGCAGGGCGCCAAGGCCGCTACCGATTGGTTCTATCAGCTCTGCGTCGACACGAACTACATCCGCACCGCGCAGATCGCCAAGAACATCCAGTGGAACACCGCCACCCCCTACGGCGAGCTGGAGATCACCATCAACCTGACGAAGCCCGAGAAGGACCCCAAGACGATTGCCCTCGAGCGCCTGCAGCCCAAATCCGGCTACCCCGCCTGCATGCTCTGCAAGGAGAACATCGGCTACGCGGGCCGCATCAACTTCCCGGCGCGCCAGACCCACCGCATTGTGCCCATCACGCTGGCGGGTGAGCAGTTCTATCTGCAGTACAGCCCCTACGCCTACTTCCATGAGCACTGCATCATGCTGCACGAGCAGCACAAGCCGATGGAGATGAACAAACAGACGCTGGCGGAAATTTTCGACTTCGTCGGACAGTTCCCCCACTACACCTGCGGCTCCAACGCCGATCTGCCCATCGTCGGCGGCAGCATCCTGAGCCACAGCCACTTCCAGGGCGGGCGGTATGTTTTCCCGATGCAGAAGGCTGACATCGCCGTGCCGATGACCGACATCCGCTACCCCGGCGTCAAGGCGGGCATCCTGAACTGGCCTGTCTCCGCCGTGCGTCTGGTGGGCCGCAGCAGCCAGCAGATGCAGAATGTTGCCAACAACATCCTGTCCGCCTGGCGCAGCTACACCGACGAGAGCGTCGGCATCCTGGCCGAGACCGACGGCACGCCCCACAACACCGTGACGCCGATCCTGCACTACGACGAGACCGAGGGCTACATCCTTGACCTGGCCCTGCGCAACAACCGCACGAGCGAGGAGTACCCCGACGGCATCTTCCACCCGCACAGGGAATACCACAACATTAAAAAGGAAAACATCGGCCTGATCGAGGTCATGGGTCTGGCTATCCTGCCCGCCCGCCTGAAGGATCAGGGCGCGCAGATCGCGGAAATTCTGGCCGGGCAGCGCCCGAACACCAGCCGCGAGGCGGGCGACACGCTGGCCGTCCATGCCGACTGGATCGACGAGCTGATTGCAAAGTACGGCACCCACATGAAGCCGCAGGACGCCAACAAGGCCGTCAAGGCTGAGATCGGTACCGTGTTCAGCCATGTTTTGGAGAATGCCGGTGTCTTTAAGCAGGACGCCGCCGGTCAGGCCGCCTTTGTCAGGTTCATGCAGAGCGTGGGCTTTAAGAAGGCGTAAAATCGCATAAGAAGCAGGGACACCGACCCGCAAGGGCCGGTGTCCCTGTTTTTGTTGTTGTCTTGTAGGGGCCGGGCATGCCCGGCCCCCACCGCGCTTCGTTCTCCCGATACCCGCACTCCCACAGC
>OGZV01003376.1_pt1 | contig 10866 bp, 12 predicted proteins | sample 1576861 | NCBI WGS metagenome assembly OGZV01 (sample SAMEA3541501, study PRJEB24748) | human gut metagenome | biome: human gut; feature: human-associated habitat; material: faeces | place: China | collected 2012
CGAAGGGATATCGTATGATGCCGGAATTGACATACAGAGTCCGAATGCCATGATCGGGATGCACATCAAGACCCTGAGCATTCCTCTATTCGTGGAGGGAGGTAACATTTTCCTTCATCCGAACAATGACAGCTATGTTTCTCTTCGTGGCATAGTTGGCAACTGGAGGAATATCTCTGTCAAAGCTTCATTGAACAACAACGATGATAATGTGATGTTTATTAATAGAGACAATATAGAAGTGACACTTCCTCCGGATGTTCCGGGACATACTATATATTTCAAACGTATGAGCGGCGGAGTAAGATTGACAGGAGGACGGATCCTGCCTGCTCCCGGAGGACAGGAGGTGTCTTATATTGATTTGGATTTTGCATCCGGCTTCATTAAGTGTATGGGTAATTATTGGGTTATGTTTTATTGCGGATAATTTAAATATAAAGTATGAGAATAAATTTTGCACAATTTCCTATTTATGATGGAATAAAAAAAGAAAAGCTTATAGCCAGTAACATCACTGAAGCCTTCGGTGACTGGATATACAAGAACGTAGCGGGCTTGAAGGCGCATCTCCTTGCGGAGAAAATCTTCAAGTCGACTGTAGATGGTGTGGAACTTGACGAAGAGGAGGTGGATATCATAAGACGTTCTACCCCTATGTTGTCCGGCTTGCTGGCCGATTCGTTGAATGATTATCTGGATAAAAAGAAGGAGGAACAACATGAAGATTGAGAATTTGGAACGCGCCAGCCGAATCAATGACGAACTGGCGAAACTGAAGCTGGCGAAAAATACATTGAATAACGGAGGCTATGTCCGTATCTACAGCAGTGCCCGGTCAAGTGCCGGATGTGTGGAACTGGATATAGCAAACTTCAATGACGAGGTGAACACGTGTATTGATAACCATATCGCTGAACTTGAATCTGAAATAGAAACATTATGAAAGAATTATGGCAATTAATCAAGATGCTGTTCTCAAGCAAGCCGGGTGATTTTGATACTCCTGAGCTGCTTGCCATGAAGCATTATCCTTTCAAGGGATACCGTTTTATGATGTGGTGCGGACGGATGATATACCGTGCCGAGAACAAGGAGAACATAGATAGGTATATGCAGACCTATGCGGGTAAGGAAAGCCTGACGCACGAAACCATACACCTGCGTCAGGCACAGGTTATCGGCTCATGGGTAAAATACTACTGGCGGTATTTTGTCGAGTGGGTTAAGGGAAACCCTATCTGCCATCCTGCGAGTTCGGCATATTATACCATCTCATACGAAATGGAAGCGTATGCCAACGAGGGCAATTTGGATTATCCCGTGAACTATGACGGAAGCAACCTTTCCCGGTACAAGATAAAAAGTGGCAGGAAGAAGCTGTACAAATCGGTTGGCGGCACTTCTAAAGCGTGGAAAACTTATATAAGAACTTTATAAAATTGATATTATGAGTGATTTGAATTTAGAAAATATAGTTGGCTTCAAGGCTGTGGATAAAGACGGTAACGAACAGAATGTAACAGTAGATGAAATGGTGGATATGGTTTCCACAAGAATGGTTATGGCTTTGTCTGAAACTTCAACATTTGCTGCCGCTGCGGCAACAGGAAATGATGTGTATGAGAATGAACTTCCGACAGTGACGGATGCCGCAAATGTAAGAGTTTTACAAAGTAGCGGAGATGCGGCAAAAATGACGATGCAGTCGCTTGCATCAAAACTGGGAGGACTGATTGGGATAAATGATACATGGTTGAGAGGAATGGGAGATAAAATAGAAAGTATAGATAAATTAACAAGTGGTATATACTCAATAGGAGAAGTTTTAAATATTGATGGATTTAACGACTATGGTCTTCTAGTTGTTTTTAATTCTTTATTATATAAAGTGCAAATTATTTTTGGCAGATATAATGGGAAAATTGCATATCGTTTTATGATTTCAAGTGACTGGGATAGCTGGAACGTTGTATAGACATTGTTTGATATAAAAAAGGTTACAATCTCGACCTGGGAGGACTGCTACAGGTTTCTTCAGTTGGAGAAATTGATTTAAAACCTAATATTAATGTAAGCATGAAGTTGCGAGAAGGTATATACGCATTTTACGATAACTATGCGATCTCTGGCTTCATTCTAACAGTTGCAGACAATATTTATACTAATAGAAGTAAGATTATTGCAGGTGAAAAATCAGCCAGTTTATCTATTGAGTTTGGTTCAAATGGTGTAACTTTTCAGTCTAATGCTGCCCGGAAACTTCATTATAGGCTATTAGCATATTATAAGTAATTTGTCGTATCGGGTGGCACCGGCTTGTACCGGACCACCCGTTTTATCAAGATATAGGGATCTCTATTAAGCCGGAAACGTCTGTAGAAGGCATCTCTTCTGTGATAATAAAAACATTCCCATACATTGATACATTATTGAACATTATAGTTTTTGAATCTCTAACAGCCAAGATATAAAAGATAGCATAACCATCAGAATCTTTTTTGTAAAAGAATCTACATTTTTCACCTTCATTTACACCATTAATGTTATGTATTTGATTAATACCAGTCTCTCTTAATGTTAAAGTATATATACCAGCCAACTTATCATCTGTCTGTGAGAACAATATGCCGAAAACTTTTGAGTTGTATCCATACTTGAATAATTTATATAATTTGGGCCCGCTACCCGGATTGCCATACATGCCAGTGTATAATGCAATATTTATTTTTGAGTAATCTTTTTTTGACATCAATCCATTCTTATTATCCGTAGCTGTACCTATCAGTCCTCCCAGAAGGAAGAAAAAAAGCATACAATAACTATTGTATAATATGTGATTAATTTGTAAATTTAAACAAAAAAATAGCTGTCATGAGTTATTGGATTAAAAATTTGGAATATGCTTTTGTGTCATTAGTAGATCAAGTAAAAAAAAGTGTTATCCCTATATCTTTTTTTGAGTTTTCTGAATATGTAATTGAAAATTCAGATAGATCACAGAGTACAAAAGAAAATATGAGAGGAACTTTGAAAAAGCTAAAAAAGATTCGGAATGAATTATATTTTCGTGATATTAACTTTGCTTTTCTGCGATCATTTGAGCAGCGTTTAAGAGATGAGGGATTAAAGGTAAACACTATCGGAAAACATTTACGGATAACGCGGACTTTGGTAAATGAGGCTATAAATGAGGGACACATGCAATTAAATGACTACCCTTTTCGAAAATTCAAGATAAAGAAAGAAACAAAGGAACATATCTTTCTTACCCCTGAAGAATTTTATCGTATGGAAAGTTTACAGTTATCATCTAAGCAGAAAAGGCTCGAAAAGATTTTGGATGCCTTTTTATTTTGTTGCTACACTGGATTACGGTTCTCGGATTTTGTAAGTTTAAAGACAGATGAATTGATAACGCAGGATGGTAAAACTTGGATATCTAAGTATATGTTAAAGACATCGCTAAAGGTAAACATACCTGTTTTTCTACTTTTTAACGGCAAGGCACTGGAGCTTATACAGCGATATGGGAGTGTTGAGAACATGACAACTATTGGTTGTAATGCCGATGTCAATAGGAAGGTTAGACAGCTGGCCTCCATGGCGGGGATAAAAAAGAATATCACATTTCACACAAGTCGTCATACATGTGCTACTATGTTGATATACAAAAGAGTACCTATTACGACTGTGCAGAAAATTTTAGGTCATACATCGGTTAGGACAACACAAATATATTCAGAGATTATTCCGGAAACAATGATAAGGGATTTGGAGGATGCTAATATGCAGTGTTGTTAAATATTATATTTTTGATTTTTTTTCCGCTATTTATTATGTTTTTTAGTCTAATATTTATATTTTTGTCACGCCAAATAAATTATTACTTTTTATAGACAGGATATATATTTTTGTATTGTGTAATACTATTATTGAACATATTATTATAGCAGCTGTCTTTTTCCGTTTTAATATATATCTTATTTGTCTTTGCAAAAAGAATAGTATTAATTTGTTTGGCGACACGGAAATAGCAGCTGCTTCTATTTTTTATGCCAAACAAATTAATACATTATGGAAAAAAAAGAGATGTCAAATGTTATTTCCTTAAAAAGCGGAATAAAATGTGATGAAAATAGAAGTATAAAATATCAAACCGATGAAACATCTGATATATTCAGCGGAAGTTTTTATACTATTGAGGGGCTTAAGCTTACTGATGAATTGATAGATATTTTATATGATTTGCAGGATGATAACAACAGCAACATAGAAAGTCTTCTCAATGGTATATATGAAGTGGAGGAAATAGTCCTCAATCCTGAATCTAACACTTCCTATGGTGAACGTCTGGTCATGATGCAGACTCTCCGAGATATTCGTCATCTGCTGGATCTGCTTAAAGTAAACGACTAGAAATATATTTATATGAAAAATACACTAACGGACCGGAAGGTGATTAAATCTGTTGGTCCGTTAGTGTGTTGGTACCAATTTAAACGGCGAAAGTATTAAAGAAACTTACGCCTTCTTGTTTGGACTCCTCCATTACATGGGCATAAACTAATGTTTCTCTATAGTCTGTGTGTCCTAATATCTCCTTCAGAGTGGCCAGATCTTTCGTTTTTTGAAGGAATAAAGTGGCGAAAGTGTGTCGTCCTGCTTTGCATGATAGTCTCTTGTTTATTCCTGCTTTTTGGGCTATGATCTTTATATACTCATTAATCTTTTGGTCCGCTATCATGTTTTCAAAAAGCAATCCTTTTTTCCGTCCTGCGGATGCATTATTTATAATTGTTTTTAGCGGACTGGATAAAGGGATTAAGATAGGATCCGGCTTTGAATTCCTGTTCTTCACTCGGTAATAAGTAAAGGACGTTGGGCTTATATATTCTATACGGATCCTCTTAGCATCTGTTATATGCAGGCTGCTGAAACACATGAACAGAAAAAACTCCAATACTTTGTGATAGTTGTCTGTAAGTTCGTGGGACTTGTACATACCTGTCAGGATGTTTAATTCTTCTTCCGTTAAAAAAGCAAATCCGGATGTGGTACGGCTTTTCACCTTTATGTTTTCAAAAGGGTTCTGCATCATGTATCCTTCTTTAATGGCAGCACGGCAGTACTTCTTTATACAGGCCATGTTTTTGTTGATGGTGCTGTCTTTGTTACCGACTTTTCTTTTCAGATAGATTTTATAATTCTTTATCCACTCTTCTGTTAGCCCGTCAATGGAAAGGGTAGGGGCATACCTTTTCATTTTGTTGATCGCGTCTATATGCACATCTAACGTTGTAGGTTCTATTTCTCCTCGATGTTTTTTTATATAGTATTCAAAATATGCATAGAAAGTATCAAAATCGTTTGGTCTTGCATATTCTCTTAAGAAAAGCTCCTTGTTTAGGATTTTTTTCTCTAGTCTGTATCTCACCATGATGTCGTTGATGCGTGAGCGTACCTTCTCAATACACAAATTATAGTCTTTGTGATTTTTTTCATTTGTGAGAACTTTGCCTTGTTTCTTGTCCCAAGACTTTACAGGTACAGATAGATTACAAGGGATAACCACCTTGTCTTTCCCCAGATAGAATGTTACATACACTGGTGCGTTTCCTTCTTTTGAAACATGACTCACGTTCTGAAAGTTTCTGATAACAGCCATAATTCTTTGTTCTAAATTTGTTCTACAATTTGCCGTAAAGTACTGATTTGGAAGACTTAAACACACCGTCCTTTACATAATTCTCTATTTTGTTCGAGCAAAGCTGTTAAAAAAACAAAAGCGGATAAACTTTTTATGGTTTATCCGCTTCAGAAGTCTTCTGAGGCATATTCTCCCTCTCTGCACCATCCTCACTTTTTCTATTTTTGTTCTGCCTTTTTCTTAGGCTAACCCTTTATTTAGGGTATTGTGAAGACGATTTAACTGTTGTTTGGAGGTTCCTGGCGGATTCGAACCGCCGTACACGGTTTTGCAGACCGCTGACTAAGCCACTCATCCAAGGAACCTTGTCGTTAGCAATCTTTGTTTCTCGATTGCGGTTGCAAAGGTACGACTTTTTTTCATACCTGCAAACTTTTCGGCATTTTTTTTCAAAAAAAGATAAATATACTACGATTTATGGGATAACGGACAATGGTTTTCTAAAAATAAGCCCTATATTAGCGGAAACTTTAAAACGATTTTATATCATGACAAACAGCAATAATTATTGTGTCATCATGGGGGGAGGTATAGGTAGTCGGTTCTGGCCATATAGCCGCAAAAACCTTCCTAAACAATTCCTTGATTTCTTCGGGACCGGACGTTCTCTAATACAGCAAACGTTTGATCGTTATAAAAAAATAGTCCCTATAGAAAACATTTTTATTACAACCAATGTATTGTATAAAGAACTGATCCAAGAACAACTCCCAGAATTGGACAAATCACAAATTTTATTGGAACCCACCCGCAGAAACACTGCTCCATGTATAGCTTGGGCTTCCTATCATATAAAAAAACTCAATCCAAATGCCAATGTCATTGTCGCACCGTCCGACCACCTGATTTTAAAAGAAGATGAGTTCAAAGCTGCAATTTTGAAAGGTCTGGAATTTGTTTCAAACTCTCCTCAATTACTAACATTAGGTATCAAACCTAACAGACCGGAAACCGGCTATGGCTATATTCAGATTGAGGAAGAAAAACAAGGAGAATTCTTTAAAGTAAAAACATTCATTGAAAAGCCCCAATTGGAATTTGCCAAAGTATTCGTAGAAAGTGGAGAATTCTATTGGAACTCAGGAATATTCTTATGGAATATCAATACAATTTTAGAAGCCTTCAATGAGATTATGCCCGAAGTTTGTACCAAACTGACTAACGGAGAAGAAGATTTTGCCTCCTGTCCCAATATCTCCATTGACTATGGAATCATGGAGAAAGCCAACAATGTTTTCGTCCAATTGTGCGACTTCGGATGGGCAGATTTAGGTACATGGGACTCCTTGTATGATATATCATCCAAGGACCAAGAAGGTAACGTCGTAGTAAACGGAAACTCCTTATTATATAACAGCTATAATAATGTAATAGTAGTGCCAGAAGGGAAATTAGCCGTAATACAGGATCTAGAAGGTTATTTAGTAGCCGCAAGAGACAATGTATTACTCATATGCAAAAAAGATGACGAAAGCGCTATCCGAAAATTCGTAAATGACGTACAAATCAAACTAGGAGATCAGTTTGTATAAAAACAGGTAACCGGAGTTTAATCATAAAGGAAAGCGGGAAACAGAATATCCGTTTCCCGCTCTTTATATTTACTAAGAAAGAAAAAGATTACTTGTCACCACCTTCCCAGGCTTGATTGATTGCTGTTGCCACCTCCACAAATTCTTCATTTGTCAGTTTCAACTTCGGATTAGAAAAAATCATATCCGACTCTTTCTGAATAGGAATCAGATGAATATGTGCATGAGGAACCTCTAATCCGATTACTGCCTCACCTACTTTCTTGCACGGAAAAACCTTTTGAATGGCAAGCGCCACACTCTTTGCAAAAACATGCATAGCAGCCAGTTCATTATCCTCCAAATCAAAGATATAGTCCACCTCACATTTCGGAACAACCAACGTATGCCCTTTGGCTAACGGATTGATATCCAGAAAAGCATAGAACTGGTCATTTTCAGCCACTTTATAGCTAGGAATCTCACCTGCAATAATTCTACTAAATATTGTTGCCATATCTATAAGTATTAAATAAGGCAGCCCCGCATAGCGGACCTGCCTTATATATTAAAATGAAATATTCACAACTTCTAAGCTGATTTTACCCTGCGGAATAGTGATTTCAGCCACATCACCCACTTTTTTTCCTAACAAACCCTGTGCTATCGGAGTGTTTACCGAAATCTTGCCCAATTTTAAATTCGCTTCGCTTTCGGCTACGATAGTATAAACCATCTTCATTCCGGTCTTGGCATTCTTCAATTCTACTTTCGTCAAAATTTGCACTGTATCTGCATTCATTTTTGATGTATCAATAATTTTAGCATCACCAATAGTTGATTTCAGCTGGCTGATCTTCATCTCCAATAGACCTTGCGCCTCTTTGGCAGCATCATATTCGGCATTTTCTGACAAGTCTCCCTTATCACGCGCTTCGGCAATAGCCGACACAATTTTAGGACGTTCTACTGATTCCAGATATTTCAGTTCCTCAATCAGTTGCTTGTAACCTTCTTCTGACATATAAGCCATAATGTTTTCCTCCTTTTAAATTATATAATTATTCATTGTTCCAGTTATGCCTATAAAAACAAAAAGAATTCCGACATGGAAATGTCGGAACCCTCTTTGGTATTTCAAGTCTTGCAAAGATAGACTTTTATCTAATACGAGTCAAGTTTATAAGGATGCTATGTAACATGTTTAAACAAATTCAACTCATAATTAGCTTTTTACAAGAGTTTTTTAATGGCTTCATCCAAATCTTTAATATTCTCACCACGGGCACTTAATTCATTATTACGATTTACCAAAAATACCGAAGGCAGATTAGTTACATTATATAATGAAATGTATGAAGAATAAGCGCCATTAGCGTCACGTACACAGACCCAAGGCAGATTATCTGCAGATGTTTTCCAAAAGTGTTCATCACCATCCAGTGAAATCTGGTAAATCTCGAACCCTTGAGAAGCATACTTATTATAAAGTTCACGTAACGCCAAATTATGTGCAGCAGACATTGCATTGTTATATACAGTAAAATCGATCAGCACCACTTTACCCTTCAAATCGGTCAGACTGCGTGTATTGCCTTTCAAGTCTTTCAGCTGAATATCAATAATGCTGGCTTCCTTGATTTTATCTTCAGGAATTTCCATGGTCTGCTGACGGGGAGTACGGGTATTCTTCATTCCTTTTATAACCATATTGTACAAGTTGCGTGAACGGTCGGCATGTGGATAAGCATTATTCAGACTCGTAGCCACCGCAGCGAAACACTTCACATCCTCCTTATTTGTCAAAGGATCAAAAATCATATACCCATTCAACGACTGGAATAAAGCGAAATAAGCATATGGCATATTTGGAGCCGCAAAAATATATTCTCGTTTCACTTTATTCTTGTAATTGTTTACCATAGCCAAAAGGCTGTCTTGTGCGATGCCCGCAGGGATATTACGGTTCTGACCGAGTTTGTCCACATTCTTCTGCAAATCAGCTTGCAGCAACACCAATTCCTTAATTTTCAAATTGTTTTCCGAACCTTCAATACGATAGGCAGTCGCAAAATCATTTATCTCAGCCTTAACTGATACTGTTTCCGTAGAGTCTACAGCAAAGTTTATCACTTTATTATCTAAACGCAAACGATAGAATTCAGGAGATTCCGGGCGCTTCTGTGCAAAACTAAAACTTCCGCTACTGCCCAATTTTGCCGAATCAAGCGCTACTATGCCATCCAATCCCGACGCTTCCAAATAAAGCATCTTATCTTCAGCACCATTAATTTCACCTTGAACTTTGAACTTCGGTGCATTATCGCAGGCGCTCAACCCTATCAACAGAAGTGCGAGCAAAAAATATACATTCTTTTTCATCGCTAAAATTAATATAAATGTGTGTTCTCTTAATAATTTTGGATGCAAAGATACGTCTTTTCGTGGTTTGTCAAAGCATTTATCCACCTTCTTACACATTAAAATGAAAAAAAACAGTAATCATAGTAACTTTTTATCTCATTCTCACCAAATTAGAAGAATAAATGCCTATCTTTGCACGAATTTTAGACGAAAAATATATTAAAACATTTTTTATGATCAATCCAATTGTTAAGACGATCGAGCTTCCTGATGGTAGAACCATCACACTCGAAACGGGAAAGCTGGCAAAACAGGCAGACGGTTCTGTAATGCTCCGCATGGGTAACACCATGTTGCTAGCTACTGTTTGTGCAGCAAAAGATGCAGTTCCCGGTACAGATTTTATGCCCCTTCAGGTAGAGTACAAAGAAAAATATTCAGCATTCGGACGTTTTCCCGGTGGCTTTACCAAAAGAGAAGGCAAAGCTTCAGATTATGAAATCCTGACTTGCCGACTGGTAGACCGCGCATTGCGTCCTTTATTCCCCGATAATTTCCATGCAGAGGTTTACGTAAACATTGTTCTTTTCTCAGCTGATGGAATAGATATGCCTGATGCATTGGCAGGATTGGCCGCTTCAGCAGCATTAGCCGTTTCCGACATTCCTTTCGGCGGACCGATTTCTGAAGTACGCGTAGCACGTATCGATGGCCAGTTCGTTATCAACCCCACTTTCGAACAACTTGAGAAAGCTGATATGGATCTGATGGTTGCAGCCACATATGACAACATCATGATGGTAGAAGGCGAAATGCAGGAAGTCAGCGAACAAGACTTGCTGGCTGCCATGAAGGCTGCTCACGAAGCAATCAAAGTTCATTGTAAAGCGCAGATGGAACTGATGGAAGAAGTCGGTTCTACAGTAAAACGTGAATACTGCCACGAAGAAAACGATGAAGATTTACGCAAAGCCGTACGCGAAGCTTGTTATGATAAAGCATACGCCATCGCTGCTTCAGGAAACAGAAACAAGCATGAACGTCAAGATGCTTTTGATGCCATCCGCGATGAATTCAAAACTCAATATACAGAAGAAGAACTGGAAGAAAAAGGTGCATTAATCGACCGTTACTACCACGATGTGGAAAAGGAAGCCATGCGTCGTTGTATTCTTGATGAAGGCAAGCGTCTGGACGGACGTAAGACAACTGAAATTCGCCCTATCTGGTGCGAAGTAGGTTATCTGCCCGGCCCTCACGGTTCTGCCATTTTCACCCGTG
>OGZV01003378.1_pt1 | contig 10864 bp, 9 predicted proteins | sample 1576861 | NCBI WGS metagenome assembly OGZV01 (sample SAMEA3541501, study PRJEB24748) | human gut metagenome | biome: human gut; feature: human-associated habitat; material: faeces | place: China | collected 2012
CTGATGGTTCTGAAAATGCTAAACGTGCGTTGGAACATGCTCTCGCTGTAGCGGATCGCAACCAAGCTGAATTGATTGTTGTTCACGTTGCAAATATTGTGTCTGCTATTTCCAATTTTGATCAAACACCAATTTCTGGTGGATATGTATCTGAGCAAATTGCTGAGGATATGGAAGAAACTGGTAAGGAAATTCTTAATGATGTAGTGAAAGAAATTCCTGCAGGCGTAAAAGTTAAAAGCGTATTTGAAGTTGGCTCCCCTGGACCTGCACTACTTGCAGTGGCAAAAAAATATAATGCTGATCTCATCGTAATGGGTAGCCGTGGTCTTGGCCCTTTGAAAGGCTTATTCATGGGTAGCGTAAGTAGCTATGTAACTAGCCACTCCACTTGCCCTGTATTGATCATTAAATAATTTATATCTTATATCTTATATCTTATATAGATATGATAAAAAAAGAGACTTTGGTTTCTCAAAGTCTCTTTTTTATGTTAAAAATGATATAATGTCTATATGTATGCCATACATATTGGTGTTATACGTTAAGACGTATCGATTAGTGACATAGAAGAGCTACAAAAAAGAATGGATAGGATTAAAAAAGGGGGATTATATGACCGACAAACAAGAATCATTGCTGAAGCTAGCAGAACTGTTTAAAATCTTGGGTGATCCTACACGCCTTAAAATAGTAGAGCTATTACTAGAAAATGAAATGTGTGTTAATCACATTGCAGAAACCATGGAGATGGGACAATCTGCTATTTCTCATCAATTGCGTGTATTGCGCCAAGCGCGCCTTGTTACATATCGTAAAGATGGGAAAACAGCATATTATTCTCTAAACGATGATCATGTTGAATGTTTAGTTCGCATGGGGATGGAACACGTAGCTCATCAATAATTTAAATTTTTTATAATGAACACATTTCGTCCTACTTAGGATGAAATGTGTTTTTATATTTTATATATTTTATTTGAGTTGTATTTGATTATGGAGAAGTATATAAAGTGAATCTGTTAATGAAAAATATAGGAATATTAGTGGTATTTTTAGCTACTGTATTCCTATCAACAAAATCTATATGGGCAAAACTAATTTATTTAGATTCACTGAGCCCCTTGAATGTTCTTGTGTGTAGGGCTGTTTTATCATTACCTTTTTTTCTTATACCAATGATTCGTTTTGATTGGAATAGCGTGAATAAAAGTAAGGTTTTTAAATACTCATTTTTTGGAGCTATTCTTTATTTATCTTCATCTATAGCTGACTTTATAGGATTATTATATATATCTGCCTCATTAGAACGTGCCGTTCTATTTACATTTCCAATTTACGTTTTTCTGTTATCTTCAGATTTATCACGCATTACATTTTCAAAAGTAGTTCTAATTGTATCTACTGTGCTAGGCTTAGCAATTATGTTTAATCCTACCGTTGATAACCACCTTACAGATACTTTAATAGGTATTTCACTAGTTTTACTTTCTGCCATTTTTTGGGCGTTGTTTATTATTTATAGTAAGAGGGCTGTTTCGAATATCAGTCCTACTATTTTTACCAGTACTTATATGTGTATAACTACAGTACTTTTACTTCTCGGCTTTATAATTGATAGCAAAAATTTTACTACATTTTCAACACTCCAAACACATACTATGATTTATTTAGTATTTTTGGCCATTTTTTGTTCTATCATTCCTTCATACTTGATGTCTTTTGGTCTTAAAAGAATTAATGCATCTCTTGCAGCCGTTATTAGTGCAATGGGACCAATAGTTACTTTAGCTTTAGATGTAGTTATTCTTAATCATAATTTAGCCTTGAATGAAATTATTGGTGCTATAATTGTTACAGCTTGTGTAACTTGTTTAACAAGGCTAAATGCTAAGGCATAAAAAATCACTCATAGTCATATGGCTATGAGTGATTTTTTATAACTATGATTTTTTATTTTAATATAATGGGAATAGATAATAGGCTATAGTAATAAACAGTGGCATAGTTATAGCGGATAAAATAGTTGTGCCCATTACAATTTGTGTAGCATATTCTGGATTATTCTTCATTTCAATAGCAATAAGAGACATATTAATAGCCGTTGGAACGCTATAGGTTATAATGATAGTTTGCGCCGCTATTGGATGCATAGGTCCATAGAACATAATGAATAATATAGTAATACCAGCTGCTATGAGTGGACTTACAACGAGCCGTAATGTGGTAGCAAGCATGACATCCATCTTAAAGAAGTTTAGCGGTGTTCTATTAATTTGAACACCCAAGGCAATCATAGCGACGCCAACGAAAGCATTGGCAAATATATTGAGCGGTGCAAAGAAGAAGAGACCGTGTAAATCGAAAGGGAGTAGGTGGCAAAGTAGTGCTAGTGGGATAGCATATACCATGGGCATGTGGAATACGACTTTTAGTGCATCCCTAGGGGTTAATCGTCCTGCTCCCGCTTGGTAGAAACCGTAGGTATTACTGCTAATAGTTTGTATGATCATGATAGATACAACACTCACTAAACCTAGATTAGCATAGGGGGTAGCACCATCGATGACGTATGGAATGTTAGTAAATACAAAGATAGCAAGGGCGACACCCATATTCCCAACGTTATTAAACATAACGCAGTTTTTTAAGGTTGCAATCTTAGCCACATCATATCCTTGCATCTTACCTACCACATTTGAAAGGATGGAGTTTAGTATGAGTACACAGAGCGCACAGAATACAATCTCCAAAGTACCTGAGTTAAGTTTAGCTTCATACATCGCTCGAAATATAAAGGTAGGTAACAATATATAAAAGTTTAGTTTACTCAGCGTATATAGATCGAGTTTAAATTTTCTATCTAATATAAATCCCACGCCTATAAGTACTAAGATAGGGACCATAGAATTCATAAAAATATGGCCTACTAATTCGAATAGATTCATCATCTCACCTAGAGTTTTTCTTTAATATATTAGTTAATATATAAGGCATAGTTTTAATGTATCGTATAACTATATAGCAAATATACAGTTACTTTATATAAGTTAAAAGTGAATAAGCGTTACGAAATGTGCTTATTCTTTATAATATTATCATACCATAGTATGTATTTTTTGGGATTTAAAAAATTATTGATTATGATTACTTATCATAATCATCAGAAATATCTATGCAATATGTGTTTTTGGATATACGACTTTAGCTATCGATTTATAGTATAATATGAATATATTGTATATTTTAATTTGTTAGTACACGAGGTGTCTCTAGGTGTTACCATAGCTTTTACAGTGTGGCGTTTTAAGGGATACACAGGAGGAATTATGAAACGAATTTTATTAGTGTTAATGAGCGTTTTCATGTTTGCCTTTTTAGTAGGATGTGGTAATGATGCAAGTAAACCAACTGAGTCGGCTAAACCAAGTACATCTGAAAAGATTACTGTACAAGCTGCAGCAAGCCTTAAAGGTGCTCTTACTGAATTGGCTGATGCTTACAAAAAAAGCCATAATTTAGCAGATGATCAAATTGCTATTAACTTTGCTGGTTCTGGTACATTGCGTCAACAAATTGAACAAGGTGCACCTGCTAGCTTATTTATCTCTGCTGACGAGAAAAATATGAAAATGTTACAAGAAAAAGATTTGGTAACTGATGTAAAACCATTCGTAACTAATGAACTCGTTCTCGTAGTTCCAAAGGGCCAACCTAAGGTTGAGCTAAATCAAATCGGTACAGTAAAGCGTATCGTTTTGGGCAATCCTGAAACAGTACCAGCTGGTAACTATGGTAAACAGGTATTAACAAAACTAGGCGTTTGGGAACAAGTTGAACCTAATGTAGTATACGCTAAAGACGTAAAAGCTGTAACAGCTTCCATTAGCCAAGGTGCTGGAGATGCTGGTTTCATCTATAAAACTGATGCTATCGCAGCGGGCGATGCAGTTGAAATCTCTGCAGTAACACCGGCTGATTCCCATGATCCAGTTATCTATCCAATTGGTATTATCAAAAAATATGACAACGCATTGGCAAAAGACTTCTACCAATACGTAATGAGCCCAGAAGGCCAAAAAGTATTAGAGAAATACGGTTTCTCTACTTCTAAATAAGAGTAAAACGCTAGCTTTCAGGGCTAGCGTTTTCTTATGATACAATAGAGATATTATCGGTATTACTAATAAGATTATTTCTAACTGTATGCTCTTTTTTACTCATTTGTAGTGAGGAGTGGGGACTGATTAATAATCTAGCATATGATTTAGGACATAAATCTTATTTGAAAAATATTTTAGAAATAATGGATACCGCAAATATTTTAAATTTGTTGTGTATAGAAAGGGGGCGTGACATGAGTCCATTCTGGCTATCATTATGGGTAGCAAGTATAGCTCTTATCATAGTTATTTTAAGTGGCTTAGGGACTTGTTACTGGATGAACCGTTGTAAGTGGGGTGGTATTGCCATTCTTGATGCACTTATTACCTTGCCACTTGTACTGCCTCCGGTAGTTGTTGGTTTTGCGTTACTTATGGTATTTACTCCAGGTTATGCGTTTGGTGCTTGGCTTGAAGCTCATGGTATGAGTGTTGTTTTTGCTGCATCCGGTGCCGTGATAGCCTCCTCTGTAATTGCATTTCCGCTGTTTTATCAAACGGTGCGTTCAGCATTGCAATCCGTCGATCATAATATGGAGGACGTAGCGCGTACATTAGGTGCTTCAGAGTTACGTATCTTTTTTACTATCTCCGTACCACTCGCTTGGAAAGGCATTTTGACGGGCAGTATCTTAGCCTTCTGTCGTGCTATGGGCGAGTTCGGTGCTACCATTTTGATTGCAGGCAATATTCCAAAGGTAACGCGCACCATGCCACTTGCTATCTACTCTTACGTAGAGGCAGGGCAGTACATGGATGCTTTTGAATTAGTTATCTATATTTGTGTGCTCACATTAGCATTGTTGAGTGGAATTCACTTCATCACAAAGGGGTCCTTGTTCCATCACATTGATAATAATTAGGAGGTCCGATGATTACATTTTCCTTTACCATAGCTAGACCTTCTGTGACTGTGAAAGCCGATGGGGTACTTTCTTCTGGTATTACCGTGTTAACAGGCCAATCTGGCAGTGGTAAAAGTACATTTATTAAGTGCATTGCAGGTCTTGTGAAACCGACTACAGGTAGCATTCAATATGATGAAACTATATGGGTTGATCGCGACAAAAAAATCTGGGTACCTGCTCAAGAACGTCAAGTTGGCTATATGCCACAAGGTAATATCGTATTTCCACATTTATCGGTGGAACATAATATTACCTATAGTAAACGAGGCACGTCAGAGATGTGTGACAGCTTATTAAAACGCTTAGGCCTTGAGAAATATCGTAAAACGAAAGCAGGTAGCTTGTCTGGTGGTGAGCAGCAACGCGTTGCATTGGGGCGTGCTCTTTACTCTAAACCAACCATCTTGCTTCTTGATGAACCATTATCTGCACTAGATTGGAATTTACGTAAGCATGTTCGAGAGGATCTTGTTTCCATTATTCGCGAATGGGATGTGCCATGTGTATGGGTTACCCATGATGAAAGCGAAGTAGAAGCTGTAGGAGATAGACATTGGACCTGTGAAGACGGGCTCATTGTGATTTCTAAATAACCATGGTTTATTTTTAGGAGTTATACTTTAGGAATATAGATATTAACGTTTATTGTAATATGCTCAAGTTTTATTTAATATAAAAGAACCTCCTTCATAAGTAATGAAGGAGGTTCTTTCTATTATAGTTTACTTTCTATAGTTGAATTAGCTGTTTTGCTTATACAGCCTACGATAACGGTTACGATGAATGCCATAACAAAGGATGGAAGCGTAGCACCTATTGTACTTTCACTATGTAACATATAGTGATATAAGCCAACGGATACAGCCCAGATTAGACCTCGTAGGAGATAGGCGGACAAACTTTTGACTGGTTGGCGATTGACAAAATAGTCTGCCAACAAGATGGCAATCATTGGAGCAAAGACGGATCCGATGAGATATAGGAATTCTGTAATATCGTCCATCGGATATAGGATAGCTGCAATGCTGCCGACAATGGTTATGATAGCAGCTACACCTTTGCTAGATGCTCCATTATAGATGGTCGTACTAGATACACCAGCTGAGTAAGCGTCCATAAAGGTCGTAGTTACTGTTGAGAAGATGATGACGATGAGTCCTGCAAGACCGAGGCCCGCGTTCATCATGATGGTAATAATGGAGTCGCCACCGCCGAAGATAGCCGCACTGAGACCTAAGGTGTACATAACAATACTTGTTATAGTGTAGACTGAAGCACTTGTAAGTGATGCGGAGAAAGGATTTTTACTTTCACGGGTATAATCACTGATGAGAGGTAGCCAAGATAAGGGCATAGCGATTGATAGCTCAAGGGCTGCTATAAAGCTCATATTGCCGTTAGTCATGAGGCTACTGTCACTAGGCCATTGAGAGATCATGTGAGCGCCCATGTAGATAGTGAGGCCTAGCAATAAAACAGATACGATGGCTTGAATATAGCCTGTATTGTGAAGGCCGATGAAGAGCCATAAAATGACGAGCGCCCCAATAGCAATAGTCCAAATCATAGGAGATAGGGGCGCCAGTTCTTGTAAGGCAAGCATGGCATCGTAAATCATGATACTAGTCCAACCGATGAGTTGGATCATATTTAAAAAGGCAAAGCCCTTTGCCCCTAGTGGGCCAAAGCTAAAGACTGTCGTGTTCATACTGCCTTGCCGCAAGCGGCCACCGATGAGTCCTGCTCCAAAGAGCAGAATACCGCCGATGATATGGCCTAAGATGATGGCATATAGTCCTTGGGTGAGGCCTAAGGGTGCCAGATAGGTACCGGTCATGATCTCTGCTATAGATAGGGCGGCACCAAACCATATCATGGCAAACTGTGATTGTGTAATGTGTGTATCTTTCATACGTCCTCCTTGCCAGGAAGTCATAGAAAAAGCCGAGCTCACAGGAACTCGGCTATTAATCCTCTATGTTCCCTACGTTGGCATTATCCAAATCAGGTTATGGGTTAAAGCGCTAGCTTACTCTCAGCCCACTCGTGTGAGCACCCCGTTATGGTTTCATTATACGAGGTGGTGCGGGAACCGTCAATTCTTTTGTTGCATAGATTGTATAATGATGTTATAACTAGAGTATAAAAATATATTGCCACTAGGGGTGCTTTTGCTGAGATTGACCATTCAAAACCCTAGACCTGATCCAGATAATACTGGCGTAGGGAAGTGGAGTGAAACATAATACTAAATTATTACGAGACCATTCCATTTGAGGTGGTCTCATTTTTTATTTAGTTGGAGGTATTATGAAAAAACTGATTATTGCTAGTATATGTGTAGCCTTAGGTGTCGTCTTATCAACTACGTCGATTCCCATTGGCCCGGCCCGAATTTTTCCATTTCAACATATGATAAATGTGATCTTAGCCGTTATAGTTGGGGCGAGATTCTCTGTAGGCGCAGCCTTTAGTACCTCTTGTTTACGTAATGTACTAGCGCTAGGTTCTCCCTTAGCCTTTCCAGGCAGTATGATTGGCGCTTGGTTATCTGCGTATCTATATAAGAAGTACAATGCCATATGGGCGGCGGCTTTAGGAGAAATCATAGGTACAGGTCTTTTCGGGGCTCTTGTGAGCTATCCGATTGCTCATTTCCTATTAGGCAAACCATTGGCCTTGTTGACCTTGATTACATCCTTCTCCATGAGTTCTATTGGAGGCGCCTGTATTGGTTTCGTGGTATTACAAATCTTATCTCGACGTAATCTGCTACACAAGGAGGCATAATGAAATTACATACTGCATTGACAATTGCCGGTACTGACCCTAGTGGTGGCGCTGGCATTATGGCCGATCTAAAATCATTCCAAAGCCGCCATGTATATGGTATGGCAGTGGTTACCTCCGTAGTAGCCCAAAATACAACAGGGGTTCACCACGTAGAACACTTATCGCTAGAAAGCATAGAAAAACAGTTACACGATGTATATTCAGATATTCTTCCTCAAGCCGTTAAGACAGGCATGATTGCTTTACCGGAGATGATGGATCTCATCTATCCTTATGTGAGTAAGAACATCCCTTATGTGATGGATCCAGTTATGATTGCCACCAGCGGTGATCGACTTGTATCGGATGAGGCTGTCGATTTCTTAAAATCTAAACTCATTCCGGTCGCCACAGTCATTACACCTAATCGTAGCGAGGCAGAGGTGTTAGCGGACATGTCTATCTCTTGTAAAAGTGACATCACAACAGCTGCTAACCGTATTTTACGTGAATTAGGACCTCAAGTGGTCATCATTAAAGGTGGGCATATTGGAGATGATGCAACGGATTATGCTTTCACCAAAGATGGAGATATGCATACGTGGACAAGCCCTAAATATGATACTGTTCATACTCACGGTACGGGCTGTACCTTTTCGGCGGTTATTACGGCAGAGCTTGCCAAAGGGCGTGATGTAATGGATGCCATTGGTACTGCGAAGGACTATATCGCCCTTGCTATAAAACATAATCCTGCGCTCGGGCATGGGTGTGGTCCTGTTAATCATATGGCATATGGACTGATGGCAAATGGGCCTCAAACGATGGATGAGCTCTTGAAAAAGGGTTGATGGAGGTACTTACATGACTTATGAAAATCCTTATATGAAAGATCGATTTTGGCCTACGTTAAATATATTAGAAACCTTGCGCAAGAAAAATCCGCTAGTAATTTGTATTACTAACGATGTGGTGCGAACTTTTACAGCAAATGGTTTACTGGCTATTGGTGCATCACCCGTGATGAGTGAGTGTAGCGAAGATTTGAAAGACCTCATCGCCCATGCATCGGCGCTACTCATCAATATTGGCACTCTTACCCCAGACAAGGTTAGTTACTATAAAGATGCCATAGCACTGGCGAAGAAACATGAGGTTCCTATTGTTTTAGATCCAGTGGGCTGTCACGCCGGGGCGTATCGACTATCTGTAGTTTTAGACTTGATTAAAACGGATGCTATTTCGTTGCTACGGGGTAACCAAAGTGAAATCAAAGTAATCTATGATGCTCTCAATATAAATCATAAAGTTGATAGCTCTCTCTTTGGTAAGGGCGTAGATGGGGAGCGAGTTGAAAATAGCGCAATTATAACGTATCGTCTTGCACGCCAAATTAACTGTCCTGTTGTCGCAACGGGCGAAGAGGACTATGTTTCTGATGGAATCCGCGTATTTACAGTTCCTCATGGTCATCCAATCATGACAGCGGTAACAGGGACAGGTTGTTTATTAGGTGCTGTGTTAGCAGCATTTTTTAGTTCCTATTGTCCATTCATGTATAACATGTCTATCGGTGAGTTTCTTGCGTATGCATTGGCTTACTATGGTCTAGCTGGTGAAAGTGCAGTTAAGACGAGCGGCGTAAAACCTGGTAGTTTTAGTGTGGCATTTCTGGATGCCTTATATGAATTCGATGATGCGATGCTTTTATCTGAAAACCGAATACGGCCCGTAGTTGTGCCCGATCAATTAAAGGTATATTTTATTAGTGGTACACAAGATGTAGGTTTTAATGAAGACTATTTACTAGGCATTGTTGAAGCTGCTTGTCGAGGTGGTATAACCTGCTTCCAATTTAGAGAGAAGGGCATAGGATCAGTAGAAGGGCAACAAAAATTAGAATTAGCTCAGCAGTTAAAAGAAATTTGTGCCAGGTATAATGTGCTTTATATTATTAACGATGATGTAGACTTAGCAGTGGCTGTTAACGCTGATGGTGTTCACGTAGGACAAGAGGATATGCGTTTAGAAGACGTTCGTAATCTTGTAGGGAATAAGGTTGTTGGTATATCCATTCATTCTGTGGAGGAACTTCATAAGACCAGTGTAGTTTATGCGGATTGTGTTGGTGTAGGCCCTATGTATACTACAAGTAGCAAACCTGATGCTCAATTGCCGTGCGGACCTGAGCGCATTGCTGAGTTAAGAGCAGAAGGTTTAACATTACCATGCGTTGGTATCGGGGGTATTACCTTAAATAACGCAAAGTCTGTTTTGGAAGCAGGTGCCAGTGGAGTAGCGGTAATATCTGCTATTGCTCATGCAGATAATCCATATGAAGCAACACAACAATTTAAATACTTGGTAGATAATATTAAGTGATATGTCTTTATAATTCTAGGATAGTAAATAGTAAGTACTATAAAAAGTAATGGAATAAAAATTATAGTAAATAGAACAAAAAATAGAAAAAATGCAAACAAAAAGACGATGACTTATGTCATCGTCTTTTTGTTAAGGAAGTTGTCAGTACTTACTGTAAGTTTAAATTGTACTTACAGGTATAGTTTCATTAAAATCTGTACTTACAGGTTGTTAGTTTAATTAGTATCATACTTACAGATTAGATGGATTCAACGAAACGGTGGAAGAAAGCTTGTGGGTGTGCACATACAGGACAAACTTTTGGAGCTTCTTCACCAACGTGTACATAACCGCAGTTAGCACAAATCCAAGCTACTGGTTCGTCATTGTGGAATACTTTGTTACCGGATACTTGAGCTGCTAATGCAAGGTAACGAGCTTCATGACGAGCTTCAATTTTACCAACTTCGCGCATTTGGAAAGCGATTTTAGCAAATCCTTCTTTTTCAGCTTCGTCAGCGAATTCTTTGTACATTGTAGTATGTTCGTAGTTTTCACCAGCTGCTGCATCGCGAAGGTTAGCTTCGATATCAGCGGAAATATCGCCACCATGAAGAGCTTTGAACCACAATTTAGCATGTGCGGATTCGTTGTGAG
>OGZV01003384.1_pt1 | contig 10850 bp, 8 predicted proteins | sample 1576861 | NCBI WGS metagenome assembly OGZV01 (sample SAMEA3541501, study PRJEB24748) | human gut metagenome | biome: human gut; feature: human-associated habitat; material: faeces | place: China | collected 2012
AGTAATTTTGATACGATCATCAAAGTAAATAAAAAGGAATTTTTAGACTGTATCGACAGATCCACTCTTCTTGTAAAAGAAGGTGATAAGAAGCCAATTATTATCAACATTACGGAAAATGAACTTGAATTAAAGATCTCATCATTTTTAGGTTCTATGAATGAACATATTGCAATTGAGAAAAACGGCAAGGATATTATGATTGGATTTAATCCGAAGTTCTTTATTGATGCGCTCAGAGTCATCGATAATGATGAGGTAACTTTATACATGGTGAATCCGAAGGCTCCGTGCTATATCAAAGATGAGGAAGAGTCCTTTATCTATCTGATTCTGCCGGTAAACTTCAATGCGGCGACTGTTTAGAGATGTTTTAGAGAGGTAAAAAATGGAAATAATTACGATCAGAGATGAATTTATAAAACTGGGGCAGGCTATGAAACTGGCCGGCATGGTAGGATCTGGTGTTGATGCCAAGATGGTGATCCAGGATGGACTTGTAACGGTAAATGGAGTCGTTGAAGAACGCCGTGGCCGTAAATTATACAGTGGTGATATTATCAGCTATAACGGTGAAAGCGTGCAGATAAGCTAATGGTCATTCAATCTGTTTCTCTTCGGGATTTTCGTAATTATGAATATCTGGATCTGAAATTTGATCAGGCGACGAATATTTTATATGGTGATAATGCCCAGGGAAAGACAAATATTCTGGAGTCGCTGTATGTCAGCGGTACGACGAAATCCCATAAGGGCAGCAAAGATAAAGAAATGATCCGTTTCGGTCAGAAGGAAGCCCATATCAATACAGTGGTGAAAAAAAATGAGATGGAGTATGAAATCGATATTCACCTGAAACGGAACCGTTCCAAAGGGATTGCCATTAATAAAGTGCCTATCAGAAAAGCAGGTGAACTTTTTGGCATCCTGAATCTGGTCTTTTTTTCACCGGAAGACCTGAATATTATAAAAAATGGACCTTCCGAACGGAGGCGTTTTATAGATTTTGAGCTTTGTCAGCTGGATAAACTATACCTCACAGATCTTGCCGGATACAATCATGTTCTGAACCAGAGAAATAAGCTGCTGAAGGATATGTATAAGCAGCCGGATCTTGGAGCGACTCTGGATGTATGGGATATGCAGCTGGTAAATTATGGCCGTAAGATCATTGGCAAAAGAAGAGAATTTGTGGAGTCCCTTAATGAGATCATTAAGGAAATTCACAGAAATCTTACCGGCGGTATTGAAAATATAGAAGTGATATATGAACCAAGCGTGGAGAGTGAGGCTTTGGAAGAGAGCCTTTTCCGCAACAGAGACCGGGATCTTCGGATGAAAATGACTTCGTCCGGTCCTCACAGGGATGACCTGATGGTGGCTGTAAACGGAATTGACATCCGCAAATATGGTTCGCAGGGGCAGCAGAGAACAGCAGCTCTTTCCCTGAAACTTTCGGAGATTTATCTGGTGGAGAAGATCATTCATGATAAACCGGTTCTGCTTCTGGACGATGTCCTTTCGGAGCTGGATAGCAGCCGTCAGAATTATCTTCTTGAGAGTATTCATGATATTCAGACCATGATCACCTGTACTGGTCTGGATGATTTTGTCAGTCATCAGTTTACGATCAATAAAGTGTTTCACGTTGTGGCAGGGCATGTGTATCAGCCGATAGGGGGTCCTGCAGATAAATAAGCTTGCGAAGTAGTATGCGATATGCTAAACTGGCATTAACTATGGAAAGTTGGTGAAAAATTTGGACAAAGAGGAATTTCGGGTTAAACTTGAAGAGATTAACCATTTAGTAGAACAGAAAGACTATAAGGGAGCCATGAATGTTGTAGACAGCATTGACTGGCGCCGTGTGAAAAATGTTCGTACCCTTTGTGTGGTTGGTGAAATCTATGCTGCCAATAAACGCTATGAGGACAGCAAGGAAATTTTCCTGCTGGCTTATCACAGAGCCTCCATTGGTAAGAACATTCTTTATCGTCTTGTAGAAGTTTCCCTGAAGCTGGGACAGGTTTCCGAGGCAGTGGAATTTTATCAGGAGTACAGGGAAGTTGCGCCAAATGATAATACGCAGTACATCCTGAAATACAAGATCCTGAAAGAAAAAAAGGCTCCTCTTGCAGAGCAGATCAAGGTTCTGGAGGATTATAAGGAGAAAGAATTTACCGAAAAATGGTCTTACGAGCTTGCCAAACTGTACTATCAGGATGGTGACAAAGAGAAATGTCTGGAGCTTTGCAACGAGATCATTCTCTGGTTCAACGAGGGTAACTACGTGATGAAGGCTATGGACCTGAAACAGCGTATGGGTGCTCTTACTGGCGCGGAGAAAGAGCGGTATGAACAGCAGTTTGTACCGAAGCTTCTGAAACCTGAGGAAGCAGATACCATCAAGGAAGAAGAGAAAGCACCGAAAGCTGAGAACCAGGGAAGCGAATCTATTGAAAGTATTCAGATCAAGAGCGAGGATCTGGATGGCGTAGAGAGTCTTCAGGATAAAATTTCCAAAGGACTTCGTGACATTTTTGGAAGCCGTAAGATGGATGAAATGGAAGACAGCATTGTTTCCACTGAGCAGACGAAAGAGGTTCAGGAAGAAATGCTTCGTGATCCGGCTTCCGAGAAAGAATATGAAAGTGTACCGGAGCTGGAGCCTGAAACTGGCAAGGTGAAAGTGGAGAATACCAAGGAGACTGTTGCTGAAGAATCTGTGAATACAGCAGATGAGACTGCAGAGAAATCAGCGGAAGCAGTTTCAGAAGAAAATACAGAAGGTTTAGAGAATGCAGATCGTTCAGGGTCTGCAGAAGAGAAGAAGACATTTTCCACAGAAACAGAAACACCTGTTGAGAACCTGAAAATGCCTACACTGAATATTCCGGATTCTATGAAGAATATGGTACCGGAAGAGATTGAGGTTCCCAAGGCACCTGTACAGAATAACCTTTTCAGTGATGAGGCTGATGCTGCGGAGAAAATGAAAGACGAGAAACCTGCATTTGATTTTTCAAATTTCAATCTGGAGGATACGATTCTTGCTGCTGCTTCTGCACAGGGAATTGAGATTCCGGATGAGAAGGTAGATGAAGAGAAAGTTCAGGAAGAAAATAAAGAAATTGTAGAAGCTGCCCAAGAAATATCTACGAAACCTCAGAATGCTGTAAAAGAAGAAAAGGCAGAGGATATTCCAGAAGAAGAGGAAGTTATCACTGAGGACGAGGAAGAAATCGAGCCAGAACCAGAACAGAAAAAGCCGGTTGTAGAACTTGAGGAAGAGGAATTCCTTTCCGAAGAGGATCTTCAGGCTGCTGAGGATGAGTTTATGAATGGTCCGGCAGGACATAAGGAGAAAGAAGAGCCTTCTGATGATTCCATGTCTGAGGATGAATTTATTGCCAAGCTTCTCAGAGAGAGCATTGGAGAAGAAGAGGATGAGGATATGCCTCCAGCTGCAGATGATGTGGTTGAAACGGAAGATGCAGAGGAAGAACCGGAAGATTCTGAGGACGAAAACTTTGATTTTGACGAGGATGAAGAGGAAGAAGAGTCTTCTGAATCTCTTTCCGAGGAAGAAGAACTGGAACAGTTTATTGATTCTATTCAGCCAAAGGATAAGAGAAATCCATCTGACATTGTGCCAAGAGAGAAATCACTTACCGATGATGAGAAGAAGTTGTTTACATATTTTGTAAAGGTTCCGGGAATGCGGGAACAGCTGATCAGTGCACTTTGCGATGTGCAGATGGCGGCTGCTGATAAGACCTCCAAGACTGGAAACGTGATCGTCATGGGTGGGAAAGAAACTGGTAAGACAAGACTGATCGCAAGTCTGATTCCGGCAATCTGTAAAGAGCTGAATCTGCCGGCTTCCAAGGTGGCTTATGTGTTTGCCGACCAGCTGAATGAGATGGATATTACGAAAGTGATTGGCAAGCTTAGCGGTGGTTTCCTTGTCATTGAGAATGCTAACCAGCTGACACAGGAAACAGTAGATATTCTGGATAAGGCTATGGAGTTCCGCACAGACGGACTTACTGTGATCATTGAGGATGAGAAGATCGGAATGCGTAAGCTGCTTGCAAGATTCCCGAAATTCGCCAAGAAGTTTACATCCATGATCAACATTCCGGTATTTACCAATGATGAACTTGTAAACTTTGCAAGAGTTTACACCAAGGAAAATGGTTACAAGATCGACCAGATGGGAATGCTTGCATTGTATAATCTGATCGGTGTGAACCAGAAAGAAGACCAGCCTATGAACATTGGCGCAGTTAAGGAAATGCTTGACGCAGCAATGGCGAAATCCCAGGGCGGACTTCTGAAGTTTAATAAGAAAAAGAGAGTAGACCGTGATGGATTTACGGTTCTTTATGAGAAAGATTTTGCAAAATAAGTAATAGGGGAATTGCAGACAGCTGCCCAGATTGTGTGATTTGCAGATAATGATTAAATAATTTAAAAGAAAGAGGAAATTAATATGACCAGACCTTATTTAGGAAATCCGAAATATACCATTGAAGTTCTTCAAAAGTATAATTTTGCTTTCCAGAAAAGGTTTGGTCAGAATTTTCTTATCGATACCCATGTTCTGGAAAAAATAATCGAGGCTTCCAAGATCACCAAGGATGATTTTGTTCTGGAAATCGGACCGGGTATTGGAACCATGACCCAGTATCTTGCTGAGGCAGCCAGAGAAGTGGTGGCTGTAGAGATTGATAAGACATTGATCCCGATTCTGGAAAATGATACTTTGAAAGACTGGGATAATGTGACTGTGATCAACGAGGATATCCTGAAAGTTGATATTGCGGCGCTGGCACAGGAGAAAAATGGGGGCAAGCCTATCAAGGTGGTTGCCAATTTGCCTTATTATATTACCACACCAATCATCATGGGACTTTTTGAAAACCATGTTCCCATTTCTTCCATCACCATTATGGTACAGAAGGAAGTGGCAGACAGAATGCAGGTTGGTCCTGGAACAAAGGATTACGGTGCTTTGTCTCTGGCTGTTCAGTATTATGCCAGACCGCAGATCATTGCGAATGTTCCGCCGAACTGTTTTATGCCAAGACCGAAGGTGGGAAGTGCTGTTATCCAGCTTGTGAGATATGAAGAGCCGCCAGTGCAGGTGGACAATGAGAAGCTGATGTTCAGGCTGATTCGGGCATCTTTTAATCAGAGAAGAAAAACATTGGTAAATGGACTGAAGAACTCCCAGGAGCTTGATTTTTCAAAAGAGGAAATTGAGAAAGCTATGGCAGAGACCGGAATTCCGGTAAATGTGAGAGGCGAAGCGCTTACTTTAGCAGAATTTGCTGATCTTGCAAACGCATTTAATAAATTGAGATAGATATCAAGAACGGGGCGTAAGCCCCGTTCTTGATATCTTCGGATTGCTTCGCAGCGTTGCGGCTCCCGTGATCCTTCACATGTTCGGAAATGATTTACTGCATAAATCTTATACAATAAAAATCACCCGGTGGCTAGACGGGTGATTTTTATTTTGTCTCAAATATATTTTTTAAAAGGAAGGAGAGTCAATCACTTTTGGGTGACTGACATATGAAAAAGAAATTTTATAAAAATAATGTTGGCTGTTATTATTTTTATGATGTTAGTATATCGGGAAAGTTTGAAAGAATCGTGTTTATCTTATGAAAAATTAGTGAACGAATTTGAAAAGATTTGTAACTTCCTGGAAAAATGGGCTGTTTTTGGAGATTAGTTATAAAAAGATTATAAAGTTTTTAGATGCATTTTACAAATAAAAGGAAAAGTTGTAGTATAATGGGCTGGAATCTGGAGGAAGATTTATTTCCGGTATTGATTAAATTTCAGAAGAAAATTACTTGATATGAGGAAATCAGATCATAAATATGACCAGATTCCAGCAGTTTGTGAACAGAATATTAACTATTGCTGGTCAGACCATGAACAGCAGCTATTTAATTGTTACTGGAGAGATTTGAACAGATGACATTTAATCGTTACTGGGCAAGTCTTGAACAGCAACATTCAATCAGGAGGTAATTATCATGATAAAAATGAAAAAATCAGCAGCACTTATCCTTGCAGGAGTTCTTGCATGTTCCATGCCGATGCCGGTTATGGCATCCAGTGATACAGAAGTAGTAGAAAGTCTTCTGGACAGTGGAATTGATTTTCTTGCTTCTGACCCTGGAAAAGCAGTAGACATTATTATGTATGCCAAGGATCTTGTAGACCAGCAGAACATCACAGATGACCAGGTACGAAGTGCTGTAACTCAGGCAGCAGACCATTTTGGGGTATCTCTTTCTGATTCAGAGGTAGATTCTCTTGTTTCTGTAGTACGCAAGGTTCTGGATGCAAAAATTGACGAAGATGCTCTTAGAAGCGATGTAAATTCTGTATACAGTAAGCTGCAGGATATGGGTGTTACAAAGGATGATGCCAAAGGTCTTGTGTCGAAGTTAATCGAATTTGTAAAAGGATTATTCGAATGAGAAACGTAAAATGTGCAAAATGTATAACTTTACCAAATTAAAGTAAAGATGCAAATGTGGTAAATTTATAAAAAAAGAGGAAAATGAAAGAAGAAATTGTGCAAATAAAACAAATGTTCATTATTCGTTAACAATTTGCATGTATTTTGTTCATAAGTATCTGATACTATATAATCAGTTCGAAAGAACATACACAGAAGACGTTGTAATGACACCATTACACATAAAATTTTTTCATAATAATCGCCCCGGCAGCTACTGCCGGGGCACTCCTCGTTTTAGAGCGTATTTGAAAAAGGTTTTTTGCAAGATGTGCGTCACAATTTTTGGGAAAATTTGTCTGAATATGCCGCTCTTTAAACGCCAGATATTACACTCTGACGCTTAAAGAGCGGTGTTTTTTCGAATGTACATTCCAAAATTTATTTGCAACGAATAAGCGGTGTGCTATAATGAAGCAAAAACAGGGGCAAAGGAGTCTAGGTCATGGCAGAGACAATGAAGGATTACGAAGCAGAACTTGAAGCTTCTTTTAAGAAAATTGAAGAAGGCGACATTCTCACAGGAACAGTTGTGAGTGTAGATGATAAAGAAATTATTGTAGATTTAAAATATTATGCAGAAGGTATTATCCCGGTAGAAGATTACAGCAGAGAGCCGGGCTTTAACGTTAAAGAAGAAGTACACCCTGGAGATGAAGTTTCCGCCACAGTCGTAAGAAAAGACGATGGAAATGGTAACATCCTTTTATCCAAAGTTGAGGCTACTGACGTCCTGGCTTGGGACAAATTAAAAGAGCTGAAAGCCTCCGGAGAGGTTCTTGATGTAGTGGTAAAAGGTGTAGTAAACGGCGGTGCAGTTGCTTATGTAGAAGGTGTGCGCGGCTTTATCCCGGCCTCCAAGCTGGCCTTGAATTACGTAGAAGACACCAACGAATATCTGAACAGACACATCCAGGTTCAGGTAATCGATGTCAATAAAGAGGACAAAAAACTGATTCTTTCTGCGAAAGAAATTTTAAGGGAAAAAGCAGAAGAGGAAAGAAAGAATAAAATTTCCAATATCCAGCCAGGCTTTGTAACAGAAGGAACTGTAGAGAGCCTTCAGCCATACGGCGCATTTGTAGATCTTGGAAACGGCGTATCCGGACTGGTACATATTTCCCAGATTTGCGAAAAGAGAATCCGTAAACCATCAGAAGTTCTTGCAGTTGGAGATAAGGTGAAAGTAAAAGTAACTGCAGTGAAAGATGGAAAACTGAGCCTGAGTATCAAAGAAGCAACTGATATGATGGCAAAAGAAGTGGAAGAAGAGAAAATAGAAATCCCACAGTCCGGAGAAGAGGCAACCACATCTCTGGGAGCTTTATTTGCAAATATTAAACTGAATTAATATAAAGTGCAGATTTGGACGATTAAGACAATCGCCCAAAATGAAAATCTTCTGTAGAGCGTGTTTGAAAAGTAGACCCGAAATAAAAAACTCTGTTTACAGATGAAAAGTGTGCAGAGGTCAGCTGAATTTTGGAAGGAAGAATGTGAATGAAGAATCAGAAAGTATTTGTAATGGGACATAAGAATCCGGATACGGATTCTATTTGTTCGGCAATTGCTTACGCAGATATCAAAAACAGAACCACCCAGACCAAGCGTTATATTCCAAGACGTGCCGGTCAGATCAATGAAGAGACCCAGTATGTACTGAATCGTTTTGGCGTACAGCCACCGGCTTATCTGGGAAATATCGGAACGCAGGTAAAAGATATGGATATCCGTCCAAAACCGGATGCAGACCGTACCATGTCCCTGAAAAATGCCTGGGATATGATGCAGAATAAAGGCATTGTGACCCTTCCCATCTGTAACAGCGAGGATGAGCTGGAGGGAATTGTAACAATCGGCGATATTGCTGATGTTTACATGGATACCAAGGACAGCTATCTTCTTTCAAATGCCAGAACTCAGTATAACAAGATCAGGGATACTCTTGACGGTGAAATTGTAGAAGGAAATGGTCACGGCTATTTTACCAAAGGGAAAATCCTTATTGGAACTGCTGATCCGGAGGTGATGAAGAACTATATCGAAGAAAATGATATGGTTATTCTTGGAAACCGTGAGGAAGATCAGTTAAAGGCAATAGAACTGAATGTAAGCTGCATTATTGTAGGAATGAGTATTCAGGTAAGTGAGAAGGTAATAAAGAAAGCTCAGGAGAGACAGATCATCATTATCTCTTCTCCATATGATACCTACACAATTGCCCGCATGATCAACCAGAGTATTCCGGTAAATTATGTGATGAAAAAAGATAATCTGGTAACTTTTAATACTGAAGATTTCACAGATGATATTCAGGATGTTATGATCAAGCACCGCCATCGTGCATTCCCTGTTATCAATAAGCGGGGAAAATGTGTGGGAACCATTTCCAGACGAAATTTCCTTGACATGCACAAGAAACAGGTAATTCTGGTAGATCATAATGAGAAAGACCAGGCTGTTGATAACATTGAGAAAGCAGAGATTCTGGAGATCATTGATCATCATAAGCTTGGTTCTCTGGAAACTATGAAGCCGATTAATTTCAGAAATGAGCCAGTTGGATGTACTGCGACAATCCTTTACCGGATTTATGACGAGCAGCGACTGGAGATTCCGCCTAAGATTGCAGGACTTCTCTGTGCAGCCATTATTTCCGATACCTTAATGTTCCGTTCCCCAACCTGCACCCAGCAGGACAAGATCGCAGCAAGTGCGCTTGCACTGATCGCGGACATTAAGATTGAAGATTTCGCAAGAGAAATGTTCAAGGCTGGAAGCAATCTGAAGGATAAAGCACCTGAAGAAATTTTCTATCAGGATTACAAGAAATTTATTGCAGAAGGAAATGTGGCTTTTGGTGTTGGACAGATCAGTTCCATGGACGAGGAAGAACTTCAGGAGATCAAAGTTCGCCTGAAACCATTTATGGTAAGCGAGTGCGGACGCCATGGAATTACCCGTGTTTACTTTATGTTAACCAATATTATGGACGAGTCCTCAGATGTAATTTATTACGGCGAGGGCAGCGAGGAAATGGGAAAAATCGCATTCCAGCAGGAACCGGAGGATAAGTGCTTCCACCTGAAAGGCGTGGTTTCCCGTAAGAAACAGATGATCCCGGCTATGATGGAAGCCGCACAGATCATGGCAAATGACTTTAACTGATAATAAAGATTTTCCCGGCAAAGAGGCTGTTAAAAGATACTGCTCACAAAGTGAAAAGTAACGCAGAAGGTTCTTTGCACGGGAAATTTTCACATAAAAGAGGAGCAAAATATGGCAAAACAGACATGGAAACCAGGCAATATGCTTTACCCGCTTCCTGCTGTGATGGTCAGCGTTACAGATGGCGAGGGTAATGATAATATAATAACAGTAGCGTGGGCTGGCACCGTGTGTACCAACCCGCCAATGGTAAGCATCTCCGTTCGTCCCACCAGATTTTCTTACGATATGATCTGCAAGACAAAGGAATTTGTTCTGAACCTTACCACAGAAGAGCTTGCATACGCCACCGATTATTGTGGCGTGCGGTCCGGCAGAGAGGTTGATAAATTTCAGGAGCTTCATCTTACCAAAGAAAAGGCGGATCATGTGAAGGCACCAATGATCGGCGAAGCTCCTGTAAATATTGAATGTAAAGTTAAGAAAATTGAGAAGCTTGGTTCTCATCACATGTTCCTTGCGGAAGTAGTTGCAGTGCATGCGGACGAAGCCTATATGGATAAAAATAATAAATTTCAGCTGAATCAGTCAAAACTGATGGTGTATTCCCATGGAGAATATCTGGGACTTGGAAAGAAACTGGGCACCTTTGGATATAGCGTAAAAAAAGGAAAAAAGCATAATCAGAAACTTAAAAATCACCCATTAAAAAACCGAACTCAGTAACAATTTTTTAATATGATTGCAATAATGGCTCTTATGTGTTATTATTTAAAGGAGTATCGAATGAAAATGAATAATATAACATTAATTGGAATGCCCGGTGCAGGTAAAAGCACACTGGGCGTTGTTCTTGCGAAAATACTTGGATACGAATTTTTAGATTCAGACCTTTTAATACAAAAAGAAGAAAAAAGACGTCTTTATCAGATCATTGATGAAGAAGGAGAAGAAGGTTTCAAGGCCATTGAGAATCGCGTAAATGCGTCGGTTGATACAGAGAATACTGTAATTGCTACTGGGGGAAGTGTGGTATATTGCAGTGAAGCCATGGAACACTTGAAATCAATTGGGAAGGTAGTTTACCTCAGCCTTTCTCTGGAGTCTCTTGAGAAACGGCTTGGGAATATTAAGA
>OGZV01003390.1_pt1 | contig 10824 bp, 7 predicted proteins | sample 1576861 | NCBI WGS metagenome assembly OGZV01 (sample SAMEA3541501, study PRJEB24748) | human gut metagenome | biome: human gut; feature: human-associated habitat; material: faeces | place: China | collected 2012
CGGGCCTGTGCGCCCTACGGCGCGTTGGCGGCGCTGGACGTCGGCCCGCTGGGCGAACTGCTGGAGCCCAACGGCACACGGACCTTTGAAGATGCCGTGGCCGAGTTTGGCCGCATCGTCCGGGCGGGCGCTGCCGCCGGGGCGGACCTCATCTTCTTTGAGACCTTCACCGACCTGTACGAGCTGAAGGCTGCTCTGCTGGCCGCCAAAGAGAACAGCACCCTGCCCATCCTCGCCAGCATGAGTTTTGAGGCGGGCGGGCGCACCTTCACCGGCTGCACGGTCGAGAGCTTTGCGGCCACCGCACGTGGTCTGGGAGCGGATGCCATCGGCATCAACTGTTCGCTTGGCCCCAGGGAGATCTTCCCGATGGCAAAGCGGCTGGCCGAGGCCGTGCCCGGCAGCTTCCCGGTCTTCGTCAAGCCCAACGCGGGCCTGCCCCGCGCCGACGGCTCCGGCTACGACATCACCCCGCAGCTCTACGCCATGCAGATGAAGCCCTACCGGGAACTGCACCTCTTTGCGGCAGGCGGCTGCTGCGGCACGACGCCGGAGTTCATCCGGCTGCTGAACGGTGTGTTTGCAGACTGCCAGCCCGGCCGGCCTGACCATCCCATGCAGTCGGTCATCTGCTCCCCGGTCAGCTGTGTCAACGTGGACGGCATCACCGTGGTGGGCGAGCGAATCAACCCCACCGGAAAAAAGCGGTTCCAGCAGGCCCTGCGCGAACGGGATATGAACTATATTCTGGAACAGGCGGTCAGCCAGGCCGAGGCCGGGGCGCAGATCCTGGACGTCAATGTGGGTGCGCCCGGTGTGGACGAGCCCGCGTTGATGGAACAGGTGGTCAAAGCCCTGCAGAGCGTGGTCAGCCTGCCGCTGCAGCTGGATTCCTCCCACGCCGATGCACTGGAACGCGGCCTTCGGGTCTACAACGGCAAGCCCATCGTCAACTCGGTGAACGGCGAGCCGGAAGTGCTGGAAAAGGTGCTGCCCCTCTGCAAAAAGTACGGTGCCGCCGTCGTCGGCCTGGCCATTGACAAAAAGGGCATCCAACCCGGAGCGGAAGACCGTGTGGCCATCGCCCGCCGCATCAAGGAAGCGGCACTGGCAGCGGGCATCCCGCAGGAGGATCTCTACATCGACTGCCTGACCCTGACGGCCAGCGCCCAGCAGGAGGATGTGCTTGCCACGGTGCAGGCGCTGGAAGCCTGCAAAAAGGAGCTGGGAGTGCGCACCGTGCTGGGCGTGTCCAACATCAGCTTTGGTCTGCCCTGCCGCACCTACCTGAACACCACCTTCCTGACCATGGCGATGTACGCCGGGCTGGACCTTGCCATCATGAACCCTTCCAGCGAGGAGATGATGGCGGCGGTGTACGCCTACAACGTGCTGACCAACCGGGACAGACAGAGCGCAAAGTACATTGCACGCTTTGCCGACCGTGTGCCCGCCAGCACTGCGCTGGCACAGGCTGCAAAGGCCGCGCCTGCCGCCAGTGCCGCCGAAACAGAACTTACCGGTCCCTACGCCGTCCTGATGAAAGCGGTGGAAAAGGGCTTGAAGGGTGACGCCGCCGCCCATACCCACGCCCTGCTGGCGGAAAAGCAGCCGCTGGAGGTGGTGGACGAAGCCTTGATCCCCGCTTTGGACATCGTAGGTGCTAAGTACGAAAAAGGCACCCTGTTCCTGCCGCAGCTGCTGCAGGCCGCCAGCGCCGCCCAGAGCGCCTTTGAGGAGATCAAGACCGCCATTGCCCAAAAGGGCGAAGGAAGCGCCAGCAAGGGACGCATCGTCCTTGCCACCGTCAAGGGCGATGTGCACGACATCGGCAAGAACATCGTCCGGGTCATTCTGGAAAACTACGGCTTTGAGGTGCTGGACCTTGGCCGGGACGTGCCGGTGGAGACGGTGGTGGACACCGTGCGGGAAAAGGACGTGCATCTGGTAGGGCTTTCGGCCCTGATGACCACCACCCTGAAAAGCATGGAGGAGACCATCGCCGCCCTGCACGCGGCCAAACTGGACTGCAAGATCATGGTGGGCGGTGCCGTGCTGACCCCGGAATACGCCGAGAAGATCGGCGCAGACTGGTACGCCAAGGACGCCAAGCGCAGCGCCGACATCGCCAAGGAGTTCTTTGGGGTGTAACGCAAAAAAATTACAGATTCAGACTGCTGAGAAGCGCGGACTTTTCAGCAGTCTTTTTTATGGGCAGGGCGTTTATTTGCAAACTGTTCAAATTTACCACAAAGAATTGCCACGATTGTCTGGCATAATAAGGGTGCACTCAGGGAGAACGGAACGGACATCCCCCATAACCTCCGAAAGGTTCTCCCCGCAAAAGCCCATGCAGGCACATTTCCCTGCGGGTGCAGCCGCAGCAGCGGTGCACAGCAGGCCCATAAAAACTGTCTCCCGTTTCTATGCGAGGCAATAGCCAGAACGGCGGACAGACTACCAAATCCCTCCTGATCAAGCCGCAATGTTCAGGGGTTCCTAATACAGCAGGCAGTGTCGCTTTCCTCCTCCTTTCCACGACACTGCCTGCTTTTTGTTTGCGCATTTTTCCCTGAAATGCCAGAAAGCGCAAGGTCGGAGGAACTGCCCTTGCCCCCGCCTCCTGCATACAAAACCACCCCGGCTTCCTGCTATGGAAACCGGGGCGGTTCATTTACTTTAGGGGCGCTTTTTCAGGCGCTCAGCGCCTACCAACTAGCGTTCAGCTTTTTGAAGTTTTAGTCATATCTGTATTTAGAGGATTTTCCGTACACTTTTCGGAGCGATTTTTTCAGGCTGACTACCGTTTCTTTGATGATCTTTGCTTCATCAGCAGAGCAATCCGCAAGCTGTTCGGTCATCCAGCTGTCGAACACCGGCTTTGCTTTTTTGATTTCAATGCACAGCAGCTCGTCCGCCGAACAGTCCAGTGCGTTGATGATGTCGATCAGCGTTTTCAGGCTGGGCACGGAGTTGCCTGTTTCGATATGGCTGATGTGCGTGACCACAACGCCGACCTCATTGGCCAGCTGCTCCTGCGTCATGCCCTTTGCAAGGCGGCAGGCACGGATGCGTTTTCCGATGTCGGCGTAGTCCACCATAATACAAGTCCCCTCCGTTTTGTGAAGTGATACTTGTATTGTATGTGCAATCGACCGAGATTGTAATAACCTGAAAGTGCAGTGGACTTATTAGTATTTATCGTTCAAAAATACTTTAACTTCCTGCTTTCCGTCAATCGTTGTCACAGCAGTAATGGCATCCGGGCGGAAGGAGTCTCCCGGATAATGCATCTCCAATTTCAGATTGACTTTTTTCCCAGCTTCCACTTCCTGTGCCAGTTTATTCTCAAAATTTTTGAATTCGTTCCGATTTAGTCCAGAATCCTGCGGAATGAGATTTTCCAAATCGTTTGCCCCACCAAAGCGGTCTGCAATCGCGTGTCCACGGTCATCTGTGCTTTTTTCATATCCTTTTCCAATGTCATGGATGCTGTCTTTAATTTGCAGACGACCATCATGCTCTTTCAGATGCAGGTCTCCTTCGGCTGTAAACAGCCTTCCAAGGTGATCGGTAGTATACTCATATCCGTTTCTTTTATACTCTGCATCCGACAAAAGATCCTGCTCCATACGGTACGGCATTCCATCATCGTTATTTTTGTATTCCAGCTCTTTTTCTAGCTCTGCAAATGACTTTTCCGTAGCAGCATCCAGTTTTTCTTCTGGCTTTTCTATCGCGCCTTTCTGTAGACGCTCAAATGACTGTTTGACGACATCATCCAACCCAATGTGCATTTTTGCTTCCATCGGTTTCGCTTCTGAGATTTCTCGCCTCACAGCACACGACCTCCCTGCTGTTCAAAATTCGTCCTTAGATTATCTACAGCCTTTGCATCCGGGTTCAGGCTCACGCCCATGCTTATCACGCTATTCAGCACCCAGTCTGCGGCAGCAGCTTTCAGGCCGTACTGTCCCTGCAACTGTTCCAGAAATTCTTTACGGGGTGTGAACGATTTTTCGGCTGCGGCACAGTAATCAACGACCGTGCTAATCCCACCAAAGAAATCAAACACAGCTTTCCGGGTCTTAGCCACATCCAGTTCGCCGCCTGCAAAGACCTGTTCCAGGTAGCGGCCGTCCTCCGGCTTCAACATCATCTCATGGCGTTTCAGCCAGAGCTTCAGCTGCTCCATCTCCGAAACGCCCAGCGGTTCCAGCTCTTTGCCCGCTGCCAGTTGTCCAAATACAAACTCTGCGTTGATTTCATGCGGCATTTTTGAGGGTTTGTGGTAAACAGCATTTTCCGGCATGGGATACGCCTCAATCTTGCAGAGCACCGCCTCCGGCCACTCATTCTGGTAAACGGCAGCTACACCAAGCGGTAGCTTGGACAATTCGTCGATCTGTGCCTCCTTCAGAGCGGCAGACTTGCCTACCAGCTTGCGATCCTCTTCGTCCGGCAGGCGCAGGATGATTTTCGTGTTGGTGTTGCGTATGACCGACATATCCAGCAGGCCGGGAGCCTGATCCGCAATGATAAAACCCTCGCCGTAAGTACGCATTTCCGCAATAGCATTTGCCAGCATCTCCACCGACTTGCCCTGCAGATTTGCCCCTTCCTGCGACTGTTCCGCCGACGTCTTGCGCAGCAGATTGTGCGCCTCTTCCAGCACGGTAACATGGCGCAGTCTGCTGTTCATCTCGCTGCCACACATCCGGTATTCCTGCAGCTTCATGACCAGAATGCCCATCAGCAGCGATTTTGTCTCCATCGACCCCACCCGGCTCAGGTCCACGACCACATTGCAGTCAAACAGCTCTGCGTCGCTCAGCGCGTCCTCTGCGCAGAACACACTGCCGTAAATGCCGTTGGTCAGCGACTTTACGCGGGTGCACAAAGCGCCCACATAATCGCTCTGGGTATCCTTGGAATAATGCGACTCTTCAATGACGCCCGGCAGAATATCCAGCAGGTCGAAGAAGGTCGGGAAAACCCCCTTTTCACTTTCCGAATTGCGCAGATCCCAGCCTACTTTCTGATAGCTGCGCTCAATAGCATCCTTCAGCACCGCTGGCATGGCTGCATACATGGGCCAGCAGGCATTGAAGATTTCCACCAGACGGTCGATATGTTCCAGAATGTGGATGTTCTGCGGGAACGCAAAGGGATTGATGCGCAGCAGCGGAGTTTCTCTGGGGTTGGTGCCGAACACCTTTACATCCGCGCGGCTGCCGAACACATTCTTGTACTCGCCCTTGGCCGGTTCCACCACAAGAAACGACGTCCGTCCATCCTTTGTTATCTCGTCCAGAAGATGGTAGACTGCGTTGGACTTGCCCGTACCCGTAGAGCCTGTGACAAAGGTATGGGAGGCCATTGCCTGCCGGTTCAGGATAAGGTCCGCTTTTTCCTCCCTGCCCATATGGTAGATTTTGCCCAGCTCCATCTTGTCCGCATCCGGCACCGTTTCGTCCGGCACATTGCGGCCGAACTCCGCGTGCTCGATGATTGGCAAGCCGTGCACTGAGCGGGTGGGCAAGCCAAGGTGCATCGGAAGTTCCCGACCGCTGACCAGTGTTGCTGGCGTATACAGCAGGCTGTCCGGCGCACCCGCCCACAGCGGACGGGCAAAGACCGGGTGCATGAATCGCTTGAGGTACTCCCGCAGCTGGGCCACCTGTGCCTCATCGTTCTGCCAGACATTCACAGCACCGCTCTCCACCGAGGAGCCCTCGCCCACCATCAATGCACGGTAAGTATTGGCCGCAAGTATCGCCGTGGACGGGGTAGACGAAAGGAAATAAGCCGCACATTTATAACAGCCGTAATCCTCGCTTTCCTTGGCGCGCTTGAGCTGGTTTTCAATGCGTTCCAGCAATTCTTCCACCGATTTGTTGCACAGCTCGACCTGCTGGGTACGGCCCATGCCGCGGGTGTCTGTTGTGCCGTGGCTCTCCTGCTGGCTGATGGTGTCCGATGTTCCATGCGACGTCCCATCGGAGGTGCTGTGCGAAGTGCCGGTCTGCTCGGTGGCAGAGTGGCTGGTACCCCACGAGTCGTTTACGCCCATGGAGCCGCCGATGTTCCGGGCAATGCTGTTGAAAGCCGTTCTGGATGGTGCCATGCCTCCTATGGCCCTGCCAGCCGTGCCCAGCAGCGGTCCAATAACAGCACCTGCCACCGGAATCGCAACCGAGGCTACTGCGCCGCCCAGACCCAGAATGCCTGCAATGCCGCCAGCCACCGGCGAGACCTTTGTGACCGAGGTGCCGGAACTGCTGCCGACACCGCCGTTGATGCCGCCGCTGACCCCTTTCGTTTTCTGGGTGCCATCCGTCACCGAAGAGGACTGGTTCGTACCGTCCGTTGTAGTCGTGCTGACAGTATCGCTGATGGTATGGGAAGTTCCACTGCACAGGCTCTCCATCACAGCAGTACTCTGATTCTCGGTATAAGACCATGTACTCTTGCGGAAGGGCGAAAGCGTGCTGTACAGATTTTCATACCCGCTGCGGATAGCCGCCTGCGTTTCATTGGAAACAGGTTCTGCCAAAAACAGCGCAGTATACTTTTCTCCTTCCATCGCATCCATAAAGCGCTCAATGCCCTGCACAAAAGCTTTATCTTCCGTTTTGGACTTATCGCGCAGCGCTGCCACACAGGACACTGAGGCCACCGCCTCCTGCTCTTCGCCAAAGGCTTCTTCCAACAGTTTTTTTCCCGCCTCCGGAGAAATGCCTTTTATATCGGAACCGGGGAAGTTGGAGAGCAGCACTTTCTGCAACGCCTTGCTGGAAATTTCCAGCTTGCGGCTCTTCATGCTCTGTTTCAGGGGATCCTCGCGAACGCCCAGATAGATATTGGCACCGGCATTTCCTTCCGGCACATCGATCATCACCGCCAGGCTGCAGCCTTGTGCCATGCTGGAATAATACACCGTGGAAAGCTTCTGGAACATATCTTCGCCCTTTTTCAGGGTCAGTTTCTTCAGCTGGAACATTCGGATACACTGAGCGGGCTTCTGCACCTCCAGCATCTTCTGAGAAAGCTCCACCATGCCATAGTTCTGCAGTTCCGTCAGATATTTTTTATACACCAGATGGTCTGCAAGGGTCAGCTGGTCCGTCAGGTCATTCAGCGACCGCTGCGCGGAAAGCTGCTGTTTCTCAAGCACCTCAAGCTCGTCTGCCATGATTTATTTTCCTTTCTGCTGTCAACCCCTCAAAATTTTCCAGAGCAGGGCAGCTCCACCCAGTGCCGCACCTGCTGCGACGGCAGAGCCCACGTCGCAGCCCTGTAGCTTTTTAAGCGCCTTCTTTGCTCCTTCATGGCCTTGATCAGCGGCTTTCTGGTACCACTCCGCCGCCTTCGTAAGGTCTTTCGTCACGCCATGACCCCCCTCATAACAACGGCCTAGATGGTACTGCGCTGAACCAAGACCTTGCTCTGCAGCTTTCCGGTACCACTCCGCTGCCTTGGCTGAGTCTTTCTCATCAACCATACCCAAATACATATCTATCTCTATCTCCCTCTCAAACTCCAACTCATCATATAAAAAGCTCAGACTATTCTGTGCACCTGGCCCCTCCTCATAACAAAGGCCCAGACTATTCTGTGCCCCTGCGTGGCCTTGTTTCGCAGCTTTCTGATACCATTTGAATGCCTCTTTTCCATCTCCATCTTCCCACAGCAAAAGTTCTGCTAGATTATATTGAGCGTCTGCGTATCCTTGCTCTGCTGATTTCCGGTACCATTTTACTGCCTCTTCTTTGTTTTGTGCCACGCCATATCCATTTTCATAGAACAAACCAAGTTTATACTGTGCATCCGCATCACCCTGTTCTGCCGCTTTCCGAAACCATTTCACGGCTTCTTCATTATCCTTTTCTGTTCCTTTTCCATAATAGTAGCATTTGCCCAATTTATATTGTGCTCCCACATTGCCCTGCTCTGCGGCTTTCCGATACCAGAAAACAGCCTTGCTCGTATCCTTTTCCACACCAAATCCGGTATCGTAGCAGTAGCCAATGCTATTCTGTGCGACTGCTATTCCCTGTTCTGCGGCTTTTTCGCACCACATCGCAGCCTTTTTCGGGTCTTTTTCTACGCCTTCTCCTGTCTTGTAGCAATAGCCAAGATTATACTGCGCCCTTGCAAGTCCCTGCTCTGCGGCTCTCGCATACCACTCAGCGGCCTGTACAGGGTCTTTTGTTACACCATTGCCATTCATATAGCAAAGACCCAGATTGTTCTGTGCCTCTGCAAGTCCCTGCTCTGCGGCTCTCGCATACCATTCAGCGGCCTGTACAGGGTCTTTCGCTATGCCACTGCCCTTCATATAGCAAACGCCCAGATTGTTCTGCGCTCTTGCATTGCCCTGTTCTGCCGCCTTGCGGTAGCATTCAAATGCCTGTTCCAAATCTTTTGCAACACCTGTTCCATAGTTATAGCAGTCGCCCAGTTTTTTCTGCGCTTCCGCATATCCCTGCTCTGCGGCCTTTTTGTACCACACGACCGCATTTTCTTCGTTTTTTTCCACACCAGTGCCGTTCTGGTAACACCGTGCCACTTCCAGCTGTGCCTCTGGACGTCCGTATTCACTAGCCGCAACCATGTACTTCTGAAACGCCATCTCGGCATTGCCGACCTGCTGAAAATCACTGGCATCCTGCAGGTAGTCCTGCTCGGTTTCCTCCTGCGTTTCCTGCTGCGCTTCCTCACCCAGACCATGGTCTCGCACACACTTCATAAACTCCTGCTTTTTGTCCTCCGGGCCATTGAACTGAAAGCTGTACACGGCATTTTTCTCATCGCTGAAACCCATAGCCTTGATCTCAGCCCCCAGACCGTCCCAATTCACACGGCCAGCCGCCGGCTCAAACCATTCTTCAATAGATTTTGTCTTGATGGCATTCGGGATCTCCATATCCTGCCCACCCACACCCACACGGATAGACTCCAGTTTATCTGTAAAACGTACTTCCACCTGAATTTTGCTCATGATGATAGTCTCCCTATGTATTTATAATTTTTATATAGTCTCCCTGACTCCGCACCCACATCTGGATACCGGTTCCAAACACCTCGGCTTCCACGATCCAGCCCTTTTCCGTTACCTGCAAAACCTTTGCAGTGGGCAGTCGGTCGAGAACGGACTCCAGACTCGGCCCGGTATACTCGAACCGGATGGTCTGCAACTCGCCGCCGTACATGAACTGGATGCGCTTGCGCATCTCGCCCTCCTGAAAGCGGTCGGTGTACCGCTGTGCAAAGTGTCGGTCGAGGGTCTTATAGTTCTGAATGCGGTCGATGCGGTAAATCGTCGGGGAATTGTCCTGCGGGTTCTGGAAGTGCTTGTCCTTGTCGATGCCCTCGATGAACGCCGCCAGATAGAAATAATACTCACTGAACAGGATGCCCACCGGCTCAATGGTGCGCACACGGGTCTCACCATCATGGGTGCGGCAGTAGGTAATTTCCATAACATTGTGATTTTCTACTGCCGTACCGATCTCCCACAGGCTCTCAATGAACTTCCGGCCGTGCTGCGGCTCAACGTAATGGAAACGCTCATTGCTGATGAGGTCTTTCACCTGATTCAACCGGTCCAGCGGGGTGCACACCCGCACCAGCTTGTCCAGAATGGGGAACATTTCCTCCTTGACCATGGAACGACTTTCCAGCAGGATCTTGCACACTGCCAGAATCTCGCTGCTGGTGAGGAAGCGGGAAAGCGTGTCATCCAGCAGATAGCCGCCCTTTGCGGAGTTATACAGTATCTCCCGGCGCGGCTCACTGTCTGCAAAATGATTGCGCAGGGTGTCAAGGTCGCGCTGAATGGTTTTTTCGCTGACACCGAAGCGGTCAGCCGTCTGTTGTTTATTCAGCACCCCGCCCTGTACCAGCACCTGCTGGATATAGAGTATACGGTCCAATCTACTATTACGCACGGTTCATTCTCCTTCTCTGCTCATTGTAACACAGTACAACAACAGTCGCAATTCTTTGTGTGAACTTTTGTCGTTTTACAGAATTACAAAAAAAAATTTGTCTCTTTTGCACAACCCCAGTATACAAAAAAAGATGGACAGCCTGTCTGTCCATCCTCCAAAAAGCCAAGTGCTTTTCTCACAAATTCCATCTGCGGTTCAGCCGGTAGATCACATCCCATACATCATCCTTAAAAGTGTACATTACCTGACGCGGTGATGCACTTTTGCTTGCCATGCAGACAACCAGAAACAGTTCGGCGGCAAATGCCGCGCCCAGCAGAAACATCCATATTTTTTTCATTGTGCACTCTCCTTTGATGGCGTTTATGCCCTTTTGTCTGTCTATTATAACGATCCTGTTGGACAGTTTGCTTGTCCTTCCGTACAAAAAAGGATGTTTCGACTATTTCCGCTTTTCCCTGCAAGTTACAATGCAAAAACCGCCCCGGCTTCCATTGCGGAAACCGGGGCGGTTCGTTTGCTTTATTTGTGCTTTTTCAAGCGCTCACGCAATTACTTGCGGGGAGACTTAATCGCAGCCTGTTCTGCACTTTATAAACAGAGAGTACAAGAAAACGCACATTTACGTTATTTATTTTTTCAAGCATTCGATTTTTTATCCCTTTCGTAATATTTTCAGAAAATAACACATTTTTGCTTTTGCAGTTTTCGGAACAAACTACAACGCATTTTTTCATCTTTTTTCCATCCATTTTTTCTCAAAAGGAGGCGTTTTTCCACATGAACACACCCATACAGTTGAAAATCCGAGGACACACCAAATGACGCTGGACTACTTCTATGGTCAGTCGGGCGAATTGTTCTCCTA
>OGZV01003412.1_pt1 | contig 10755 bp, 11 predicted proteins | sample 1576861 | NCBI WGS metagenome assembly OGZV01 (sample SAMEA3541501, study PRJEB24748) | human gut metagenome | biome: human gut; feature: human-associated habitat; material: faeces | place: China | collected 2012
CCTGTGTTATCGGTAAAAGCCCCCATCAATCCGGTTGCAGAATAACGATAATTGAAAATATATGAACTGCCGTTTTTCCTACTGATAGGACCCTCGGAAGCAAAGTCCAATCCCAAAAGTCCTATCTGAACGGCATGCTCATACTTTTCATTATTTCCATTTCTGATAGACATATCAAATACTCCTGACAAGGCATTATTATACTCCGCCGGAAAAGCCCCATTGAAAAAGTCCGAATTACCCATTACTTGGCTGCTCAATCCTGAAAACAAACCACCGCCCACGCCTGCAACATCGGCAAAGTGGGTAGGATTAGGAATTTCTATGCCTTCCATTTTCCACTGCAAAAATTGAGGTGAGTTACCTCGTATAGCAATAGCATTTGTCCCCGGAGTTCCAGCTACACCAGCAAAAGATGTAGTTAGACGAGCCGGGTCGTCCAATCCGCCGGCAAATCGGTTGGCTTCTTCGACACTTATCATACGCCCCCCTGTCAAAGCCATTGCATTAAGCGGACGTTCTTTATTAATTCTTGCACGTACTACAACTTCATCCAATTTTTGGGAGTTTTCAACCAACGCAATATCACAATTTACTTCTTTAGTAGAAGTAAGTAGAATTTCTTTCATTACAGCAGGCTCATACCCAAGATAAGATACCTGAATATCATATCTGCCAATAGGAATATTATTGAACCTGAAATACCCCAAGCTGTCGCTTGTCGTTCCTATTTGCGGGTTAGTATTTGAAAGAACCACATTGGCGTATGGAATGGAAGAACCGGATGCAGCATCTTTGACAATTCCCTTTATAGTTTGTCGGGGAGTAACGCTTTGAGATGAATTTGAGGGCACAGGAATGATAATAATATGCAGCCCGTTGATTTTATAAGTAAATCCGGTGTCTTTTAACGCCTTTTCAAGAACTTCTTTAAGTTCAACCTTTTTGACACTTATTGTAATCTTCCGTCCGACATCTATTTGAGCTTTGCTATAAGCCACCGTGTATTTGCTTTGTGCTTCAATTTGTTCAAAGACTTGTTTAATAGTGATGCTACGCCCCGAAATAGTGAATTTCTCATTTTGGGCATTTGAATGAATAGAGATAAAAAGGAAAATAATCAGGCAGATTATTTTATAGCCCGAACTATTTTGCCTAAATTTGAACTTCGATAAAGACATATTTTAATATAATTAAAAAGTTAAATACTATTTCTAAATGGAACAAGTTTGACTTTTATGAACCGGGAAGTGGCTTCTAAACAATTTCCGGTTCTTTTTTCTATTTATCACCCCCTTTCTGTATCAACGTTATTTTACTATTTTCTTTTTTGTATTCAAAACCACCTACAACATCCTGCAATATATCCAAGACATCTTCAAGACTTTCATTATTCATGAATTTCAGGGTATAAGGTAGATTGGAGAATCCTTGTTTGTCATACTCAACAGTTACCCCAAATCGGCGTTCAATCGTATTTACAATATCATTGAATGTAGCATCTTGAAAGACAAGAGAACCCTCTTTCCAACCGATATTTTCACCTGTAACAGTATTTATCAATACGGATTTATCAATCTTATTAAATACAATCTCCTGATTAGGTTTAAGAATATACCTGCTATCTGCTTTTTCGGATTGAATATCAACCTGTATTTTGCCACTATTCAGCGTAGCAATCGTACGGTCGTCCGATAGGTAAGCCGATATGTTGAATTGAGTTCCAAGAACTCTTACAGATAAATCTTTCGTCTTTACAATAAATGGTTTAGCAGCATCGCTTGCTACCGAGAAATAGGCTTCTCCTACCAACGTTACCACTCGGACGGAATCCTTAAATTCAGACGGATAAGTTACTTTTGTGCAAGAATTTAATAAAATGGTTGTTCCGTCAGACAAGGTGCATTGCTTTTGTTGATTGCTTGAAGTTATCACCTCTATCATTTTCACGTCTTGACTTATATAGAAGTAACCGCCCAGCAACAAGAGTATAGGAATAATCACAGCAGCACTTCCCAGCAAAACACGTCGCATTTTTAAATGCTTCTTTTTACTTTCTATTTGCCTGATGGTATTCTTCACTCTATCCAACGCCCTGTATGTATTATCACTTGGAGGAATTTCTATTTCATCCCAAATGGCAGACATGGCATTATTCTTTTCAGCAGTCCATTTCTCTTTGATTATCCACTTTTGTACCTTGCTTTCGATTTCAGGAGGATATGAATTTAGAAAGAACTGTTTGAGTATCTGATATATATAATTCTCTTTCATAGTTGCATTTTTATATTGTTAGAAACCAATAGAAACACGTCCGGACGATTCTAATTTCCATTTCTGCGATTTATTATCATACTGATATTCTGCTCCAACACTCATTTCTGTATCTTTCTTTAAATCGACAGAAACAGATGCACCTACACCTGTATGGGGGAATAATGGATTATAAGTAGAAAATGGAGATTGTTCTCCCGGAAAAATATATTGTCCCCATATATTCAAGCTGATGCTATTTGTAAGGGCATATTGCATTCGTGTATTTACTCCCATAATATCCTGACGGAAAAGAGGTGACGCAAAGTAAAACTGGCGGCTGAACATTCCCCCGGCGTCAATAGACAATCTTTTAGATGGCATCCAACGTATAGCACCATTAATCGAAATATACTCTCCCAGTCCTACATAAGATACTTTTTGACCACTACCGACAAACGAAAACTGTTTGTATATACGATTTTGCTGAAATCGGTAGAAATCAGTAAGAATAGGAATATTTTTCATAATCATTGGATAAGCATAGAAAAAAGGAGATAACCCCTGTGAAGAATTGACAGGTGCTATTTCCAATGAAGAAGATAGTTCCTTTTTAATTGCATCCTTTTTATTTACCTCGTCCGGTAACTCCGGTTTAATATGTTCGGTGTTTAAAAGCTGTTCCCCTGCATTTACAGAAGATTTACTTTGTACATCTATTCGTTTCTTATCCTCAATGGTTTGAGCGAAAAGAGCAGGAATAGATGTCAAAAACAGTAATAACAATATAGTAACTTGCTTATTCATGATTGTCTTCCTTTCTTTTAAAGTGCTTATACTATATATACAACCATGTAGCTTGTTACTCCCGACCTAAATCGGATATTTTTCTCTTAAACGAAAAAAATCAAGAAAGCTGAAATTACACGCTTGATTTCCTGTAAAACCAAACTAATCAGATTCTCAACGGTTTTCTTGGATATTCCCAATTCTTCCGCTATCTCATTATTAGATATTCCTTTTTCACGGCTCATCTGATAAATTTTTCTTCTTTGTACAGGCATCCTGCACACAGTCATTTCCACCAAAAGGCTGATTTCTTTTGCAAACAGGATTTCGTCAGAACTGTCTGCTTCCTCTACATCAAAGTCATTTAAGCTATTCCGAAAGTTATCTTCAACCAGTTTATGTTTTAAGTAGTTTAAAGCTGTATTACGTGCAATTGTATATATATAAGTGTTAAATGCTTTACTTGGGTCTATGGATTGACGGTTTATCCACAACTTTACGAAAATATCTTGCGCCAATTCTTCCGCATCACTTTCAGACCTCAATAACCCGGTCAAGAGATATTTAACCTTATCAAAGTAGGTCAAAAACACCTCTTCAAATGCCTTATGGTCACCGTTTTGTAATGCTTCAATGGTTGTAATATCCATACTTGTTGTGAATTAGAAATTTAAATAGTTTTTGCAAAAGTATAAAAGACAATGACTAAACAGGAACGATTACGGAAATAAAACGTATGCAGCCACTCTACTTTAAGGAATATTCGATTAAGATTATATTTATTAGTTCAATCCATGATAAAGCACTGATACTGAAAAATCCGTCTCTTATGTATCAAAAGAATTTTCACTGGAATTGAATTAAATACTCGATAAAAACTTCACAAAAGGAACTATATTCCCCTCAACGCTTGCTTTTTCGAGGGCTGCCATATATTCATCCCGCCTTTCCACCGGGATAATCAACCAATCGTAACCGCCTGATGCCAACATCGCATTCATTAAGAATCGCCCGATACGACCGTTTCCGTCCATAAAGGGATGAATATAAGTAAACAGGAAATGACCTAATACGGCTCTTACGCAGGCTTCCGGTTCTTCTTTGAGCAATTCAAATAAAGTGGTCATGGCGTCACGAAGTGCGCCCGGGCTCAGAGGTGTGTGCATCGAGTTACGAATATAAACCTGATGGGAACGATAACCGACAATATCAGATGGTTTGATAATGCCTGCCGTAACGCAGGGCATGAACATTTCGCTGTGCCATACCGATAAATCCCGTTCCGCCACATCCGCACTGTTACTACCGTTTAGAATATCGGAAACGCTCTTTTTGACTTCCCGAAAGGCTTGCCAATAGCCACGTGCGGCAAGCGCACTCTTTGAATCCATATCTTCTCCATCCGGCTTCCATGCACCGCTTTTTACCTTGTTTATCAATTCATCGGTAACCCGATACCCCTCGATAGACAGGGAGTGATAAGCATCTAATTTGTATCGGGTTTCCATTCGCTCTAAAAATTTTTTAGCAGAAAGATTACTTTTAAGCCGGATGAAATTAGCAATTACATCCTCTCTCATATTCTGCCACATCAAGCGCAAACGGACAGCATAGGGAGATTGCGACACATGAATTTCCATCACTTTTTCAAACGGGTCTTCTTCAGAAATGGTATAGCCCATGCGCTTCATTGTTCCGGCAATTTCATCGGCTATGTCCGCTCGTCCGATATTACGAAATGCACCAATCACTCTGCCTGCACGGACTGTTTGACCTGTATCTACCAATATCTTCAAAATATCCGAACTATCATGAACCATTGCAAGGGCAGTCCGCATTGTTAGCGCATCATTACGATACATGGTAGGCGTAGCTACGATAATAGCTTCCGCCAGTGTATAGAGGTTGAGATTATACGGATTATTTGTATCAATCTTCGAGGGCAATTCTGCCCCTAAATTGAAAATAGAGGTCGGAGGAATTAACGGAACCATATAATCGTTGCCTTTAGGCGCTCTTATCAGAACTTGGTTAGGTATGGTGGTAGCACCTGTATATATCGACAACGATTGTTCGGCAGATAAACACCACTCACCGCCGTAGCGTTTATTTGCATACCGGGTAATAAAGTTCCAAAACGAAGCATACCATGCCGTACTGTCGCCCGGCATTGCTCTTGGGTCGGTAACCACATACCAGCCCTTTATGATGGGTTTGAGAAAATGATTATCAACCAACCTTTTTATGTGTGTCCGGGATAAGTCACTACTTCTAATTATCGTAAAATCATTACCCTGTTGCACTTGTTTGAGCGCATCCAAAGAAGATGCTAACAGCTCTGCTATCGTTGCCATAGTCTTGATTCTTTTATGTATTACACGATTATTCGATTACTGTAAAACACGAATATAACGCTTCTGTATTACACGAATATTTTGCAAATATAGTCAAATATACTTGGAAAACAAATAAATAGAAGCATAACAAAGTGCAAAAGCAGATTTAGGCTGCAAAGTTTCTCTACGACAAGATAAAAAGTAGGTGCAAGGTGCAAGGATATATATGTATATATAGCTTGCACCTTGCACCTAAGTTGAAAGATTAATAATCAAACACTTGCATAATTCAAAACGAATGCGTACTTTTGAACCCAAGATAGATGGAGACAGACATCCGCCAAAAGTGGACAGAAACCCTTAAAAAAGTCAGTGTCCAAATCGTACCCCCTCTAAAGGGTAATGATAGATAACATATTGATATTTAGGACAGTGAACCGGATGGGTTAAAGACCCAGGCGGATCACCAAAGAATCAGAGAGTTACACCAAAGTAACTCTCTTTTTTTATGCCTAAATTGCGTTGGTTTACATGGTTCAGTTAAACCGAGAGTTAAACGGGGATCAGTTTGAAAACTTGGGGGAATCTTTTCTTTTTTGTAGAGAACACGGTTGAACTTTTAAAAAAGAATTATATTTGTACTATTCATTACTGAAACTATGGCGAAGAATAATTTACTAAGTGAGCAACTTGCTTATATTGGTGTTAGTTGTACCCCTACGCATCTGCATTTGTGTAGTTATAATGCTGAAAGTATTTGTATGAAGGATGGGAAAGATATAGATAGTTTAATCCCTTATTTGAATAAGAATGCTATAAACTGGATACAAATTCATGGCTTTCAGAATACGGAGGTTATACAGCATGTCTGTCAGAATTTTAATGTCGACTTTTTGACGATACAAGATATTTTGAACTCCGACCATCAGACTAAGATAGAACAGCATGATACATATAATGTAGTGATTTTGAAGTTACTTTTTTCTAATGATGATGGCTATGTACCACAACAAATAGCCATTGTGCAAGGTGGAAATTATCTGTTGACTTTTATGGAAAAGGAAACAGACTTTCTGAATGATATAAATACGGCATTGGAAAAGAATGTGTTGAAAATACGTAGCCGGCAGTCTGATTTCCTGCTCAGTGTTATTCTAAACAGTGTGATGGCCAGCTTTATATCCATCATTTCGGAATTGGAAGACGGATTAGAGGATTTAGAAGAGCAATTGCTTTCGCCGGAACAGGCTGATATGCTCGGTATTGAAAATATACAGCAATACCGTCGTAATTTTCGTGTAATAAAGAAATGTATTTTACCATTAAAGGAGGAAATCAGCAAGTTGTTGCATCCGATCGATAATGATTTGTTGCACAAAGCAAGCCGTCCTTTCTTTAATGATGTCAATGATCATTTGCAGTTTGTATTGCAAACTTTAGATGGTTGCCGTGACATGATTTCAGCTTTGGTAGATATTTACCTTTCCAATAATGACCGACGGATGAACAGCATCATGAAACAGCTGACTGTTGTTTCTACTATATTTATTCCGTTGACTTTTCTGGCAGGAATCTGGGGAATGAATTTCCAATGGATGCCTGAACTGGGATGGCGGTATGGCTATGTATTTGCATGGACATTGATGTTGATACTAGTAGCAGTTATCTACTTCTATTTTAAGCGTAAAAAATGGTATTGATGAGAGAGGATGGATGGGATTTACTTAAATGTGAATCCCATATTCATGTTTTACTTCATTCATTACAAAGGTGCTTTCCAGTGAACCCAAACTGTCAATCGTGCCCAAGACATTGAGGATAAATTCCTGATAATACTTCATATTAGGGGAGTGTATTTTAAGCAAATAGTCATAACTGCCTGATATGTTATAGCACTCTGTTACTTCAGGGATATCCTGAATTATCCGTGTAAATTCCGCAGCAATGTCCCGGTTCAGTCTTCTTAGCTTGACACTGCAAAATACCACGAAGCCTTGGTTTAGTTTCTCAGCGTCCAATACAGCGATATATTTTTTTATATATCCTCCATTTTCCAATCGTTTGAGGCGTTCGAACACCGGAGTGGAGGAAAGGCTTACCCGTGCAGCCAGTTCTTTGGTGGTCAGTCGGGCATTTTCTTGCAAGGTACGTAGTATCTGCAAATCTACTTTGTCAAGTTTCTCTAAAGTACTCATAGAATAATATTCTTTCAAGAGGTTGATATTATTTTCATATCTGTCAATACAAATATATTGCATTTATCTTAGATTCCGGAGAAATTTTCGGGAAATGTAGTACAGGGTTATATTCTTTTTTTGTCGGAGAATGCAAGAAAAGGGCAGAATGATTTTATCTCTCAAAAATACTTTTTATCTTTGCAGTTGCTATGACAAAGTATATATATCTTTTTTATATCTTGTTAGGTGTATGCCTGTTGGCGGGCTTTGGTTCCGCATTTGATAGCGGACAGGAGCACGATGTGGTTCGTACAGTTGGTTTGGAAAACAGTGCGGTGGCGTTGTGTAACATATCTGAAAGTAATAATGGGCAGGAAAAAAAAGAGATAAATAATGAAAGCTACCATTTTTATAAAGTCGGTATCGGCGGTGCAGCTACCTCTTTTTCTTTTCGCACCTTGTGCTCTTCTAAAATTCTGCGAACTCATTCCTCTGCTTCCGTCATAGCCAAGTTGGCCAGATTCTTGAAAGTACTTCTTCCTGAAGAAAAGCAAATTTCTTTTTCACCTATTCTTTATTTTACTCAATATTCCTGTGAATACTATATTTATCAGTTGAGGCGTATTCTTATTTAGTTTATTTTTTCTTCTCGGCAAGGTCTGTTTTTTATATCTTACATTTTTTTGTTTTTATATTTTCATAATGGGAACTGGGGTGGATGCTTGTTCCTTTTATGAACGGTGTTATATGTTAATAACTAATATATAATGGAATTTTTATTGGACTTTATACTTCACATTGACCAATATATGATAGATATTGTTCAAGAATATCATACTTGGGCTTATGTCATACTGTTTATAATCATTTTTTGCGAAACGGGATTGGTTGTCACTCCATTCCTCCCCGGAGATTCTTTGCTTTTTGTCGCGGGAGCTATTTCGGCTTTGCCCGATATGCCTTTGGAAGTTAATATTCTCGCTTTGGTTTTATTTCTTTCAGCTGTGCTGGGCGATTCCTGTAATTATATGATAGGACACTTTTTTGGAAATAAACTTTTCAATAATCCCGATTCCCGTATATTTAAGCAAAGTCATTTGGAAAAAACACATGAATTTTATAAAAAATACGGAGGAAAGACCATCATTATTGCCCGTTTTGTACCTATAGTCCGTACATTTGCTCCTTTTGTAGCAGGTATGGGCAAAATGCATTATTATTATTTTATGGTGTATAATCTGATAGGGGGAGCTTTGTGGGTTGGTATTTTCTGTTATGCCGGTTATTTTTTCGGTGATCTTCCATTTGTACAGAAAAATCTGAAATTGCTGATTGTGGCTATTATTGTCGTTTCTATATTGCCTGCCGTTATAGAAGTAGGCAGGAATAAGTGGAAAACTCGCCATTACTAAAATCAAACATATCAAAAACAATTTATTCAAATTACATTTATGAAAAATTCTTTTTTTAGTCGATTTACACCTCAAGAACCTAAGTTTTTCCCTATGTTGAAACGTTTGTCTGAAATCCTGACCTCATCATCGGATTTATTGGTAGAAAGCATGCAGCATGATAAGCTGGAAGAGAGAGAGGACTATTACAAACGCATCAAAGATATGGAACGTGAAGGTGACAAGCAGACTCATTTAATTTTTGACGAATTGGGAAAAACTTTCATAACCCCTTTTGATCGTGAGGATATTCACGATTTGGCATCAACTATGGATGATGTAATAGATGGGATTAACAGTTGCGCCAAACGTATCACGATCTATAATCCCCATCCCATTGCTAATAGTGGAAAAGAGTTAAGTTTGTTGATACAGCAAGCGGCTGTTTATATAAGTAAGGCAATGGACGAATTGGAAATTTTCCGTAAAAAGCCTACTGAATTAAGAGCATGTTGTACAAAATTGCATGACATAGAGAATCAGGCGGATGATGTATATGAACTCTTTGTTAAGAAACTATTTGAGGAAGAAAAGGATTGCATAGAACTGATTAAGATCAAGGAGATAATGCATGAATTGGAGAAAACGACCGATGCGGCAGAACGGGTAGGAAAAATCTTGAGAAACCTGATTGTGAAATACGCATAAAAGCAGAAGGTACAATATGGAATTATTAGTGATTATTATTACGTTGGCTTTGATTTTTGACTATATTAACGGATTTCATGATGCAGCCAATTCAATAGCCACCATTGTGTCAACCAAGGTTCTTACTCCGTTCCAAGCGGTGATATGGGCGGCATTTTTTAATTTTGTTGCATTCTTTATTGCTAAATGTATAATCGGAGGGTTCGGAATAGCCAATACTGTATCCAAGACAGTAGTGGAACAGTATATTTCCTTGCCGATTATTCTTTCGGGGGTTATTGCAGCTATTGTCTGGAATCTGTTTACATGGTGGAAGGGGATTCCTTCTTCTTCTTCGCATATGCTGATCGGAGGTTTTGCCGGTGCTGCTATTATGGCTCATGGTTTTGATGCCATTCAGCTCAATATTATTTTGAAGATTGCTGTTTTTATCTTTTTGGCACCATTTATAGGGATGGTTGTTGCTTTTGGATTCACGTTGCTTGTCCTTCACATTTGTCGTCGTGCACATCCGAATACGGCTGAAATGTGGTTTAAGAAATTGCAGCTTGTTTCTTCGGCTTTGTTCAGTATAGGGCATGGACTGAATGATTCCCAGAAGGTAATGGGTATTATTGCTGCTGCCCTGATCGCTGCTCATTCGGAAGGGTTAGGAATGGGAATAAATAGTATCAATGATTTGCCGGATTGGGTGGCATTTTCTTGTTTTACTGCCATTTCTTTAGGAACAATGTCAGGCGGATGGAAGATTGTGAAAACCATGGGAACTAAGATTACCAAAGTAACTCCTTTGGAGGGAGTTGTTGCGGAAACTGCTGGCGCATTTACATTGTATCTGACAGAATATTTGAAAAAAACTTTATAAAAAGTATTGACATTGTTAATCGAAAATGTTAATATTATACTTGTCCTTGAGAGAAGGGCAAACATATAATGTGGTTATTATAGCAAAGAGGATACACCTGTTCCCATACCGAACACAGAAGTTAAGCTCTTTAGCGGCGATGGTACTTGGTGGGCGACCGCCTGGGAGAGTAGCACGTAGCCACGTGGTATGCCGAAGTGGCGGAACTGGCAGACGCACAGGACTTAAAATCCTGC
>OGZV01003413.1_pt1 | contig 10750 bp, 4 predicted proteins | sample 1576861 | NCBI WGS metagenome assembly OGZV01 (sample SAMEA3541501, study PRJEB24748) | human gut metagenome | biome: human gut; feature: human-associated habitat; material: faeces | place: China | collected 2012
TTGCGGTTGTGGCTCTGGTTGTGGCTGAGGTTCTGGATGAGGTTCTGGCTGTGGCTCTGGTTGTGGCTCTGGTTGTGGAGTGTCTGGAAGTACTTCTTTCGTGCCCACCTCTGTGATTTCTGCCACTGGATCTAGCTCTACAAAGGCATCCAGTTCCTTCCGGCTTTCCACACCATTTTCTTGAGAAACTTCCACCAAGCGCAATTTGCGGCCTTTTTGACCTTCTTGAACCACACGTTTCTCACCTTTTGGAAGATCTGCATTTGGACGTTCTAGGCGTTCAAAGTCCATCTCTTCTGGCTCAATCACCAACTCTGGTTTGGTATGAACCAGATTCTTAACCCCTTCTTCAGGAATGGCTGAGCCTGTAGGTGCTTTTGCAGAGAGAGAAAGTTGATATACTTTTTCGAGCTTGCCATCTTCTGAGACAACTTTGACAAGAACAGGGGCATTGGCACTTTTAGCATCCACGACCGTAACGGCTGTTCCATTCTTGCCTTGTGCTGAAACGATTGGACGTTCTCCCTCATACTCTAGATGATAATCTGTCACATCTGGTTTAAAACCTTCTAGGTCTTTGCCATTCACTTGGATGGTGACATCTGTTGTTGCCTGGGCCTCTTCTGTTGGGGCGTAGGCGCTCAATTCAATGATTCCGATTCCTTTAAGATTTTCATCACGGACCATTCTTAAACGGATGGCTTTGGTTCTGGTTTCATTGAAGCTGAGGTTGGAGATATAACCAGGTTCAAAGGCATAATCCAAGCTGTACGGGATTTCTTCCCAGTTAGAGGCCTGGTTAAATGGATGATCTGGAAGATTCTTCAGATTGCCATAATCATCCGGAACATCAAAGTCTGGACCAATATAGCGTTCAAGAACCGTTTTCGTTGGCAGACCTGTTTCCTGATCTGCAAAGAAGTCGACCGCTACTTTATTGACCAAACGCTCTGTTACTTGACCATTTTTCTTGAAGATAAGACCAGCAAATACTTCAGTTTGATCCGGTTCTCTCTTCCAGTTGGTCCAACGGTAGTACTCGTTGTAGCCACCATCATTGATGTAATCGATATAGTCGATTTGATTTGGATCGAGATCATTGGTTTCACTAGCAAATGCCCTGGTATCCTCTGCATTGTAGTCACGGTTCACAGAGAGGTTTTCTCCTGTCTTTTCTGACACCCGGACGGTCAGCTGAGCTGTCAGATCATAGCCAATGACTTTCCCTTCCAGCGTGAAGCTACCTTCGTGAGAAAGTGCATCAGCTGGGATAGCCTGCCAATCCACCGTAAGTTCCTTGCGTTCATAGCCTGTGTCCCCTTGGAAGTAAACGCCTACGGTAGATGGTAGAACCAGATCTTGACCAATTTTCACAAAACGGCTACCTGCTTCCACTGCTACTGGGGTAGCTTGTTTCAGTTTTTCTGCATCGCTTGTGAGATGGAGGCGGTATTCTTGTAAGATGGTACCATCTTCCGCTTTATGGATGACACGGATTGGCTCACCTTCATGGACGCTTGGCACAACCGTTGCAAGGCCGTGATGGCTAGCTGTCGCTTCCACTTGTGGATAAGCCCGATCACGCGCATCGATGTAGTAATCGGTCACACTTGGGTTGACACCTGGCAATACATCGCCATTGACGCGAATGGTCAACTGGCTCTTTTCTTCTGCCGCAACCTTATTGGCAAAGATCTGAATCTCTGAAATAGAGCTTCCACGTTTGCCTTCTGGTGTTTTCATGCGGATACGAACGGCATAGGTGTCGACTTTATCAAAACTGAAATGATTCATCTTACCAGCTGCTACCGGTTCTTCAACGGTTAGGTTGCTGACTTCTTTCCAGTTAGCTGGATTGTTAAATGGATGGTCTGTTTCGTCTTTGACACGATTTGGATTGCTTGGAACTGTTGGGATTTGTTCCCCTGTATAGTACTCAATCACATATTCACTTGGAGCTCCAACGCCGTGGTCTTCGTGGAAACCAACATGGAGATTGTCCACTGCTCGCTTGGTCAAGATACCAGAATCCCCAAACAAGATACCAACCGAATCTTCCGCATTGTTACGACCCCAGTTGGTCCAACGGTTAGCTGGAGCATCGGTAAAGGAGATGACCTTGTCATTGACCTTAGCAACTGGATCCGCATCGTTAGAGTCACTTGCAAAAGCGAGTGGCAAGACTGAGCCTGTCCATTGCTCTGCTACATTGGCTCCCTTGACTGTGGTGCTAGAAACACGAATATGAAGACGGGTTGGAAGGTTGGTTCCTTCTACACGGCCGGAGAGGATAAATTCTCCTTCTTGGGTCAAGAGTTGCGGATCAACCGCATCCCAGGCCACCTTAGCAGTATAGGTCTTACCATTAGAGTGATAGGTCCGCACGCTTTCTGGAAGAGCTGGTTTTTCTCCGACTGGAGTGGTAGTGCTGACTTCTTCTACAGCGATAATGCCTTCAACTGTGACTTGGGCTTGGGCTTCTTTTTCCACACCCTCTACATGACCGGTGACTGTAAAGCTATGGTAATCCTTGACTTGATCTGCGGTCACAGCATCCCAGGTCACGCGTTTTTCTTTCGGGAATCCCTTGTCATACTCAACCAAGACAGTCTCTGGAAGAGCTGGCAAAACGTTTCGATCGGTGCTGATTCGTACAGGACGCACCTTCACAACTGTCTTTTCTTCTGGATTTGGCGTGATGGTAAAGCTGACTTCTCCCGTTTGTCCTTGGTAGTTGGCTTCTAAATGAACCAATCCTGCTTCCCGCAATTCCAAACCTTTATTGGTTGCGACGGCTTTTCCTTGGCTACCAGCTCTTGTCTTCACATCGATTTGATCTGCTTGGAGACTTGCCTGGCTACCATCTTGGTAATGGGCAATGACTTCAAGTGGTACCGTTTGGTCTTCCTTGAGTTCCTGTCCTTCTGGCAGACGCAATTCTAGGCGCTCGATCTGTGGACTTTCTTCTTGGAATTGGACCACATAGGTCTGTACAGCTCCCGTATCCTTAGCAGTCACATAGATTTGAGCTTTCAAACCATTTTCACGGTTAGCTTGGAGGACCGTCACTTGGGCATTTTCTGCACTTGCTGTGACTTGACCTGGCTCTTGACCATAAGCGAGGGAACGGAAAATGGTATGGTTGCCACTACCAAATTTTGGAAGAGCTACTCCATCTAGCTGAACCGTTGGTTTCTTAGCCTTGGCTACTTCTCCTCCTGCAACCACTAGTGTCGCTTGGACCGTTTCCCCATTGCCTAGGAGTCCTGTCGCTTTCAAGCGTGCTCCTGGTGTGGACAACTGATCTTCTTGACCAGCTTCCAAGGTCCAGTGATCGACCTCATAGTGAGCAGTGGTCCCATCGGTAAAGACTAATTGCACAGCCTTATCCACTGTCGTTAGATCTGCTCCCTGTGGGATTTGTTTGATGACTGGAAGGACTTGTTCCACGCCGGTCACATCGACCAGAGCTTCGACCGTGCGTCCTTGAACATGACCTGTCACACGGACTTGGCCAACACGACTATAGTCTGCCGCATCCCATTCAACGGCTTCTTCTTGGGCCTTGCCATCGCTATAGACCACATTGACCTTACTTGGTAAGGTTGGTTTTTCTCCTAGATAAGCACTTTGTCGAACAGGTTCCACACCTAATACAGTGCGTTCTGCTTGGTCCTTCTTACCTGTAAAGAGGCTGACTTGGTCTGATTGCAAGCGATCTGAGTCTGCATACAGGGTAAAGGCACCCGCCTGCTCAGTTGATTTGACAATGACCACCCCTTTGCCGTTGAAGGCTTTGCGTTGCCATGAGCCATCTTCCTGCGCTTTGTAGCGTTCACGGCTGGCTTGTTCCCCATTATCGACACCGACAATTTGGCCTTGTCCATGCAAATGGAAATGCACCAAATTATTGGCAGTTGGCACCACACGACCTGCTTCATCGACGATTTCGTAGGTAATATAGGTCAAATCCTTACCGTCCGCTGCGATCGCGTGTTCTTCTTTCAACAAACGGACACCCGCAGGCTTGCCGGCTGTTTCGACTTGATCTTTCGCAATCACTTCACCCGCTTCGTTGCGCGCAATAGCTTCTACTTTACCTGGTACATAAGGGACCAACCACTCTAGATAGAGTTCATCCGGATTTGCCCCTTCTTGGTAGGTCCGGCCATCAGCTGTGGTCTTCTTGGTAAAGGTCTTCACTCCTTGTGATTCCCCATTGACAATCAATTCCACACTGTGGGCATTGGAGAAGGTCCGAACAGGAATCCGTCCTTCTTCATCCATGACACGATTGGCTAATTCTGGATTGTCCCAGTTCCAATGTGGCAAGAGATGAACCATTGGATGTTTCTCGGCCGATACCCATTGACTTTGGTAAAGGTAAAAATCATTCTTTGGAAGGCCGGCAGTATCGACAATACCGAAATAAGAACTTTTCACAGGTGTGTCATTTTGGTTGTGCCATGGGGTTGGCTCACCGATATAGTCCGTACCAGTCCAGATAAATTGTCCTGCATAGCCGGCATGATCACGGTCAAAGGTCCAAGAGGCTGTCGCTGTCCGACCCCAACCAACCCGGTCATTGCCGTAGTCTGATTGTTCATAGTGGCGGTCTTCTTGGTTGCTTCCTACCCATTCTCTTTCAGGGTGGTAGTATGAACCCCGTGTCCGCGTCGCAGAAGAGGTTTCCGAACCATAAATGAGCCAGTTTGGATGTTTCGCCCGTAAGCTTTCATAGTTGGCTTCTGAATAGTTGAAGCCAACCGCATCAAGCTCTGCTGCTACCTTTTCATGGCCTCCTGATCCATCACCAAAGCGGAATTTATCAGCTCCCATAGTGACATAGCGGGTTGCATCCACGTCCTTGATGGTCTTGACCAAGCGACGAACAGTTGCGACAGATTTGTCTGAACCATCTGCTTCACCGACTTCGTTACCGATTGACCACATGACAATGGCTGGATTGTTCTTGTCCCGCTCTACCATGGTCCGTAGATCGTAATCTGACCAAGTATCCCCCTTACGAGCTTCTGGGTGAGTGGCATCTTTTTCAAAGAAACGACCATAATCGTATTGCTTCTTGCCACCATACCAGGTATCAAAGGCTTCTTCTTGGACCATCAAGCCCAACTCAGCAGCAATTTTTAAGGTTTGTTCACTCGCTGGGTTGTGGGTCGTCCGGATCGCATTGACTCCCATGTCCTTCATCTGTTTGAGACGACGGTATTCAGCCTTGTAGTTTTCCTCAGCTCCAAGAGCCCCGTGGTCATGGTGAAGGGATACCCCGTGGAATTTCGTCGCCACCCCATTGAGGAAGAAGCCACCTTCTGGCGTCCAGTTCAGATAGCGATAACCAAAGCGTTCCTTTTGCACATCGACCAACTGCGAATCCCGATAAACCCGCGTATACAAGGTATAGAGAGCTGGATGATCCGTTTTCACATCCCAGAGGGTTGGTTTTTTAACATGCAAGGTTTGAGAAAGGTTGATCGCTTGACCTGCTAGAACAGCTTGTGCTTCACTACGCGTTTTTTCGCTCACTACTTGGCCATTTTGATCGACAATTTCATATTCCGCATAAATACTATGGGCTTGATCATCCTGGTTGACAATGCGGCTCTTCACCACTGTATCCACTGCCCCATTTTGCTGTTTTTCCAACTGAGGAGTCGTAATCGTAGTCCCATACTGCGCTAAATGAACCTTGTCCGTTACACTCAGCTTAACATCCCGGTAAATCCCGCTACCAGAATACCAACGGCTACTTGGCTGTTGGTTGACCACATGAACCGCGATGGTATTCTCGCTTCCATCCGCATTCAAATAAGGAGTAATATCATAAGAAAAGGCATTGTAGCCATTTGGATAATGACCGACGAATTGTCCGTTTACATAGACTTTGGAATCCATATAAACCCCGCCAAATTCCAAGCGGACCTTCTTATCTAGATCCTTGTCGTCCAACCGGAAGGTCTTACGGTACCAAGCATCCCCACCGTTTAATTGACCGCCTTCATTTTGAGCAGGAGAGTTGTGATCGAAATCAAAGAAAATAGACCAGTCATGAGGAAGATCTAATTTTTTCCAATCCTTGACATCCACTTGACGCCCTTCTGCACCAGGAGCTGCATTTAATTTAAAATACCAATCTTTATTAAAATCACGTTCTCGATCTTGCACAATATCCTCCGCTACACGATTTTGATCTGGAGCAGCAGTTTCTTCCGTTCCTGTAGCACGCTCAGATGAAGTAGAAACAGGCTGGCCCTCTCCTTGAGGGGCTGGCTTTTCCTCAGCTCTGGTAGGGGTGATGACAGCTGGAGCTTCTGAAACTCTTGCACCAGCTCCAGGAACTTCCGCTTCTGAGTTTTCCGTCACAACACTTGGTGTCTCCATCGAAGTCGGTTCACTTTCGAGGGCTGGCTTTTCTTCCGCATGGACCCTTGAAAGACCCAAGGCAGAAATCCCAATCACAACAGAACAAGCTCCAACTGAGAGCTTACGAATACTAAAAACAGGACGCTTTTCAAAAAAAGACTTTCCCATAAAAACCTCCTCTTAGGATTAACTATTCAATTTGTAAGCGCTTTCTTATGCCTGCGAATGCTTACAGAAAATCACATATTAACTATACCAAAAAAGGAGGAGCGATAGGCCCCAATTTCGCTCCAACTATAGTTAGATTAAGAATTCCTTTAATTAGTGGAAATCTCCTACAAACCAAAAAAATAGAAGCCCACGGCTTCTATTTTTTTATGATCTTATAATCCTGGTTCTTGACCAAGTTCAGCAGCCACCATCCAAATGTTCTTTTCAAGTTCTGCTTTAGCCCCAACAAAGATATCGTTGGTTACATCGTCGCCTTCAGCATCGGTAACATCCAAAGCTTTTTGGTAAAGGCCATCAAGGTAATGGAAGATTTCAAGAACACGTGTCAAGCTTTCTTCTACATTTTTTGTAAATGTTCCACGGCGTTCTTCAATATTGCTGTGTTCCAAAAATTCAGTCATGCTAGAATATGGCGCACCACCAAGAGTGATCAAGCGTTCGCTCACTTCATCCAAGGTTGCATCCAAGCTATCCATGTATTCGTCCATTTTTGGATGCCAAACCATAAAGCCACGTCCACGCATATACCAGTGTACTTGGTGAAGGGCAATGTGAGCGACGTAGAGATCTGCTACGACTTGGTTCAAGAGAGCTTTTGTTTCTGGAAGACTTTCTTTATTAGAAGGTGCAAAAGTTGCTACATCAGTAGCTGCTTCATGTTTCATAGTTGTCATATTGTTTCTCCTTTTTATAATGATTCTAATTAACTATGTCTTTATTATATGCTTCCTCCATCAGAAAGTCAAGATAAAAGATTAAAAAAGATCATAGTTGCCAATTGAAAGAAGATACGATAGAATGAAGAAGATTAATCGAAAGGCTTGACTAATGAAATATATCTTTACCTTCCTGATCTCCATGGTGCCCCTTGTTGAATTGCGCGGGGCCATCCCTTTTGCCATTGCAAATGGCATTCCCTTATGGACAGCGCTCCTGATCGGAGTGATCGGAAATCTTCTCCCTGTCCCTCTGATCTTCTTTTTCGCCCGCCATATTCTTACTTGGGGCGCAAAAAAACCGATCATCGGAGGCTTTTTTAGCTGGTGTCTCAATAAGGGCCATAGAGGCGGACAGAAATTAGAAAAAGCTGCAGGAGACAAGGGAATCTTCTGGGCCTTATTGCTCTTTGTGGGAATCCCTCTTCCGGGAACTGGTGCCTGGACCGGAGCTCTTGCGGCCTCCATCCTTGACTGGGACTTCAAACGCAGTAGCCTCGCAGTCATGCTCGGAGTGATACTAGCCGGCCTCATCATGGGAACCCTGTCCCTGCTCTTAGGAATCGATACCTTCGCACATTAAGCAAAAGACTGAAGCAACGGCTTCAGTTTTTGCATGCAAAAAAGATGCTTCCGTTCCTCTAAGAGTATAGACAAACTATTTTTTTTAAAATCTAATAAATTCTATAAAACAAAAAAATTTATTTATTAGAATTACTCAGTCATCTACTAAAACTTTCCGCTGTGAGAAAAGTGCTAGAAACAATCATGTTTCTAGCACTCGGGAGTTTTGGAACCTTAGGTCCAAAACTAAGTCATGGAACTTCTTCGAAGTTCGCTGACGTCCGTACTCACCTAAGGAAAGTTTCTAAGATGACTTTGTCTTCAATCTAAAAGGACCTTGCGGTCCTTTCATTATTTCACTTTTTCTAATTTTGCGGCAAATTCATTACCACCACGTAAGACAAGTATATTTTTTCCACCGTTGACAGGTACGAAACAATAATTTGAATTAGCTTGTATATAGACTTCCTTAGCGCTCTTCACTTGATAGCCTTCTGATTTCACCGCTTCTTGAATTACTTCAAATGTGTGTTCGATCTCTTCTTTAGAAGTCGTGTCTCCATCATACTTTTCTGAATCAGCTAGAGAATAGAATGCGTAAGCCTTGCTATCGTAATACTTATCACTAATAATTCCATGATCTGAAATCTGAACAGTTGTATTATCTCCTTCTGTCACATTCTTCCATTTTCCAACCATGGCCTTAGGTGTTTCAACCTTGTGATAAACCAAATTTTCTTCAAAGTTTCCTTCGTATGATTTATAAGTTTTCAAGTCGAATAAATCATTTCTTAAAATAATATTGCTTCCATCTTTTTGGAGCAAGTTATAGCGTGTGTTCCCACCAGACTTAATAATAACTATTTCTGTCGTCTTCAGATTAAATTTCTTATCGACATCCGCAAGTGAATGCAAGTCCGTTGCATTTAACAAAGAAAGTGCTGTATTAAATTCTTTTTTCGCTTCATTGCCCTTGAGAACCTTTTTGATGGTTTCATCACCATTGACTCTTTGTTTCTTTCCACTTAGTTCATAGGTGACCGGACTTGAATCCGTATTTCGCAACCAAACCCCATCTAGACTTGGTCCACCTGAAAAGAAAAAGAACCAAGCAAAGGCAATCACTGCAACAAGTCCCGCAACTGCGGCCCCAATTTGGGGTTGTTTATTGAAAGAAAATGTCAATTTTTTCGGTCTTGGAACAGGTTGCAAGGTTTTCGCAGATGGTTGTGGTTGGACAAAACCCGTCTGCTCTTGTGAAAGAGGCGCACTAGGTGCAACAGGTGCTTCCTGAGAAGGAGCCTGCGCTTCAGTTGATGAAGCTGGTGCTTCTTTTCGCTCTACGACAAACTCCCCTTTTTCACGCGCTTCTTGAAATTCTTGCATACTTGGCTTGCGACCATTAACCGCTTCAAAGTATTCAACCCAATCTTTTTGATTCATCATATCCCCCTTATTGATTCATTATAAAAACTAACCATATTATACCACAAATCCATGGTTTATTTTGTGATTTTCAGAAAATAAATGAAAAGGACCTTTCGGCCCTTCTGATTTATTTCACTTTTTCCAATTTTTCAACTAAATGATAGTCTTCTGTGAAAACAAGGACTGTCTTCCCTCCATTTACAGGGACATAATAAAAATCAGATCCTAGTTGCTTGTACACGTCTTTCATACTAGTTAGCTGGTAATCTTGAGAATCGACCGCATCTTGAAGATCTTCATAGGCCTCTTTCACTTTGTCAGCTGTCTTTTCTTGATCAAACTTAGTTGAAGGCATCTTTTGGAGCTCTTCTAGACTATAAAAAGCCGTACCTTCGCTACTATCAAATTCACTATAAGTAAGAATACCACGATCATTTAATTCAAGATAATTGGTTTCATCATCATAAGAACGCTCAATTTTCCATTTCCCAACTAGCACTTTAGGAATTTCTGTCTTGTGAAAAATAGCATTCTTTTTAAAGCTCTCTGAATGATCACTATAGGTAACCAAATCCATCAAGTCATTGGCCAAAATTACATTGGTTCCATTGCTTTGGAGTAGATTATAAACAAGCCCATGCTCGTCTTTAATGATGACAACTTCCCTCGTGTGGAGGTCAAATTTTCTATCAACATCTGCTAAGGTTTTCAGCTTGGAGTAGTTTAATTGGTTTAAAGCTTTCTGAAACTCTTGTTTTGCTTCATTTCCTTTATAAACTTTCTCAATCTTATACTTACCATACGATCGTGGCTCTTCTTGATTTAATTCATAAACCACTGCTGTTGAATCAGCAGGACCAACCCAAATTCCTTCCAAACTTGGAGTCGGTTGGAAGAAAAAGAAGTAAGCCAGTACAATAACAGCTAGTATTCCTACACCTGATAAAGCCCATTTTGTCTGTTTATTCCATTTCACACTAAAACGTTTGATAGCTGGAGTCTCAGGACTTGACTCCACTTGTGACGGCATTTGAACCTGCTCACTATTCTCTCGTGAGGCGACCGCTGATGGAACTGGTGCTTCAGGAACGGTCTCTTTTCGTTCCACTACAAACTCGCCATTCGCTCGTGCATTTTGAAACTCTTGCAGACTCGGCTTCCGGTTATGGAGTGCTTCAAAATAGTCAACCCAATCTTTTTGATTCATCTATTCCTCCTAATCGATAAATATTTTCAAACTGATCCTATTATACCATAGATGAAAGGGTAATCATTTATTTTCAGAAAATAAAAGAAAAAGCCCAAGCAATTTTCCACTTGGACTTTCTTCATTATTATTTCAAAACTTTTTGTGTTTTCGCGTAATTGGCTTCTACAGCTTCTTTTTCAGCTTTCCACCAATCTTGGTGGTCTGTGTACCACTTGATGGT
>OGZV01003416.1_pt1 | contig 10738 bp, 6 predicted proteins | sample 1576861 | NCBI WGS metagenome assembly OGZV01 (sample SAMEA3541501, study PRJEB24748) | human gut metagenome | biome: human gut; feature: human-associated habitat; material: faeces | place: China | collected 2012
AGTAGATCGCCGCGCCGTCGAGGTCGAACGGCAGCTTGTCGCCTGCGTCCATCGCGGCAACGATCTTCTTGTGTGCGGCGTCGCGCGCGGTGTAGACCGTGCCGGTCAGCGTTACAGTGTCGCCCGCACGCAGCTTCGGCGCCATTTCCTTGAGCTGTTCGGTTTTCAAATCGTAGTGTGCCATGCTTATTCCTCCGTTTTCGGGCGCAGATTGTTCAGAACCTCACGCAGTCCGTTTTTTGCCTTGTCCGGCTCGGGATGGGGCGCCTCGCCGTCCTTTTTGCCGAGCGACGCGCTGATCTTGTCAATTTCGCCGAGCACTTCACCGGCTTTGCGGGCCATCTCGGCGGATTCCTGCTGGTTGCGTGCCAGCACGGTGCGGTAGTTCTCCTTGGTGGCATCCAGCTGGCGGCGCACCTGCTCGATGGTCTCCATCGACTTGCGGCGCAGCTTCTGCAGCTCTACCTTGGCGTCCTCCTCGATCTGCTTGGCGCGCCGGTACGCGGAAAGCTCCATCTCGGCGATCTTCTCTCTGGTCGCATCGTATTCACCGCATTTGGCCGACAGCTTGGCGTTCTCCGAGGTCAGCCGGTCGTTTTCCGCCGCAAGCTGCGCCGCACGGGCGTTCTGCGCCTCGATCTCGGTCGCCTGCAGGGAAAAACCGCTTTCGATCTGGTCAAGCTGTGCGCGGATTTTATCGGTATCCAGCGTCATTTCGCCCAGCCGCTCGAGCAGCTCGGCGTTCTTCGCGGTAAGCGCCTCGTTCTGCGTGCGCAGCTCGTTCATCGCGGACTGAGCCTCGGTCAGCTGAGAGCGCAGCTCGGCGGTCTCGGTGTAGTATTTCGTGTCGGTTTCTTCTATGTAATGCAGTACGTCCTCGCGGTTAAAGCCGCCGAAGATGGCACTGCGGAATCCACGGGTTTGCTCGTCCATTGCAGTTCCTCCCACAATAATCTTTCTTTAGTATAGCAAATTCATGCGATAAAGGCAAATAATAATTAGTAATTACTAATTTCTAACTGCTAATTACTGACTCATATATATAATATGTGTCTTGCAATCAAAAAAAGAACGTGCTATTATTATCTTAACTTGCAAAAACGAGGAAGATGCTCAATGTTAGAATTAAAAGATTTCGAGGCAGCTGCGGACCGACTGAAAAACGTCATCCACAACATTCCGCTGTCTACGTCCTGCACCTTCTCCGCCATGACCGGCGCAGAGGTTTATCTGAAGTACGAAAACCAGCAGAAGTCCGGCTCCTTTAAGGTGCGCGGTGCTTACAATAAGATTATGAAGCGCTTCGCTGAGGGTGACCTGCACGCTGTTGTTGCGTCCTCTGCGGGCAACCATGCACAGGGCGTTGCCTTTGCGGCAACCGCTGCCGGTGTAAAGTCCACCATCGTTATGCCGCGTTCCGCGCCGATCGCCAAGGTTTCCGCAACCCAGGGCTACGGTGCCGAGGTTGTTCTGGCGGGCAACATTTATGATGAAGCCTATGCCAAGGCATGCGAGATCTGCGAGGAGACCGGCGCAGAGTTCATCCACCCGTTTGACGATGAGGATGTTATGGCGGGTCAGGGCACCATCGCACTGGAAATCCTGCGCGACCTGCCGGGCGTTGACATGATCTTCGTTCCGGCCGGCGGCGGCGGACTGATCTCCGGCGTGGCTGCCTGCGCAAAGCAGATCAACCCGCGCATCCAGATCATCGGCGTACAGGCCGAGGGTGCTCCGGCGATCGCGAATTCCTTCCGCGCGGGCGAGCGCATGCCGTCTGATTCCGTTCACACCATCGCAGACGGCATCGCGGTAAAGACCCCGGGCGAAAAGACCTTCGAATATATCCAGAAGTACGTAGACCGCGTTGTCACGGTCTCCGACGACGAAATCGCGTCCGCTGTCCTGCTGCTGCTCGAGCGCTGCAAGCAGGTCGTTGAGACCTCCGGCGCCGCTCCGCTCGCGGCCGTGCTCAACAACAAGGTCGACGTCAAGGGCAAAAAGGTCGTCTGCGTCCTCTCCGGCGGCAACATCGACGTTTCCTTCATCCACAAGATCGTAGAAAAGGGCCTCATCACCCGCTGCCGTCAGCTGAAGTTCTCGGTTCTCATGCCGGACGCACCGGGCGCACTCGAGCGCTTCGCGCATATCGTTGCACAGCAGAACGCGAACATCATCTCGTTCCAGCATGACCGCGTACAGACGGACCTCGAGATCGGCGAGGCGATTATCCATGTCGTCTGTGAGGTCGGCGGCGTTGACCACGCCAAGCGCCTCATCGACACCCTCACCGATGATGGCTATAAGGTGTTTACTTCGCAGATTTGATAAAAATGCAATGAAATTACAGCGTTCCGCTTGGATAGAGCGGGACGCTGTTCTTTTTTCGGAAGAATGGAGAATTGAAAATTGAAAATGAACGTAAATCATCACATTCATTTTCAATTTTCAATTACACCTGCCTTGTATAACGCTCTGCTCTCATGGCAAGATATTATATTGACAAATAAATAACGATGTGCTATTATCTCAGCGTGATAAGGAATGAAAAAACAGGTGGACGTTTTATCGCATTATTTGCCTTAAAACGGATAGAATAATAAAACCACGCATACAGTCAACCGCAGAAAGGAAGCATTACGCTATGGCAGCACACATCAACGACGAAATGCTGAACAAAATGGACGCATACTGGCGGGCGGCAAATTATCTTGCAGCCGGTCAGCTTTACCTGCTCGACAACCCGCTCCTGAAGGAGCCGCTGAAGCCTGAGCACATCAAGAAGAAGATCGTCGGCCACTGGGGCACGGTGCCCGGTCAGAACCTGATTTATGTTCATCTGAACCGCATCATCAAGCAGTATAATCTGGATATGATCCTGCTGTCCGGCCCGGGTCACGGCGGCAACTTCTTTGTGGCGAACACCTACCTCGAGGGCACCTACAGCGAGGTTTACCCGAACATCAGCGAGGACACCGAGGGCATGAAGCGCCTGTTCAAGCAGTTCTCGTTCCCGGGCGGCATTGCCAGCCACGTTGCACCGGAGACCCCGGGCTCCATCCACGAGGGCGGTGAGCTGGGGTATTCTCTGGCGCACGGCTTTGGCGCGGTGCTGGATAACCCCGACCTGATCGCAACCGTAGTTGTCGGTGACGGCGAGGCGGAGACCGGCCCGCTGGCAACCTCGTGGCACGGCAACAAGTTCCTCAATCCGGTGACGGACGGCGTTGTTCTGCCGATCCTGCACCTGAACGGCTACAAGATCTCCAACCCGACCCTGCTGTCGCGTATTCCCGAAGAGGAGCTGCGCAAAATGCTCGAGGGCTGCGGCTGGAAGCCATACTTTGTCGAGGGCGACGATCCTATGACAATGCACAAGCTCATGGCTGAAACTCTTGACACTGTTATCGAGGAAATAAAGGCTATCCAGAAGAACGCAAGAGAAAACGGTGTTACTGAAAGACCAAAGTGGCCTATGATAATATTCCGTTCACCAAAGGGCTGGACAGGTCCGAAGGTTGTAGACGGCAAGCAGATAGAGGGTACATTCAGAGCGCATCAGGTACCAATGACAATGGAAGCTCCTGAGCATTTGAAAATGCTTGAGGATTGGCTCAAGAGCTATCACCCTGAGAAGCTTTTCACAGAAGAGGGCAGACTTATCCCTGAGCTTGAGGAGCTTGCTCCTACAGGCGACAGAAGAATGGGTGCAAACCCACACGCAAACGGCGGACTTCTTCTGAGAGATCTCAGACTTCCTGATTTCAGGAAATACGGCATTGATGTGCCTGCTCCTGGTGCAGTTGAAGCACAGGATATGATAGAGCTTGGCGGATTTGTAAGAGATATATTCAAGCTTAATGAAGAAAGCAGAAACTTCCGTATCTTCGGACCTGACGAGACAATGTCAAACAGACTTGGCAAGGTCTTTGAGGCAACAAACAGAGATTGGAACGCTGACAAGCTCGACAACGACGAGTTCCTTGCCTCTGACGGTCGTGTTATGGACTCTATGCTTTCTGAGCATATGTGCGAGGGTTGGCTGGAGGGCTATCTGCTCACTGGACGTCACGGTTTCTTCGCAAGCTATGAGGCTTTCATCAGAATAGTTGACTCAATGTTCTCACAGCACGCTAAGTGGCTCAAAGTTACTTCACAGCTCCCATGGAGACAGAAGATAGCTTCACTTAACTACATACTTTCTTCCAACGTATGGCAGCAGGATCACAACGGATTTACACATCAGGATCCTGGATTCCTTGACCATATTGCAAATAAGAAGTCAGATGTTGTACGCCTTTACCTTCCACCGGATACAAACTGCTTACTTTCATGTTTTGATCACTGCATCAGAAGCCGTGACTATGTAAATGTATTAGTAACATCTAAGCATCCAAGACAGCAGTGGCTCACAATGGAGCAGGCTGTTAAGCACTGCACACAGGGTATCGGTATCTGGGAATGGGCTTCAAACGATCAGGGTCAGGAACCTGACGTTGTTCTGGCTTGCTGCGGCGACACACCTACACTTGAAGCACTTGCGGCAGTAACTATTCTGAGAAAGAATCTTCCACAGGTAAAGATAAGATTTATCAACGTTGTTGACCTGTTCAAGCTTCAGCCACAGTCAAAGCACCCACACGGACTTTCCGACGCTGACTTTGACGCACTGTTCACAAAGGACAAGCCTATCGTATTTGCATTCCACGGCTATCCTACACTTATCCACGAGCTTCTCTATCACCGTCACAACCGCAACCTTTATGTATGCGGCTACAACGAGGAGGGTACGATCACAACTCCATTCGACATGAGAGTTCAGAACGAGATAGACCGTTTCCACCTTGTTATGGAAGTTATCAAGAGACTTCCACAGCTCGGAAACACAGGCGCTTATCTCCACCAGCTCATGCAGGACAAGCTTGTTGAACACAAGCAGTATATTGCTGAATATGGTCTTGATATGCCTGAGATCAGAGATTGGAAATGGGATATCTGATAAAAAAGCCTTTCTATTAATTAAATATACCCACACAAAAAGGGACTTCCGTTTATTCGGGAGTTCCTTTTTTGTGCATAAAAATATCCCCCGCCATATGACGAGGGATAAAAAGTGCTAAGTCTATAAATTATTTTCTGTTGTTTGCTATCTTTGCAAGAAGGTTCAGTATTTTAAGATAAAGATAAATAACGCCTACGATAAGGCCATAGCTTGCATACCATTCATACTGAGCAGGAAGCCCCTGTTCAACTGTCATCTGGATAGTTTCAAAATCGCACATAAGAAGCGCTGCGGCGATAAGAACGCCAATAACAGCGAAAAGTATGCCGATAGGGCCGTTGTTTATTGCAACGATCGAAGTGTAGATAGCTGAATGAGGTGCGAGCCATGCAAGAAGCATGAAAAGCAATCCGCCTATGATAGACACCCAAAGGCAGGTGATAAGAGCAGTTTTCATTCTGCTTCCCACACGAACGCCCTTTGAATAGATAACTGCAAGCACTGCAACTGTGAGAAGCGTCAGTGTAACGGCTTCAACTATTATGCCTTTCCACTGCATTGCGTAGATCATTGACATAAAGGTGAGGGCATATCCCATGCCTGCGGAATAGATAGAGCCTGTTACCGCCGTTGTTTTCGGAGCGAATGAAGCCACAAGTCCTGCTATTGCTGTTGCGATAAGAGCGCCGACAAAGATAGTATACTCAGTGGAAAAAGCCTGCGCACCGCCGCCGAAGAAGTTGTGAATGTAAAAATATGCTCCCATGCCTGCGGCGAAAACTGCAACAAAATACAAAGTCTTCATTGCGATGCCCTTATAGCTTGCCGCCTCCATGCCGTAAGTGGACTGTGCAAAAGAGCGCAGTTTTTTCACTCGTGGATTTGAATAGCTTTCAGAAAAATTATTATAATCGTTCATGAATTTGCCTCCTTTATTTTTTCGCCAATATTTATTTTTTGGCTTATATACTATTATACATATTTTCTTAAAAAAGTCAATATGATTTTTCAGGCAAAAGTGCAATGTTATTTTTTCGGACTTGTCCGCATATGATATAAACAAAGGCAAAAGCCAAAAAATCGGAAAGGAAGATACATTGTGCTGGATATACTTGAAAAAAAGCTTACGGAAAACCAGACCACAAGAAAGGGGCTAACAACTGCGGAAGCCGAAAAGCGGCTCAGTACGGACGGAGAGAACCGCCTTGCCAAAAAGAAAAAGACCTCTGCGGCGAAAATTTTTGCAGGACAGTTTCATGACGTTATGGTGATGATACTTCTTGTGTCGGTGGTGATATCCGTAGCACTTGGGCAATATGCTGACGCTGTGCCTATCGTGCTTATAGTTATCATTAACGCTGCACTGGGATTTATTCAGGAATACCGCTGTGAAAAAACTCTGGAAAAGCTTGAAAACATGACCGCTCCCACCGCCATGGTATATCGTGACGGCAGGCTTGTGAAAATTCCTGCATCGGAGGTCGTGGCAGGAGATGTTTTTACTCTCGAAGCAGGTGACAGAGTGCCTTGCGACGGCTACATAAACTCATCAAGGGCGTTATCATGCGACGAATCTGCACTCACCGGCGAAGCTGTGCCTGCGGTAAAGAAATGCCGTACATCTGAGATAGATTTTACTGCACTGAACAAAGACTACATGGTCTACATGGGAACAGTTGTCACAAAGGGCGTTGGCGAGGTCACGGCGGTGGCAACAGGTGAGCGAAGCCAAATGGGCAGGGTCTCAACCATGCTTGATGAGATAAAAGAGCCTGAAACTCCCCTGCAAAAGAAACTCGGAGAGCTTGGCAAAACTCTTGCTGTCATCTGCCTTGCAGTGTGCGTGGTAGTCTTTCTTGCAGGCGTACTAAGGGGCGAGCCTGTTCTCAATATGGCAATGACAGGAATAACCATAGCCATTGCCGCAATACCTGAGGGCTTGCCTGCCACTGTGACTATAGCGCTTGCCCTTGCGGTCAGAAAAATGCTAAAGCGTCAAGCACTTGTACACAGGCTTCATTCAGTGGAAACTCTTGGCTGTGCCACTGTTATCTGCACTGACAAGACAGGCACTGTGACAATGAACAAAATGACAGTTACTGATATTTTCACCTGCACCGAGAAAAGCCGTGCTTACGGCGTAACAAAAGAGGGAGCAAGCTTTGATGACAAAGCCCTCAAAGCATGGGAAAGCCCTGACCTTGGCAGGATACTTTTGTGCGGCGCAGCCTGCAACAACGCAAGGCTCTGCCCACCTGAGAAGATAAAAAAGCGTGACAGGGGTGGCAGGCAAAGTGAGCTTTGTGCAGAGGGCGACCCTACAGAAACAGCTATACTCATAGCCTGCGCAAACTCAGGTATAAACGTCAGTTCCCTTGGTTACAGACGAACTGACGAGCTGCCATTTGAAAGTGAAACACGCTCCATGACGGTAATATGCGCTGACGAAAAGGGGGTTACAACGGCATTCAGGAAAGGCGCTTTTGACGTTATCATAAAAGAATGCAGCCACGTTTTTTCTGACAGCGGCGAGCTTTTGACATTTGGCGGAGCAATGAGGAAACTGGCTTTTGACAAGTGTAACGAATACGCTTCAAAAGGTCTGCGTGTGATAGCATTTTCACAGCAGGTGGACGGGGAATGGGCTTTTCTTGGACTAATGGCAATGAAAGACCCTCTCAGGGCTGAAGCCGCAAAGGCGGTGGCGGAATGTCAGCGTGCAGGCATAAAGACAGTTATGATAACAGGCGACCACAAGCTCACTGCCCAGGCTATTGCAAAAGAAGCCGGCATTATGAAAGCAGGCTCTATCGCTTTGACAGGCGACGAGCTTGACAGAATGGACGACAAACAGCTTGACGAGGTAATAGAAAACTGCCGTGTGTTCGCAAGGGTCACTCCTGAACACAAGCTCAGGATAGTAAAGGCATTCAAAAGCCGTGGGCACGTTTGTGCAATGACAGGCGACGGGGTAAACGACGCACCTGCTATAAAAGAAGCTGACATAGGCGTGTCAATGGGAATATCAGGTACAGAGGTCACAAAGCAGGCGGCTGACGTGATACTTCTTGACGATAATTTTGCCACCCTTGTGAACTCCGTTGAGGAGGGCAGGACCATATATCAGAATATAAGGAAATTCGTGCGCTACCTTATTTCCTGCAACATAGGAGAGGTCATTACTATGCTCGGTGGAATTTTAATGGGACTTCCTATGGTACTGCTTCCAGCGCAGATACTTCTTGTAAACCTTGTTACAGACAGCCTGCCTGCAATTGCGCTGGGGCTTGAGCCTGCGGAAAGCTCGGTAATGAAAAAGCCCCCTAGAAAAGAGGACGACAGCTTTTTCAGCGGTGGTCTTATGTGGCGTATCGTCATAAGAGGGCTTCTTATCGGTATCTGCACCCTTGCAAGCTTCACTGTTCTGCTCACAAACACCCATTCTCTCGGCACTGCAAGGACAGGTGCGCTTATAACCCTCGTACTTAGTCAGCTTATCCATGTGTTTGAATGTAAATCGGAAGAGAAGACCCTTTTCACTGTGCCTTATCTTTCAAACCCATTCCTGCTTTTCTCTGTATTCATATCAGCGGCAGCGCTGTTTGCAGGCATATGGCTCCCTGTTCTGCAAAAGGTATTTTTCACAGCCGTTCCGAGCCTTGGAGAGTTTCTTGTGGCGGCGTCAGCGGCGGCTATCGTGCCTGTTGGGGCAAGTATAGTGCCAAAGCTTTTTATGGGCAAAAAATCTCCTGACGTAACAGTGAACGCCCCGCAGAGATAGCAAAAGACCGACAGGGCAAAGCTTTGTCGGTCTAATTTTTTAATCCATATTTTTTATCCAGTCTTTTAAATATCCTGCCAAAGGGTTTTGATAAAACCAGCAGGAAGAACACGTTTGAAACTGCATATATAAGGGTAAAAAAAGCTGACGAGCCAACAAGGGCAAGGTATCTGCTGAGAACAAAGGCGTTATCAGCCCACAAACAGCTCCACAAGTCCATGATACGAGAGAACGCCGCTCCTGAGATTATGCCGTAGGTCACAAGAAGCGGCTTGCTTTTTATAAGCTTATCAGCCAACATTCCTGCAAAATATCCGGTCAGACCCCAAACCAGCATTTGAAAAGGCGTCCACGCACCTTGTCCGAAATAGAAGTTTGAGATAAGGGCAGTCATTGCGCCTGTCATAAAGCCCGATTCTCTTCCCATATAAAGGGCGGTGATAATGACTATAGCGGTGCAGGGCTTAAAGCCCGGCAGAAAGCTGAAAACTATCCTGCCGAAAACGGACAATGCGGTCATGGCGGCTATTATCACAAGTTGTGGGCTGTCGGAGTGTTTTTTCTCAAAGTGGAGAAAATAGCCTGCCACGGTAAGAATGGCAAGTGCTGCGGTGACGAAAGAATAGAAGCGTTCTCTGAAAAACATTATACCGCCAAAGCACACAAGGGGTATGACAAGAAGATAGATAAGCTCTGACACAAGTTTTTTACTGCTCATTTTGACCTCTATTCACCATTGCGAGCCGTTCTCTTACGGCTGTTGACGTCACTACACCACTGAAAAAGCCCCTTGTGAGCCTTGCGGCGGCGGTGGTGTAAAAGCGATTGTGAGAGAAAAACTCCACGGCATTATCCTCGGCGACTATCTTCCCGTCAAAAAGAAGTCCGCACCTGTCGCAGTATTGTGCGGCAAATTCAAGGTCATGGGTCACGAGAAGTATCGTCCTGCCCTCGTCTTTTATGTCCAAAAGAATATCACCAAGAGCCTTTTTGGCGAAACTGTCCATGCCCTTTGTACACTCGTCGAGGATTATTATTTTCGGGTCAGCAAGAAGAATTTTAGCAAAGGCACATTTCTGTATCTCGCCGCCGCTGAGATCCCAAGGGTGGCGGTCAAGAAGATGTTCTATGCCCATGCGCTGTGAAACATTTTCCACTGTGACTTTGTCACCGCTTTGCAAAAGATCCTCACGGACGCTTTCTTTTACAAACATTGTCACAGGCTCTTGGGGCAAAAATGCAAGCATTTCACGGAAAAGCGAGCCGTTTTTATAGGCTTTCTGCTTTTTCCCGAAAAGTGAAACTGCACCCATATAAGGCTTGCTAAGTCCGCATATCACACGCAGGAGCGTTGATTTTCCGCCGCCGTTTGAGCCTAAAAGCCCATAGCACTCCCCTTTTCTGATACCAAGATCACAGCTTTTGAGGATATCGGGAGAGTTTTTTTCATATCTCTGCCACAGATTTTTGCACTGCAGGGCATAAGGCTCAGCACGTTCTGTATCAGTGACAGCCTGCTTTGGAATATCCGTCACGCCAAGCTTTTCAAGCTTCGCCCTGCCTTGTCTTACATTGAGGGGCAGGTCGTCGCAAAGCCCTGCGAAAGCCTTTGATGTTTCAGGAAGAAAGCCCTCCAGAGCGTTCTCCACAAAATATTTTGCAGTCAAGGCAGGTGTTCCGAAAAACTCGGTTTTGCCCTTGGCAAGATACAAAATTTTGTCGCAGGAGTCAAAAAGCTCCTCGGGGTCATGCTCGGCAATGATGATAGTCACGCCCATTTCTTTGTTAAGGCGGTCTAAAATGCCAAGAAGCTCCCTTGCGGCAACTGGGTCGAGCTGTGCGGTAGGCTCATCAAGAAGCAGGATATCAGGGTCTGTGGCCATGACGGAACACAGAGCGACGAGCTGTTTCTGACCGCCCGAAAGTGTGGAGATATCCCTGTCATAGAGCGGCTC
>OGZV01003424.1_pt1 | contig 10705 bp, 3 predicted proteins | sample 1576861 | NCBI WGS metagenome assembly OGZV01 (sample SAMEA3541501, study PRJEB24748) | human gut metagenome | biome: human gut; feature: human-associated habitat; material: faeces | place: China | collected 2012
AAAATGGCTACGTAGCAGGGGCATTGATGACATTGTTTGATGCAATTCCTGTAGAGCGCTCTGGATTTGAGGGAGATGAGGCTTATAAAGGGCTGAAAATCGAAAGAAATCTCACGAACAATATCACAAGAATGTATATCGAGCAAGGATATGCCGGAGAAAAGGTAGAGTTTGTCCGTGAAAAGGATGAAGCAGGCAAAGAACTGGAAGTAACTTTCCCGGCCGGCATTGACAAGGACGGAAACACCATTTCAGCTACCGGCGGAGTATGGTCTGCAGTTACGTTACAGCGGCCGGATACAGATATTTTATATTATGACCTGGATGGACTGGACCCATATCAGGAGCGATATATTGACGGACAGTTCATTACCTATGTGTATGACAGAACGCACAAACTGACGCCTGTGGAAGAGGCGGAGCGGGATCGTAGAAATTTTGCAAAGAGTGACAGCGATCATTCGATGTTTGTCTTTAAGGATGGAGTTCCGTATTTAGAGATTACAGATGGCGATTTTACAAAAGTAAAGTACCGCAAGAATGATAAGCAGCTTGAAGTGGAAGCAGGAACCAAAATCTATCATTTGGATAAAGACGGGTATCGCGATGCTTTGGTTGATCCGGCAACAGGAATGGCATATATCGAAGAATGCCGTGAAGACGGAACGTTAAGAATCTTGGTATGGCCAGTCAATGTAAGGAAAGATGAATTTGGAAATGTGATTGCCCGTGATAAGATCACGACTTCCCGTATTGCTACGGTGGGCGAAAATAAGGACGGCTATGCAGAGGATGAAACGCTGGACGTGGTAAATAATTCCACCGCGGAGATATCGGATGCGGATAAACCGTCGTATACCCATGCGGAGTCTGGTCATATTACTGGAACCTGGAAAGGAAATGGAGAGCAATCACACGAAGAGAGCAGCATTGAGCAGAATCGTTTTAAGCAGGATATGAACGGTTCTGTCCTGGTGAATGACAATAATGGTGATTTCTTAAATGAACTCAATCCGGTCTATGATGATCATGGTTTGGTCTTATATTACCAGAGAAGTTCAGAAACCTACAAAAAGGGAGAGGATCTTTATGATCGGAATGGGGAGTTTGTCAGACATCAGGATTCAGATCATCTGGAAGAATATAACCAGAATGCGTACCGCATCAATGAACACGACGAACTGTATGATTCTTCCTGGGATGAAGAGTCTCCGACCAGGAAAAATCTGTATCACAGGCTGGGTGAGGGATACATCCTTGAAAACACCTGGATCAGCTCCGACAAGACTCCAAATGATCCATTCGACACGTTCCAAATGGACGGACAGGCAGATGTTTTAAAACGCCTTCCGAGCGGAACCTATATTTTGGAGGAGTTAAAGGCACCGGAGGGCTATGTAAAGGGCCTGCCTAGTGGCATTTCTGTAGCGGAGACGGGAGAGCTTCAGCATGTTCAGATGGTTGATCGGACCACAAAGATTGAAATTAGTAAGATCCATGCGCCGCAGGATACCAAAATGCCGGTTCTGGATATGGACCATGAACATCCGGAAACGGGAGAGAAACCGTATGAGCGCGAGGTGGTGACTGGTGATATTGCTTCCTATACATACAGTTCTGTTTCTGGAGCAAAACTGGCGCTGTATCCGGCCAGACGGGTATATAGTGCGGATACGGAGAAATATCCGAAGGGATATTATCTGGTAAAAACGCAGAATACTCCGCTGGTTTGGGAAGATACAAACAGTACCGCTTCCAACCCGGTATGGAATACCGCGGAATGGATCAGTGGAAATGAACAGGCCTATTTCGAGCGGATCCCGGCGGGAGATTATCTGTTGGAAGAGATTGAAACGCCGGAAGGATTTGTAACAGCAGATCCGGTGGAAATTACAGTTGGAGATCAGTCAGAAGTTGAAACCGTCTGCATGAAAAATGATACCACAAAGGTTGAGATTGAAAAATTCTTTACAGATGAGCACGGAGAGAAAGTCCAGCTGTCTGGGGCGGAATTTAGCCTTCATCAGGCAGTGGTCAATGCAGAAGGGGAAATTATTTACGATGCGGATGGCACGCCGGTATATGATGCCCGTGTTCTGGCATCATTTAAGAGCGGCACTGTTGAGGATTATCAGAATTTCCGCGATGCATTTGAAAAAGCGTATGCGTCCTATGGTGTGGATCTTTCACTATTTGGCTGGAAGGAGAATGGGCAGGAAAAATCTGCAACCGTCACAGCTAAGACGGTAATGGATGCGACAAGCGCCGGAGGAAGTCACGACCGATTTGCAACGAAAGCACTCCTTACCATGATTACAAGCGACGGGGAGACTATACGCGTAGCAGTATCTGGCAACCTGCCGGAAACCGTCTTTGATTACCAGTTTGATTATCAGAAATTGGAGCATATAAATGCTTACGCGGATACTTACCTTACGGACAGAGGCACCAGAAGGATCAATGGCCTGCCAGCAGGGGAAAAGTATGTCCTTGTAGAAACCAAGGCACCCGATGGATTTTTAAAAGCAGATGCCCAGGTGATTGTAGTGGAGAACCGGAAGGAGATCCAGCAGTATCACATCGAGGATCTGGAGGGACAGATCTGGCTTTCTAAATCTGCTGTTGGTGTGACCGGGGAGATGGCTGGGGCTACCATGGCCCTGTATAGAGCAGATCAGTCAGGAAATTTGAACCAGTCCGATGAGTATCTGGTCAGCCAGTGGGTAACCGGAGCAGATGGCATTTATACAGTGACAGATAAAGTAAATGGCAGGATCCCGGAAGGATATCAGGTGGGAGATTTAAGGATTCACATCGAGACGGGCCTGGCAGAAGGCATCTATTATTTAGTGGAACTGTCAGCACCGGACTATTATACCTTAGCAGAGCCGGCACGATTTGAGTATCATCTGGATGATTTGGTACAGACGATTCGGGCAGTCAATGAAGCGGTGAAAGGTGCGCTTTCTATCACCAAGACTGGAGAAGACGGCCAGGGACTTGCCGGAGCAACATTTGAGATCAAAGCGTATAAAGAAAATGATCTGGATGAGCCGGTCACCACAAACATGATCTATGGAACAGAGCCAGTCATCACCGTGCAGGATCTTCCTGTTGGTGAGATGCGGCCAGATGGAAGCATCATTCCATATACATACACGTTACAGGAGATCGCAGCGCCGGAGGGTTATAGTGTAAATCCGGAAATCATCACCTGGCAGTTTGAGCCGAAACAGGGTGACGGCCAGAGCTTTGCCCATGAGACGGTAGTAATTCATCAGGAGAGCGTAAAGGATCAGAAAACCAGGCTGTATTTTAGTAAGCAGGACTTCGATGTTTTAGGGGATGACAATACAGAAGGTGCTTTTATAGATGGGGCAATTCTTTCCATTTATGAAGTGACAGGAAAAGATGAACACGATCAGCCTGTATATGATAAAGATGCACCGTTTACGACCTGGACCACCAGAAAATTGGAGAAGAGGCATAAGGTTATCGGACTTATCGCAGGGCATACCTATATCCTGGTGGAAGATACTGCGCCGAAGGGGTGGAATCTGATGAAGCCGGTACTGTTTACGGTATCCAGTGATGGAAGGAGTATCCAGGGCCTTTCTAACCAGATGGAGAGTATTGAAATCCAGCGGGTATCAAAGAATGATTATGAATTGGATACGATCAATCGTGATACCACAAGCATTGAGCAGGTAAAACTGAAGGGCCGTTATGTGACCCAGATATATTATGAGCTGACGGACGCAAACAAAGATCTGATAGAAAGCTGGATCGGTGCTGGCGAGGAACATGTGATAAGAAAACCGTTCGCTTCTGTGTCAGAAGGATCGGCCTATACCATCACGGAGTACTGCAGGTATTCCGATGGAACGGTTCTTGTGACGGATCGGTTCACCAAAACATTCTGGTTTGATGAAAATGGAGAGATTAAAATTCCAACCAGAGAAATTGACCATGTAAATGAGACCTTATCTTATGCGGACGGAACCAAGATTACCGCGTTTATTCCAGATGCGGATAATCAGGAAAAGCAGGTGAAAAATCCTCTGCAGAAAGATGATCTGGTAATAACCAGACTGTCTGCGGATGGTGCCAGTGCATTAGCGCCGGATCAGGCAATTTTTGAAAGAATTCGAATGATCAATACGGATCACAAAACGGCAGATATGGTATTAACCGTGACTGTCGATGCAGATACAAGCATTATTGATCCGGGAACAGGAACTTTCGACGGAGAAAAACTGGTATTCCATTTTGAGAGCGTGGCGCCGGGTGAAGCTGCATACGCTGCTTTTACAACACAGGTAAGTGGTGAGGCATCTACGATTGAGGCGAAAGCAGAATATAACGGAATTGTAAGGGAAACCCAGAAGACAGTGCCGGTATTAACCTATGGAAAAGTAGTATTGTTCAACGAACTTACGGGATCTGGAAAGGAGCGGTATAAAGATCAGAAAACATCATTTAGGGTAAAACTTTATGACGCATCGACAGGAAGGGAACTTCCAGGGACCTATTCATACAGCGGCAGCAAGACCGGCATGATAAAGAGTGGCGATACCATCAGCCTCTCTGGTAATGAATATGTCAAGATCGATCCTGGTTACTATAAAAATGTGACCTATGAGATTGAAAAGATCGAGAATGGCCTGCACCATACGGAGAAAATGACATCCGGAAGTGTGGATGTAACTCACGGAAACGGAGCCAGATTTACCAGAAATATTGAGGATACGGCAAAACGCACGATATTTAAGCAGGGAGAAACCTATGTGCTTACGGAAGAAACCGTATTCGCAAATGGGGACAGCCTTCCGACAAATAAGATCAGTACAATTCTGGGCCAGTCTGTGAATGTTGAAGGCATTGCAGCCGCGGACCGGAAAACCAAAGTTATGATCTCAAAGACGGAAATTGGCGGTGGTAAAGAGCTTCCTGGCTGTGAAATGGAATTATACGATGAGGAAAATAATTTGATCCACAGATGGACCAGTTCTGATGTAGCGGAAAGCCTTGAAGAATTCCTGGAACCGGGAAAGACCTATAGACTGGTTGAAAAAAGCCCGGAACCTGGATATTCCTATGCGGAAGATATCACCTTTACCGTAAATGAGGACGGCACAGTGGACCGTGTGGTTATGGTGGATAAGCCTACTCACATCGTGTTATCTAAAAAGAAGATCACAAACAGTGAGGAACTCCCGGGAGCGCTGCTTCAGGTTGTGGATAAGGACGGAAACGTAGTAGAGGAGTGGATCTCTACGGACAAGCCTCATGAAATTGTTGCAAAACTGGTAGTGGACGAGAGTTATGTGCTACGAGAGGTTCGGCCTGCAGACGGCTGGGCATATGCCGAAGATGTGCCGTTTAAGGTGAGTCATGACGGAACAGTTGATTATGTCAAGATGGAGGACAAGCCGACTCATGTTGTAATTTCCAAGCAGGAGATTACGGGAAGTAAAGAACTTCCGGGCTGTACGCTGCAGGTCATTGATAAGAATGGAAATGTGGTAGATGAGTGGTTTTCTACCGACCAGCCTCATGAAATTAAGGAGAAACTGATCGCAGACGAGGAATATACACTGCGGGAGGTTCGTCCGGCAGACGGTTGGGCCTATGCGGAAGATATTCCGTTTAAAGTAAGCCATGACGGAACGGTCGATCAGGTCAAAATGGAGGATAAGCCGACGCATGTGGTTGTATCCAAGAAGAAAATTACGGGAAAAGAAGAACTTCCGGGCTGTCATCTGGTGATAAAGGATAAGAATGGAAATGTGGTTGATGAATGGACCTCTTCAACGATACCACACGAAATCGTAGCAAAACTGATTGCCGGAGAAACTTATACACTTATTGAGATCCGGCCGGCAGATGGCTATTCGGTTGCGGAGAGCATTGAATTTACGGTATCCAAAGACGGCAGCGTCGATATGGTGGAAATGTTTGATGATGTAACCCATGTAGAATTTGGCAAGGTAAATCCAAATGGCACGCTTCTTAGTGGTGGCCAGATACAGATCAAAGATCTGGACGGAAATGTACTGGTTGATTTCGTGCCGGATGGTACGGTTTACCGGGTTGACGGTGTACTGAAAGCCGGAGAGACCTATGTCATACACGAAGTATCAGCTCCTGGTGGATACCGGGTATCTGAGGATCAGGAGTTTATTATGCCATTGGGTCAGGAAACAAAAGAAATCCGATTTGTGAATTTTGCGATCAATGGCGGTGGTGGCGGAGGTGGCACCACTCCGGGGAAACGCCAGTTGTCCATTCGCAAGTACGATCCAGTAAACCAGATCGGCGTGGCCGGAGCAAAGCTTACTGTTTACAGTGCGGACGGAAGCCTGTATTTAAAAGGTATTACGGATGAGAGCGGATATCTGACATTTGCTATGCCGGCGGATGGAACCTATACATATCAGGAAACAGAGGCACCGGCTGGATATTACCTGAACCCGGCTGTACAGTACCTTTATATTAAGGATGGTAAAGTAACAAATCCAGAAAACCGGACCTTGTATGATTATCCAAATGTGGAGGTGATACTTGAAAAGAAAGATTCAGAAGACGGCACAGCAGTTCCGGATACACTGCTTCAGGTGACTGATCCGGCCGGCCAGGTGGTATTTCATGGCAGAACGGATGAAGCAGGAGCGTGCAAGGTTCCGGCCGGTAAGGCAGGAACTTACCGTATCGTGGAGATCGAACCGGCAAACGGATATGAGCGGTCCGAAGCACCATGGCAGTTCCTTGTTTCATATGACGGAACCATTGCTGGGGAAACAACGCTATATAATGAAAAGATTGATAAAAGGGTTGGTATCGGGCGGATCTATGCACATTATGAAAGTACGAATGGAAGCAGTGGATCCTATGGATTGGGTGTTCCAGACTGGCTGAAGCAACCGAAGGCAGGAGATACTACAGATTCATTCAAATGGTATGTACTGGCAACCATCTTTGCGATGGGCGCAGGGGGACTGGTGCTTATCGGACGAAGGAAAGGAAAGAAAAAAGATGATGAGGCGTAGATATTTTAGCGCCCTGATGTTTACGGCGGTACTGGTATTTGCCAGTCCCGCCGGGAAAACCATGGCGAGTCAGGTATCAGAAAACCAAACGCAGAGTATTGCAGAGAATGTGAATGTAGCGGTGCCTTCTGAGGCAGAAAAGCAGGTTAGCGGCGCAGATGATGCGATTACCACCGTGGAAGAAGTATTTGGAGAGCGGCCATATTACGGTTCAGGAGAGACGGATGGAAGTTATGTATATTATTCACAGGTCTTTCCAAAGGATGCGGATCAGGACCAATATCTGCCTGAGGAAGAGCATGTGGAAGGTGATGATACATACCGGTTAGTGGATTATGAGGTGAAGGAACAGTCTCTTTCAGGAAGGAAGAAGCATATCCGGGATACGTTACTACTGAAAGATTATGAGGGGATCGATGAGATTCCGGAAACCTATAAGGTAGAAATTGCAGATAATCCGTTTCAAACCGTAACGGAATATACGTTGCCGATCAAAGAGGCAGAGCGGGTAAATGAACGCTGGGAAGATTCCTTTACGTTTGATATTGTCGTAGAACATGCAGACTCAGGACTATTTCAGATTGGAAATGAGGTGATATCACTTAATCAGACTGTGGATCCGTTTGCTGGTAATGAAGGGCTTTTATTAGAGCTGATCGGGGTGCCGAATGACGCATACCAGATTGATCACACGGCCTGGGCCGGTGACATGTATGAGCAGAATGGGATCCTGTATCGGAATGCAGTCGCTTATGGGAAAAAGCTGGTTTATGATCTGGAAATTTCGTATGAAGATGTGATCACCCTGCCGGAAGAAGAGGGGTATCAGATCCGGGCGCGGTATGAACTGCTGCCGAAGGATGCTTCTGTTATGTCGGAAAGCACATCAAAATCATCGGGATCCAATCACTGGGATTGGCTTAAAAACCTATGGGAAGAGATGATAAAGTTTCTGAAAAAGATAGCAGAAACTGTAAAAAAGCATCCGTACATTACGGCGGTTGTATTTTTCCTATTGTTTATCGCAATCATATTATACCTTGCTGTCAGACGCAGAACAAAAGATGCCGAAGAGCCGGAGCATGTTTCAAGGCGGTGGCATCGCGGTCCGAAACGCGGCAGAAGAAGGTAGATCTAGCTGCGTGTGGTGTCACAGCCATACGCAGTTTTTTAAAAAGAAGAATTTAAGGAGGGTTGTGTTGAAGCAGAAAATCGGTTTTTTAGTATTGAAATCAGGTGGAAACGAAGAAGCGCGCTATTTATATCCAACAGTATTATATCATTTAGCGCTTCGCTCCAGGATCAAAAGAGAATTAGAAACAGGAAAAGTGCTGCGATGCTGCTGCAGAGAGGATGAGACGGAAGTGACAGTCAATGAAAATTTGGAACTTCAATTTTTACGCGGCAGACATGCAGCAGCATGCGTAGAATACGTTCGGCAGCTTGCTAAGTATTCAAAAGCCGCCGGTGTCATTCCGTTCATCTATGGGCGTGGATTTTCCATACCGGTTGCCTTTAAGTGCAAAAAAGGGGCCAGAAAGGAAGCAGGCATATACTCTGGAGAAGCGCTTGACCTGTGCAAGTGGAAGCGATTTGATCTAACAGCCCTAAACGCGATCATTGCCGCCAGAGCATTCGAAATGTGTGTGCAGACAGGGCAAATGACGGCGGATGCTGTGCTTTCCCAGATGGAGTATGAATATGGCTTATATCAGTATGAGGACCTAGATGGTGCGCCGATCTCGATCAATAGTTCACTTGTACTTACCCGTAGGGCAAAGATTGGAGAAACGGCATTCTTTTGTGGAAAGGTGCGTAAAATCAGCGATCAGTATGGTGCCAGGATATATTTAATCTGTGAAAATGATTATGGGAACTTTAATATTTCGCTTCCTCGCGTGAAGTGGGAGAAGCTTACTTCTGCTATGTGCCACAGCAATTGTGTGGTCTGCTGCATTACCGGGTTTGTTCGGGAGAAAGAAATTATTCCATATAAGAAGGGACATTATGACAAAATTACGAAGACCTCAACTGCAGGAAAGCAGGATGCAAAACGTGTCCTTGAATTTGCAAGCTTCACCCTCTTTTATCTGAATGAATATGGTCTGATTGGTGGAAAAGAGGAGGAACTGGCAGAGGTGAGTGAATTGATGCGGAAGGGGAAGCATGTGATCAAGCCATATTACCCGGTACCAGGATGTGACAAAATTTCAAAGTATTATGTGTTTTAAGAATGCAGCAGGAAGGAAAATAAATGCACTACATCAAAGGATGCCCATGCCTGTTTAAGGTGGCGTGGATAGCAGATCATGCACTAAAAAATATCTATGTAATTCAGAAATGCGCTTCATGCGGATACACGAAGGAGCAGTGTGATTATGTGTTTGAAGAGTTAAAGAATATGAAAATAGTAGACACAAAGCCAAAAGTAGCCTACATTTCTGATTTATACCAGACATATGGGGAACTGTCATTTCATTGCGAAGAAGTGGATACAAACTTTCACTTTGAACCGGAATGTCAGGAAGTAGATTTTTGCAAAATATGTGAATTCTCGAAAGATTTTTGCAATTGTCAGCTTAACGCGGAACTGCAAGTGCTGCGCTATATGTTTCATAATCCGACTGTTTCAATGATACGGAAAAATGTATTTCACATGCAGGTTTGCATCATTTTAGAACAGATGGGGCACATAAGAGGGTATGTATTACCGGTTGGAGAACAATTATATAAAGCGTTCAAAGATGTCAGGAAGCGTACCTCTGCTTCATTCCTATATGACAAAGAAAAGCTGCTGGATCATATATTAAATGAAAATGGGGGAATACTGCCAGAGCAACATGCCTTTGCAGCCAGGAAAATTCTGCGGAATTTACTGGATGCCATTTTAATAGAGAATGAGGTATGTTCAGCAAAAAGGTATGAGGATTGTCTGAAAAAACTTCGTGCTGCACCTGCTTATCAGGGGCGTGAACGACAGCAATTCTTTGAAGATATCTGTATATATGATGAAATTCCCTATCTGTTTTTTACGTCAGTAGCGGTGGAATTTGGTCGGAAAGATGATAAACAGCTATGTCCTGAAGAAGCACAATCTGCTCATAAAAAGAAAATATTGGTTCCCACATACAGCGACAGGCCGACTTTATCACTGGAGGAACTGATGAGTCAGGCGAGTATGAGTGCAGGCTTTTTAGGGCATGAAGCGAAGAAAGAAGAGAAAACTTCGGGACCAAATTGCCCGGAAAATTCCAGTAAATCCGCTCCAGACGTTCAAAAAAATCATCATAAATTGCCGTTGGATTTGGTAAAAAATAATTCTCAGGCGCATTTGGAAATCCGAGAAAAGCAGACATTTCCAGGAGAAAAAGTTCCAATGAAATTATTGAAAACAGCAGAAACTATGCCAGAAAATGCGGAACATATGCTGGATTTTTTGCCAGGTTCTGACCATACAAGTCAGGCATCAGAGAGCGGGACAGAAGCAGGATCGGATAAAAATACAGCGCAAATAGTGAAAATTCAAAAGGTTTCGGTGGTATTTATGACAGATGAAGGCGCGCTGATTGTGGAAGACGGGGATGTGATAGACATACACAGTGAAGACTTTTTGCCGTTTTGCGCCGTAGTATCTTTGGAAGAATGGCTGACCATGG
>OGZV01003425.1_pt1 | contig 10704 bp, 9 predicted proteins | sample 1576861 | NCBI WGS metagenome assembly OGZV01 (sample SAMEA3541501, study PRJEB24748) | human gut metagenome | biome: human gut; feature: human-associated habitat; material: faeces | place: China | collected 2012
TGCCCGGGCTGCCGCCGGTCACCTTACCTCTGTTTTTACTGCGGGGACTGCTGGGCGCGCTGGCCGTCATTGCCGCCCAGCTGGTGCTGGCCATGGTCATCCGCAGCTTTGCCGTGCCCATTTTTCTGGGGCTGCTGGGCGGCATCCTTGGCATTTTTGCCGGGTCCAAAGGCTTTTCCCTGCTCTGGCCCTACGCCCTGATGCAGGCGGGCATGAACGCCAACAAAAGCGAGGACGCGCTGGCCGGAAGCTATGGAATGTTTTTTCTCAGCTGCGCATTCTGGCTGGCAGCGATGTTTTTGCTGGCATGGGGCCTGCTGCGGAAACGGGATGTAAAAGCGTGACGTTGTTCCTGTAAAAAGAAGCGTTCTGCCCCAATAAAAAATCTCCTGTTCAGAAAATCAAGACCCCGCGTTTTCACGCGGGGTCTTGATTTTAAAGTCCTTTTATGATGCACCCATCCTCGATTCGGATGATCTGCTGCGCTTTCTTCGCGATCTCCGGGTTGTGGGTGACAACGATCAGGGTCTGTCCGAATTCTGCTGCACATTCTGTCAGGAGCTTCATGGTGTCCTCACCCGTTCTGGTGTCCAGATTTCCGGTCGGTTCGTCCGCAAAGACAATGCGCGGTTTTACGATCAGTGCGCGGGCGATTGCCACACGCTGCTGTTGTCCACCCGAAATCTGAGAAGGACGAGCATCGAGTTTCTCTGCGATTCCAAGAATTTCCGTCAGTTTACGGAGCATCTGCTCGTCCGGTGTCCGATGGTCGAGATAAAATGGAATCAGAATGTTGTCCCGCACCGTATACTCCGGGAACAGCCGGAAGTCCTGAAAAATAAAGCCAATTTTTTGCCGTCGCACCTGTGCAAGCTGCTCTGCATTCATTGCATAGAGGTCCTGCCCATCCAGCAGAACGTTTCCGGTCGTGGGCGGCAGCAGTCCTCCCAGGATCTTCAGAAGAGTGGATTTCCCGCTGCCACTGGAACCAATGATGGACGCAAATTCCCCCTTCCAGATCGTCAGATCGCTGGCTTTCAATGCCTGAACCGCACTTTCGCCCTCGCCATAGGTTTTGGAAATTTGCACAGCTTCCAGAATTTTGTCTTTCATAAGATGTCCCCCTTCGATGCTTTTTTTCGGATAAAGGAGAAAACCGGCAGCAAAGCCGCGCCCAGCCAGAATCCCATCAGCAGAATGCTGACCAGGATCTGACTTCCCACAGGTCTGTGAAATTCAAACACACGCCCATCTGTATGGATCCGGATCAGATCCAGAATGCTTTGAATCGGGACAATGTGTGAAACTGCCACCGATACAAGGATATTGACGATCAGCGTAGTTCCAACGATCACCGGAATCACCCGTTTTGCATAAGAACACACCAGTTTTTTCGGGGAAACGCCCAGCGTCAGAAGAAGGGACAACCGCTGCTGCTGGACTTCATAGGCAGAAAGGTTCAGGACGACCAGCAAAGCGCAGCCCAGAAGAACACCAAGTACCGCCAGAATTCCGACCAGAAATGCACTTTGCGTTCCTTCCGTATAGCTTTGGCTGAGCAGATCGTAACTGTCTGCGCTCAGAATCCCATTTCTGCGTGTGGCAATGGATGCAATGGAACGCCGCAGCGAGAAGTTATTGCCGGCAGCCAGCTTTACATTCAGGCTGCTGTATCCTTCTTTTTCCATATGGTAGCTTCCTGCGCCTTCAAACATTTTATGATAAAGAGCCGTGCTGACAAAAACCGTGCCATTGTAGAAGATCCGATCTGTTGTCAGCAGTGTGTAATCTGCCGTGGATTTTACAATACCGGCAATGGGCAGCTCGGCGGCATACGTCTGATAAACATCATTTCCGGCTTCGTCCAGCCCGGTATAACGCTGGTATTGGATGCTCAGCTTATCACCGGCCGAGAAGACCGGTTCAACCGGCGTACTGCCATCCGGTTGGAAGCCCTGATAATATTCATCCGCAGCGGGATCATAATAGCAATCTCCCCACCGGAGCAGAACAGAATCTCCGGACAGCAGCGCCTCCATACTGTTTTCCGGAACGTCTGCATCCTCGGCAATGCGTTCCAGTTCATCATCCGGCAGGGCGCAAACGAACGTATTCAGCGTCCCATTCGAGGCATTATGCATGAGATTCGGAACGCCCGTATAAAATCCGTTGTCCTTGACCCGGATATCGGAGAGCATCTGGCTGCCCTGGATCTTGTCCGAAGTAATACTGTAGATGTCGGTCAGGTTGATCGCAGCCGAAACATCTTCCACACCGGGCAATGCTGCAAGGTCTTCTTTCAAAGAAAATGGCATCCCGGACGTTCTTCCGTTCATCTTGATGGACAGACAAGCATACGGCGCATCCAGATCATACGGCAGCATGACACGCCATCCGACATAAAGGCAGCTGACTGCGATCAGCAAGACCGCACAGCCGACACCGACCTGCGGTGCAAGCGGAAGCTGCGCCAAACGGAACTTTTTAGCCTTGCTTTCCTTCTTCTGTGCTGCCTTTGGGCGGGTCAGAACAGCCGGCAGGAATGCACCCAACAGCACAGCAAGCAAAAATAGTACGGCAAGCAGGATCAACGATGCAAAAGGAACCGCAAAGAACGAAAGCTGTTTTTGCAGTCCAAGCCCTATGGCGGCAGCACCACACCCAAGAGCAAAACCAAGGAAAACTGCCGCAAGACCTGCAAAAAGAGCTTCCCACAGGCACATCCGGTGCAAGTCCTGTTTTCTTGCGCCAAGGATTTGAAATGTATGCAGTGTCTGCACTCGTTTATGAAGCACGATCACAAAATACTGCGCAACGGCAAAGAAGCTGACCAGGATCGCGATCATCAGCAGGAACGTCAACGAAGAAGACACCGTATCTTCCTGCGGATAGGCATATTCATTTGCAATGAGATCCGGGTCATCCGATGCAGTACCTACGGTGTCCGCATTCAAATCGTAGAAGGTCTGGAATTTTTGCCCCGCCAGTGCAAGTGGCTCAGCGACAACCGCACTGACCGTCAGGTTGCTGCCAAGATTCCAATAGACGTCATAGGCCGGAAGAACACCACACAGGGTATAGGTCTGTTCCACGATCTTACCGGAACCGGATAACGGGTCATAATCATTGTCTGCGACCTTCAGCGTGATCGTCTGCCCCAGATCATAGGAACAGCCCAACGCATCCAACAACGTTGTCGTCATAGCGATCTCATCCGGTTGTGCAGGAAAGTTTCCGCTGATCGGCACGATACGCCCCAGTTGTGCAAAGGCGCTGTCTACGGTTCCGATACCGCCCGCCAGCCCATTGTCTGCACCAAGAACGATTCCATCCTGAATTGCCGTGCTGACTTTTGCGGACGCAGGCAGATTCTCCCGCACCTGTGCAGCATCCGTGTCCGTATCCGATAATCTCAGGTATTGCCACTCGCCGTACAGTTCGCATCGGGTATCCTGCAACGCCTGGGCAGAGCTGCCAGAATAAATCGTGGCTGCTGTCAGGAACGAAAAAACCATCGTCAGCAGGATCAGCAACAGGCTGGTCTGCTTTTTCCGCCCAAGCATCCCATGGAACGCCAAAATAAGAGATGGGTTTTCTTTGCCTTTCATAAAACACCTTCACCTCCGCTTTTCATTCTGATCAACTGTTTCTATCCAATTAACGCAATTCCCGCTCTTTCGTTACAGCTTTCAAGAGAATTTTTTTTATTTTTCTTTTTGTTCATCAATTTTTCGGGGTACACAAGCAAAAAAGAGCATCAAGTCCAACGACTCAACGCTCTTTTATTGTCCAGTCATCCTGCACATCACTGTACATCAACTTTGATTCCTGGCAGGGAGTTCAAACCGCAAAAGGTCATCCGATGCCGTTTTCTATGCATCGGATGACCTTTTGGGGCAGCGTTTCCGTTTAAGCCACCCTGGTCTTTCTCAGATACCCCCATGCTGCCAGTCCAACGAGCAGAACGATCTTGATCGGTGCCGATGCCAGCAGTACATCTGCCTGAAAGAAGGCATGCCCGCCTGCATAGAGAAAATCAAAACTGATCATTTTATACATCAATGCGTTGGAAAGCCCAATGCCTCCTGCCGGAAGCAGGGTGGACAGCCATTCTCCGAAGGAGCCCGGCACGACCATATAAACGATCAGCGGTGCCACCACACTGATCAGCGCCACAGACAAAGCGGTCAGGTTGTTCTTGGCCCATACGGATGCCATCAGCACAAAGGCCACCTCCGCAAAGAAGATCAGGAAGTTTGCCACCAGCATGACCCACTCCATCTGGCCAACGGTATACGGCAGCAGGCTGGTCACAGAAAACAGCCATTGCACGGAAGTTTGGGTACTTTCCCAACCAAACAGAGCATTCGTGACCAGGATCCACACCACGCCGCAGAGCAGATACGCCGCCCCTGTGATACTGAACGCCGCCGCCAGCTTTGCCGCTGCCAGCCGCAGACCGCCGTTTTTTGTGCACAGTTGGATGTCCTGCGCCCCGGTCTGTGCATCCGATGCAAACACCGGGGCCGCAATCACCGCGCACAGCAGGGTGAGCAGCAAGCTCAACAGGGTCTGGTAATCCATTGCGTCTGAACTGACCCCAAATGAATAGGTGAACGGTTTTTGTACAGCATCGAACTTTTTCTGTGCAATGGCCTGCGCCTGCTCATAGCCGGGCTTTCCGCTTTGTTCCAGCCAGATCACCGATTCCAGCCGTTTGGGGAGCTGGCTGTAAAAGTTCTGCATATCCTCTGCGGTCAGCCCCATCACGCCCGGTGCCATGCCGGTTTTCGGGTCGGCAAAGGCTTCCTTTGCGTTGTTCACAAGAGGCTGATACCGGGCAAGTTCTTTATAAAACACCTCGACCGGGATATCGTTGATGGAGCTTGCATCATACTGCCGGTACACCCGCTGATAGGCTTCCAGTGCTTCCTGCATGACATCCGGCGTGATGGTACCGGATACCTGCTGCTCCTGCCGTTTCCGGATTGCTTTCAGACCCGTGTAACGCACTTCGTTTCCGCTGGCATCCAGTTCCGTCCAGCCGATAAAGGTCACCGGCAGATATGCCATGACCACGGCCAGCACCAGTGCAATGGCCAGCAGAATAGCTGTCATACGGGTTTTGCATACACGTTTCAATTCCAAACGATACAGGTTCATTTTGCTTCCTCCATTTCCTCCGGGAACAGCCACAGATACAGATCTTCCAGTCTGGGCTGCGCCGAGATGCTGTCCGGCAGCTGCGGTGCATCCGCCAGATACCGCAATGTTACCGTTCCGTCCGGCTCGTTGCGCAGGTTCACCACCCGCAGCCGGTATTCCCACCGGGCAAGCTGTTCCATCGGGATGTTTCCCTGCCAGACCTTGGCTTCGATCTGCTTTACCAGCCCTTCGGTGGTGTCCTGTGCAATGATTTTGCCAGCCTTCATCACGGCATTTTCGGCCGCAATGTATTCCACATCCGAAACGATATGCGTTGAAATGAGAACGATCCGTTCCTGCGCAAACTCCGACAGCAGATTGCGGAAGCGCACCCGTTCTCCGGGGTCCAGCCCTGCCGTGGGCTCATCTAGAATTAAAATTTCCGGGTCGTTGAGCAGTGCCTGTGCGATGCCTACCCGGCGCTTCATACCGCCGGAAAGCTTTACGATCTTTTTGCGGCGCACCTCAGTCAGGCTTACCCGCTCCAGCAGTGCGTCGATCTGTCGGGCAGCCTCTGTGCGCGGCAGACCCTTGAGCGCCGCCATATATTCCAGATAGTCCTGCACCGTGAATTCCGGGTAAAACCCGAATTCCTGCGGCAGATACCCCAGCTTTTCCCGGTAGGCCGCACCAAGCGTCCCAATCTCCACCCCATCGCACAAAATCCGGCCACTGCTGGGCCGCAGAATGCCCGCCAGCATCCGCATTAAGGTTGTTTTGCCTGCACCATTCGCCCCCAGCAGTCCCCACACACCCGGCGTGAGAGTGATGGACACATCATCCACCGCCGTTTTATCCCGGTATCGCTTTGTAATATTCTGAATTTTCAGTTCCATGACTTGTTCCTTTCAAGCTTCTGCAATATATTCTGACCGGGCGGCAAGCCGGATGCACTGCAACACCATGCAGAGCACCAGCACACCCGCCGCCAGCGGCAGACCTTTCGGCAGTTCCGATAATTGCACGAACCGCAGCAAACACAGCTGCCCTGCAAACAGTGGTACAGCCCCGGTCATCATCCATTCCGGGCGCACCCAGCGCAGCAGCAGAAGCAGCTCATTGTTTGCGGTCAGGAATGGCACGGTCAGCACCGCCAGCAGTTGCCCGATGCTCCATGGCACGGCTGCCCGCACATTGAGTACCAGCACTCCCAGCAGGATCGTTTCCCCCGCCAGCAGCAGCAAAAACCGCATCACCAGCGGACGACCGATTCCTGCATATGTGGCATGTTCCAGTTCAAGCATCTTATATTGACTTGCCCGGTATAAAAACGGCAGACCGAGCAGGGCTGTCAGCATGGCGAGTGTACTCAGACCAAACAGTGCATTGCGTACTGTCCATGCCTTCTCCCACAGGGCAAGTTCCCGCCCCACACTGTACAACGCCAGTGCCGCCATTGCTTCCAGCGCCCAGACCTTCCAGCCCAGCAATTTGAACTGGCAGTGCAGCAAATCGCGCCAACCACTCCGTTGTTTTACGATATGTTCCGCCCGGCAGCGGCGCAGCAGCGTTTTCGGTGCGGCTGTGTCAAGCTCTGTCGCCAGTGCTCTGGACAGTTCTTTTTCAAAGGCTCGATTCATCTCCAGTCCTCCTTTTCCAATTGCATTTTCAAGGTTTTCAATGCGGCACGCAGGCGGGACTGCACTGTGCGCAGGGGCAGACCTGTGATCTGCGCGATCTCCCGCAATTTAAGCTGTTGTGCGAACCGCAGCAATACCAGTTCCCGCTGTTCCGGCTCCAGCTGGGCCGTCAGCGCTCGCAGGTTTGCTTTCTCCTCTGCCGCAGCAAAGCCGCTTTCCTGATAGGCGGGTTCGCCCGGCAAGCTCTCCAGCGATACCTCCGTCCGCTCCATCGTACGGTTCAGATCGATGCAAATGTTTTTTGCGATTTTGTACAGAAAGGGACGGAATGCCCCCTGAAATCCACCACAGGAATCCAGCCAGCGCACCGCTTTCAAAAAGGTTTCCTGTGCTGCATCCTGCGCCTGCTGCTCGTCCGCTGTATGCCAACGGCAATAGTTCAGAATTTGTGGATAGTACGCTGCAATCAGAGTGTCCAGCGCACCCGTATCTCCGCTCTGCGCTTTCCGCAGCAATAATTCTGTCTGGATACGGTTCACCCCCTTCCTGTCTATTAAAACGTCCCATATCATCAAAATGATTTCCGTTTTCTCAAAAATTTCAAATAATTGCCTTTATTATAAAAAAGAGCCTTGTGTTTTTCCTTGTCAAGAGGGCTGGCACCCGCAAGATGGAGGAGCCTTGCCCCGACAAGTCCGCGTTTGCGCCGGCGGAACAAGCTCATCCTGCAAACAAAGAAAAACAGAGCGTTCCCGCTGGGGAACGCCCTGTCAACCTTATCGTGTGTGGATTTTTGCAGGGTGCGTCCGGGTGGATGCCCCCTGTTTTTGTTTTGTCTGAATCTGCCTGCGGACTATTCTTCTGGCGAATCATCCGCCTCAACACGCAGCATCCGGTAGCCGACCCCCACATGGGTCTGAACCAGATGCAGAGAATGTGCGCCTGATTCCAGCTTTTTGCGCAAAGATGCCATGTAGACACGCAGGGATGCAATGTCGTTTTCTTGCGAGCTTCCCCAGACTTTTTGCGTAATCGCCGTATGGGTCAGAACCTTTCCTACATTGTGCGCAAGGACACAAAGCAGCTTATATTCGATTGGGGTCAAATGCAGTTCTTCATCGTTCAGCCAGACACAGCCGGCAGCAAAATCAATTTTCAGCGGGCCATTTACAAAAACGGAGCTGCTGACCTCACCGGATGCCTGCAAATTCAGCCGCCTTTGCGTCACGCGCAGGCGAGCCAAAAGCTCATCCACTGAGAAAGGCTTCGTCAGATAATCGTCTGCGCCCTGATCCAGTGCTTCGATCTTATCGGAATCCTCACTGCGGGCACTCAAAACGATGATGGGTAGATTCGACCACTCCCGGATGCGGCGGATCACCTCAACGCCATCAATATCCGGCAGTCCGAGATCCAGCAGCATAATATCCGGGTTATGGCTGGACGCCATCATCACAGCCATCTCTCCGTTGGCCGCTGTCAGGAATTTATACCCGTGTGCTTTCAGGGTGGTTGTGATCAGACTCCGTACCGATGAATCGTCCTCAACAACCAGAATCGTTGGTTTATTCATGAATACTTACCTCGCTTTTGGGAAGTTCAAAAGAGAATATGCAGCCGTGCGGTTCGTTATCCCGGAGAGTCAGGGTACCTTTATGAGCGGCAAGGATCGTTCGGCAGAGCGCAAGTCCCAGCCCCAGACTGCGGTGGCTGTCTGCAATCTGATTCTGCCCGGTAAAGAACATTTCAAAGACCTGCGCTTTATTCTGCTCCGGGATACCGGGGCCATCATCGGATACATCTACCACGATATTACTGTTTTTTGCATACGCAGAAATATTGATCCGGGAGCCTTTCTGCGTGTATTTGATGGCGTTGTCCACCAGATTGATAATGACCTGCATGATAAGCCGTGCGTCCATGTCGGCAAGAAGAATTTCATCCGAATAAGTCGTTGTGATGATATGCTCCTTGCTTTTTCGGCTGATATGCCGCAGCGTTTCCTCGACCACCTCATCCATGAGCTGCGGAGAGATTTGAAGATTCATCCGCCCATCCTCAATGCGGGTGATGGAAAGCAAATTTTCCACCAGACCGATCAACCACTGTGCATCATCAAAAATATCCGTACAGATCTTTGTCCGTGTTTCTGCATCCAGCGTTTCCGCATTGGAGAGCAGATTACTTGCATTGCCTGAGATGGAGGTCAGCGGCGTCCGAAGATCATGGGAAATGGTTCGCAGCAAATTTGCCCGAAGCTGTTCATTCTGTGCATGAACAGTGGCTTGCTCCTTTTCCAGCGCAATGCGACGGTTTTCCACTGCCAATGCGCATTCACCAAGGATCGACAGCAGGACGCTGTTTTCAAACGCATCCATGGAGCGTTCCGACAGGTCGATGCCGATAACACCAAACACACCGCTGCCTGTACGAATCGCAAGGTACAGTCCTTTTGCATCGGTGCAGTAATCCGTCGATGCACCCGAACGCTTCTTATTTGCAAAGCACCACTCAGCGGCACTGCGTTCCGGCGCAGAATCAAAACGGAGTCGGCTGCTTTCTTCCACTGTGTTAAAAATTTGCCCCTGTCCAAGAGAACCATCCTGCTCTGGATACACGATCAGGTTCCGGTTTAGCAGTTTGGTAAGCTGCGCTGCCGTCAGGGATAAAATTTCGTCTTCGTTGGTCGCTTTCTGCAAAAGCCGGCTGGTATCAAACAGCACCTTCGTCCGAAACGCCGCCTGTGCAGACATTTTTGCCTGATCTTTCAACCGGGTCGTCAGCGTACAGGTGACGATGGCAGAAGTCAGCATCAGCACAAAGGTGATTTGATACCCCGGATCATAGGCATGGAATGTCAGTCTTGGCTCCGTCAGGAAGAAGTTATAGAGCGCAACGCTGGCGATCGAACCCAAAACGCCGCAGGAATAGCCAGATGTTGTAAGAGCCGTGAGCAAAACACCCAACATATAGAACATAATGATATTGTAGCGCGCAAAGTCCAGTTGCAGGAACAAAAATCCAATCACCGTGATGCAGGCTAGAATCCCTGCCGTAATCAGCAGATCACGGAACGATGGGACGATGGAACGGGCAAACAACCTTCTGCCAGAGCCGTAATCCTGCTCAACTGCTGCATCCGGGATGATATAAATATCCAGATTAGGCGCAGTCATCGTCAATTTTTCAGTCAGTGACGGTCCACTCCAGAAATGGCGGCGATGTACGCTGGAGCGCCCCAGCACGATTTTTGTAATGCCGGAGATGCGGGCAAACTCTGCGATCTGCTGCGGAATGTCATCCCCGTAGATCGTAGAAATGTCGGCACCTGCCTGCTCTGCCATACGAATGTGCTGCTGCAAGCGCCGACAGTCTTCTTTTCCCATCTGATCCGAATCCGGAGTCCGGACATACAGAGCTGTAAAGGTCCCTCCAAACGCCTTTGCCATCGTTGCTGCCGTCCGCACGATCTTTGCATTGGAGGGAGAGGACGACAGACACGCCAGAATATGTTCAGTGGGTGGGTCGTTCTGATTCATAAAGATCACCTGCCTTGCCCACAGTATAGCACAATTTGATGGTCACGACCACCAGCCACGTCTTTTTCCTTCTTGTCGAATGATCTCCTTCCGCATGTGATCCAGCGCATCTGCTGCCCAAAAACCACTCAACATGACTCCAAGAACCATCAGCAACAAAACGACATCCATACGATCCGTCCTATCTTTTCAGAGCCGGAAACACTTCTGGATCGATGCGTATTTCCCCAAAACCAGCATGCTTTCATCCCGGCACAGCCGCGTATCCGGCGTGATGTTCATATCGAGCTTTCCGTCTTTTTTCAGTGCAAGAATATTGATGTTATACTTTTTTCGGATATTGATCTCGCCGATCGTGCGATCCATCCATTCCGGCGGAA